>JABAOF010002229.1_pt1 | contig 17903 bp, 17 predicted proteins | sample 7062171 | NCBI WGS metagenome assembly JABAOF01 (sample SAMN14538628, study PRJNA623070) | marine sediment metagenome | biome: marine biome [ENVO:00000428]; feature: marine pelagic biome [ENVO:01000023]; material: deep marine sediment [ENVO:00002113] | place: India: Gulf of Khambhat ...
CCCTCGAGAACCTGAATGAGCTCATAAACGATGGTTCCCGCTCTCGCAAAGGCTAACTCCATTTTAAAGTCTCCGGGCTTACCGCGATAGCGCCTGTTGAAATAATCTGGTATCAGTTCCTTAAAGGAATCTAACCCGAAATACTTTTGGAAATTTTCCATGGTTCTCTCAATATCCCGAGTCACATACCCGATATGTGTTGGTTCCGGAAGAATCAACTTTTCAACATTCTCCTTGCCCTCCATTGTTTGGCCCTCCTAAGTCAGTGCCCGGCTTTGGATCAATGATGGAAAATTATCATATTCCAGGCATTTTCCGCGGACCTCCCCGGTCAAGCAACTCAAAAATAACACCACCCACCTTTTCAGTATCTAGGTAAGCGAAGCCACGATTGGCTCCTCGTCCGCTCATCAGTACCTCGATGCCCATTTGTCTATATGCGGCCAATCGTTGATCCAAATCATCGTACACATCGAACCCCAAGTGGTGCAGCCCTTGCCTCCCTGCCTCCAGAAAATCTCGATAGATGGACCGCCCATAAAGAGGCTGGATAATTTCCACCTCCATCGTTCCGAGGCGGAAAAAGGCGAAGGTGCTGTTAAATCCCTCGGGTTCTCCCCTATAGTACGTCTCTTCATAACCCATTTTCTGAAAATCCGGGATCCGCAAAAAGGGTCCAACAAGTAACTTTTCCTGGTAGTAGGCAATTGTTTCTTCCACATCAGGGACCACAATGCCAATTTGTGTGACGGAGGGAAGCTTAAGGAGTTTACGGAGACGGTTTTCTTTAACCCTCATTGTGAAAATCCTTTCCTATTGTATTGGGCTGCTAGAATTTGATTGCACCCCCACAAACACTCAAGCACTGACCCGTGACATAGTCACCGAGACCGCTGACCAGGAACTCCACTGCCTTCGAGATGTCATCAGGTTCAGCCATTCGGCCTAGAGCAATCTGTGCTAGGTATCGCTCTCTCCACCCCGGAAGATTAAAAACCTTCTCTTCCAGGCGGCGTGTGCTTACGTAAGCAGGAGCAATGCAGTTAACCGTTATACCGTAAGGCGCCAGTTCTTGAGCAAGATATCTGGTATAGGCTATCACCCCAGCCTTGGCTACTCCGTAGGAAGCGTACACCCCTCCTTGCTGCGCTTGAAGCGCCGCCTGTGAGGCTGTGTTCACGATTCTCCCCCATCCCTGGGCCTTCATCGGCTCAGCAGCCTCTTGACAGCAGAAGACGGTCCCCATGAGGTTTCGATCTATTGTAGCTCTGAGATCGTTTTCCGAAACAGAGGAGGCGAAGCTCTCGGAAACTTCACCGGCAAGTCCACCAGCATTATTGATTAAGATATCGATATGCCCAAATTCATCCAGCACATTCTTGAACATAGCCTCGACCTGATTTTTATTGCTCACGTCAGCTTCTATGCCGGTGCATCTGACACCCAAGGAAAGCACTTCGTCCACTACCGTGGGTGCAGTAAGCTTCTCCCCGAACTCCTTATGAGACTCAAGGTCAATGTCGTTGATCACTATATCGGCACCGAGGTTGGCAAGGCGCAAAGCATGGGACCGGCCAATACCTCTTGCCGCTCCGGTGACCAGGGCCAACTTCCCTGTTAGTTTCTCTTGTCCTTCTCTAGGCACACTGTACCTCCAGAGCGCTCAGGTTCTAGGGTGGTATCTCTTAAAGCCGCATACCGAGAAATTAGTGATGCGAAATCAACATTTCCGAAAAGTCCCTCTAGGCCCAATCTAAACCCGTGGCCGCCTCTTCACTTACGAGAAGGCTCCTAAGGAATTGCAAGCGGCGACATAACATTCCTAAAGGAGGTTTTACGTGAGGTGACCACATCCAAAACTGTAGGTTGATTGCTGACTAGAGCTTCCGCCAGTGCTTCTTCCAACTGACCGGGCCTCTCAACCCGGATACCGCGACAGCCCATAGCACTGGCAATTGCAGCATGATCGATATCCGCGAATTCAGAGGCAATCACACGGTCGCGTTGGCCATGCATTACCCAACCCAGAGAGCGGTTATTGAAGATTACCGTCACAATTGCAATACCCTCCTCGTAGGCCGTCATCAATCCGTTCATTGCCATGGCAAACCCGCCGTCCCCGCACACTGCAATGACCTGGCGCTCCGGATAGAGAAGCTTGGCCGTGAGCGATGCGGGTATGGCGTAGCCCATTCCGCCAATAGCGGCCGGTGAGATGAACGTCCCCGCATGCCTGGTCTGAAAAAAGTGTGTCATGAACAGCCGATTCTCACCAGCATCGCACGCAACGATGGCGTCATCCGAAATGACCTTACGGATCTCTGCGATGATTCGCTGTGGAAGCATGGGCAACTCATCAGATGCAAACTCCGCAGCGTTAAAGAAACCATGTTTTCCTCGGGCCCCGGACACCCTAGCTCTCCGAGAGGTAAGCGTTTCCTGGGATGGACTCCCCAAGACCCGAATGGCTTCCGTTATCTGAGACAAAGCAACGGATGCATCACCGATAAGGACGTGTTCGCAGGGGAACGTCCAACTTGCGTTCCTCGGCTCAATGTCAATCTGAATAAGGATCTGGTGCTCTGGATCAAGGAGTTTAGGGTTCTCGCTCGCCGTATCGGTGGGTGAAAGTTTTGATCCTATTACAAGTATGACATCCGCATCGGCGACAAGGGCGTTTGCCAGGGGCAAACCGAAGGTGCCAAAAACCCCAAGGGCCAACTCGTGGGTCTCAGGGAAGACACCTTTACCAGATGCGGTCGTGGCTACCGGTATCCCGATCAATTCCGCGAGATCTTGCAACTCAGCGTAGGCTTTACTGATGCGGATACCGTTTCCCGCGATAACGACAGGTCGCTTAGCCTCAGATAATGCACGCGCAGCGGCATCTACTTTTGCCGTATCAGCAGATAAGCACATGCCCTGCAGGTAACACTCAGTGGGATACAATCGCGGTAGGGAGTCAGGTCCCACCCTGCCCTTGAGGGCCGCGCTATGATAGAGCAACGCCACAGGGCCACATTCCCCAGTCATTGCATGCTTGATGGCGAGTTGGGTACTCTGGACCGCCTGGACAGCTTCATGAAGCTCCATGGTCATTTTGGTCAACCCGGAAAAGCTTTGCCTTGCATTCCAAGTTCGATACTCGCCGGTTCCCGCCTGATACGGAGCGTGATGTGAGAATGGCGCGTTATCCGAAAGGTCGGCCATCAAAAGCATGGGGGAACTGCCAAGGTAGGCCTCAAGCGTTCCAAGCACTGCGTATGAAAGGATGAAGGCACCTTGCCCCATGGCGATGCCGGGTTTTCCGGTCAGACGGCCGTATACTTCGGCCATAACACTAGCAAGAGACTCCTGGCGCACGAGGACGGTTCTGATGGTTGACCGATGGTCGTAGAGTGCATCGAAGATCAGCCTCGCATCGCCGCCCGGCATGCCAAAGACCATATCGATGCCCGCTTCTTCGAGCACACAGACAATTGCCTCAGGCACCGACACCTCAGTCTGAAACACCCTGCCAGCACTCACGCTTTATCCCTCCCGCGAAAAAATAAGCACGCTCTTACGGCCCCCGTTATCTTAGAATTAGCCAGCTATCCAGCCACCATCCACAAATATAACTTGCCCCGTCACATAGTCTGAGGCTGAAGATGCGAGGAAAACCGCCGCGCCGGCAAGATCATCAGGTACTCCCACTCTTCCCAGCGGAATCCTTGAGAGCACCCAACGGTACCCCTCTTCGTCTCGAAAAAGCGCCTCAGTCAATTGGGTCCGATAGTAACCGGGGGCAATGGCATTGACGTTTATGTTATATCCCGCCAATTCCAGTGCCAATGTTCTGGTCAAAGAAGCAATTCCCCCCTTTGTTGCCGTGTAGACAGAAATATTACGGAGTCCAATTTGACTCCCTAAAGAAGCAATATTGATGATCTTTCCCTTTTTTTGTTTCATCATTTCCTTCACAACAGCCTGAGTGAGGAAGAAAACGGCTCTCAGGTTAAGGTGAATTACGTCATCGAACTCCTTCTCGGTAATCTCAAGAAACGGTTTTCGTACGGTCGTGCCGGCATTATTCACCAATACATCGATTTCTCCGAACTCTTTCAGGACCACCCTAACAAGCTTTTCTATTCCCCCTTTCCCCGTCAAATCGAGGGGGAGGGGAAGGACTCTCCGTTGGGTCTTCGTCTTGATTTCCTGGGAAGCCCGTTCCAATTCATTGTGGGATCGGCTCACGATAACTAAATCAGACCCCGCGTCGGCCAGGGCGAGGGCAATACCATACCCCAATCCACGCCCGCCCCCCGTAACAATGCTCACCTTCCCATTAAGGGAAAACAGGTCCTTTGAGGAATCCATGCTGAAAAGCTCCCGTCAATAGGGTTTCACATCGCGGAATCACCATGTTGGGAATCTCATAAAATCTCTAGGGCTTGTTGCCCAAGTCCCATTCCGTTCACTGAAAAGAATTTTTGACCTTTCTAGAGTTCGCTTCACTGAGAATGGTTAGCGAAAATCCTTTGATGTTCGATCCAGGGAATTGGGCAACAACCCCATTTGGCTCAATCTATGGGATAGAGGAGATACTTTAGCCCTTCTCCCCTTTCAAAGAGTCGAAATGCCTCATCCCACTGATCGAGGGGGAATTCCCGGGACACCAGAGGGGCTACGTTTACCTTCCGATCCCTTAATAACTCTATTGCCTTCTCCCACGTTTTACGATTGTGGGTGAATGACCCTTTGACCTGGATCTCCTTGAAGGTTACGTCATCATAATTCAGCTGTATGGGGTTCCCGAAGAGGCCCACTTGAACGATCTCTCCCCCTTTCCGCACCTCTCGCAAACAGTCCTTTACGGCACCAAAAGCTCCAGAACATTCGAAAGAGACATCTACCCCCATTCCGCCCGTGAGCTCATGAATGGGAGAATTGAGATCTTGTTGATCGATCTGAGCGCAGTGATCCGCCCCCATCCGTTTCGCCAGTTTGAGCCTTTCCTCATCTCGTTGGGTGCCTGAGATAACGACCGTCGCTCCCGCGGCCTTTGCAACTTGCAGCACCAGTAGGCCGATGGGCCCCGGCCCCGTCACCAGGACCTTTTTTCCCGGCTCGACGGAGCTCCTCTCCATGACGGCGTGTATCGCACACGCCAGAGGCTCGCAGAGAGCTCCCTCCTGAAATGAGACATGATCGGGGAGGCGGTAAAGGCCGTCCTGACGTGTGACGACAAATGATGCAAAGGCGCCATCCCTGCCAGAGCCAAAGCCTAGTCTCTTTTCGCATCGCTGGGTTTGGCCCGATCTGCAGAATTCACAGACCCCGCAGAATTCGGCAACGGACTCCACGGTAACCCGATCCCCGACCGTCCACCCTTCGACGTTGGGGCCAGGCTCCGATACGATACCGCTGAACTCGTGCCCCATGGTAACGGGTGGAATGGCCTTTGGATAGAGATCCTGGAGAATGTGGATATCGGTGCCACAGACACCTGCATATTGGACCTTTACTAAAACCTCCCCTTCTCCGGGGCGAGGTGGATCTACATTCACGAGGTCCACGTGACCAGGTCCTCGGCGGAGTTTTCGCAGGGCTTGCATCGCTTGGCCAATTCTTTTCCGAGTCGCACGTTCAAATAGCACTCGGGGAGAATGCTCCAAGAAATGATTTTCCCTTCACCTTCCCTCCCGAGCAATGAATCCTTGGGTTTTTGTATCGATAAGTACTTTGCCAAGCTAAAATCGGTTATTAAGAACGGCGCTAACTATCTGAAGCCCTCAACGCAGTCAGTTCGGGGAAAGAACACTTAGATCGGTGGGTTGAGCTAACCTTCATCGGGCGTAAGTGGTCCTTTTTATTCGCGAAAGAATAGAATTTACCTCTCACAGAGCTTCATTGAGTTTGAATCTAAACCCGGCTTTTTCCTTTCAGAAGATGGGATTATATTCCCAAATAGGCCTCCTTTACCTGGGGATTGTCTAAGATCTCTTTCGCCTGACCCTGCAGGACAACGCTCCCATTCTCAAGAACGTAAGCTTGATCAGCTATAGAAAGTGAGTGAAAAACGTTTTGCTCAACCAGAAGTACGGTGATTCCCTGCGCGTTGATTTGCTTCACCGTCTCAAAAACCTGCTTTACTAAAAGAGGGGCCAGGCCGAGGGAAGGTTCATCCAACATGAGAAGTTTTGGGTTCGCCATCAGCCCGCGCGCTATTGCCAGCATCTGCTGTTCCCCCCCGCTTAAGGTTCCGGCTAGCTGGTTCTGTCTGTCTCGCAAGATCGGGAAAAGCCTAAAGACCACCTCAAGCTTTTCTTCCTTTCCCCTTCTCGCCTTGGGAGTATAGGCGCCGAGCTCCAGGTTTTCCGATACCGTCATGTAAGGAAAGAGAAGTCTCGCCTCGGGAATTTGGACAATACCCCGTTCGACGATCTGATGTGGGGGAAGGTTTTCGATTCTCTTGCCGAGAAATTCGATTGTCCCGGATGAGGACCGAATAACACCCGAGATGGTATTGAGAGTAGTGCTCTTGCCCGCACCATTTGAGCCAATAATTGAAACTATCTGGCCCTCCCTTATTTGCAGAGAGACATTTCGAAGGGCCTGAACATCACCATAATGGGCACTAATATTCTCCAGGTTAAGCAAGATACTCCTCCCCTAAGTAGGCATCGACGACCCTCTTATTTCTGGATATCTCCGCCGGGGTGCCCTCGGCTATTTTCTCTCCATGATGGAGGACGATTATCCGATGGGAGAGGGTCATTATCGCCTTCATTACATGTTCAATGATGAACAAGGTGATTCCCTGACGAGAAATTGCCCTGACAATACTGATTATCTCCTCGGTTTCCCGAGGATTTAAGCCTGCCACTACCTCATCGAGCAGGAGAATCTCAGGTTTGGTAGCAAGTGCCTTTCCAAGTTCAAGCCTCTTTCGATCGGCAATGGTCAAACTGGATGCTAGGGAGTCCCTCTGTCTCAGGAGCCCGATAAAATCCAGCACCTTCGTTGCTTCCTTCCTGGCCTCACTTGCCCTTCTTACCCGGGAAAATGCACCTACCATTACATTCTCCAAGACAGTCATATTGTTGAAGGGCTTGACCAATTGAAAGGTTCTCCCAATATGGTTTAGACAGACCTTGTGGGGTGGTTTTAGACCGGTGATTTCCTCCCCTCTGAATTCAATTTTTCCCGAGTCGGGAGAAAGGAATCCCGTGATCAAATTGAAAATAGTGGTCTTTCCAGCCCCATTGGGCCCTATCAAACCGAGAATCTCCCCCTTCTTAATTTCAAAACTTACGTCTTTCACCGCGGCCAATCCCCCAAAGTACTTCGTTAACGAGTGAACCTGAAATAGGGGCGATTTTACCTCTTCATCCTCAGGGTCCGGATCCTGGGGATCTGAAGTCTCGGTTGTGAGAGCAGGGGAGGGACCAGTCACCTCCGTTGCCAGGGCCTGTTTTGCCCCAGGGAGCCTTCTCAAGAAGGGCTCGTACCAGGTTTTCAACCAACCGGCCACTCCTCGGGGAAAATAGATTACCGCCACCACCAAGACAATGCCGTATACGATAAAGTTGAGCCCGGCGGAAATGCCCCCCAGGTAACCTCTCAAAAGTACATCAAGGGGGATTAAGATGAACGCTCCGATGACGGGGCCGATTACGGTCCCGAGTCCCCCAATGATGGCTAAAAGGGCGAGTTCAATGGAAAGAGGCAGGGAAAAAACAGTATCAGGATCGATAAACAGGAGATACTGAGCATAGAACGTGCCCGCAACAGCGGTGAAGAAGACACTGATTATGAGAGCGATCAGCTTACAGCGGGAGGTATTGACACCCAGAGTCTCCGCCGCATCTTGGTCCTCTCGAAGGCTAATGAGGTAGAACCCGAATCGGGAATTTCTGATAATATAAGAAACAAGAATGATGAGGAGCATCAACCCAAGGGCAATATAAGCATAAGGAATTTTGCTGCGGAACATAAAATTTTCCATACCCGGCTTGAAGGGAATTAACAAACCCACCCCGCCCTGGGTTAAACCCCTCCAATAGGAGGCGACATAACGGAGTACCTCGGCAAAAGCTATCGTGGCGAGGGCAAAAAAGTGGCTCCTCAACCTGAAGCAGGGAACGCCAATTCCGATGGCTATGAGAATCGCCAGGCCGGCCCCTGCGAACATCCCGAGCCAGGGAGAGAGGCCGAATTTCAGCCACAAGAGCGTTGAGGTATAGGCACCTATCCCGAAGAAGGCAGTGTGACCCAGAGAGATCTGACCGGCGAATCCTCCCACCAAATTCCAGGCTGCTGCCAACGTGCCCCAAAAGAAGATCATAAGGATAAGGTCTTCATAAAATGGGTTTCGGGGCAGGATGGGAAGGACAAATAGAAATGCCATTAAGGCCAATGGGAAGTAGAACCGGGGGTGAAACGGCTTCCGAGAACTTTTCATTGAATTGAAGCCCATGTCCTTACCTATTTTTTATCCCTCGATCTATCCTCGACCGAACAGTCCGGTAGGTTTCAGTAGGAGTATGAGGATAAATATGACAAAGTACACTGCCTCCTTGAGATGGGGCGAGAGGAAAAACCCACTGAAAGCCTCCACTACTCCGATAATGAGGCCGCCAACGAGGGCACCGACGAGACTGTTATATCCTCCCAGTATTACCACCACGAAGGCGATTAACACAAACAGCGCCCCCACGGTAGGAAAGGCGTAGTAAATAGGGATAAGTATCGCCCCGGCCGCTCCCACACAGGCTATACCAATACCGAAGGCAATCTTATACATCCGGTAGATGTCAATCCCCATGAGCATGGCAGCCCTTTTTTCCTGCGCAAGTGCCCGGATGGCCTTGCCGGTATATGTTCTCTTGAGAAAGATAAGCAGAACAGCTATTATCGCCAGGGCGAGAATGAAAGCCACCAAGCGGGGAAAACTTATCATCAAGCCGCCCGTCTTTAAGGAGAAGGTGGAGTAAGCAGTCCTCACCGTCCGATAATCCGCCTTCCAGAGAAAAAGTGCTCCATTCTGCAAGACCAATGACACCCCGACCGTGGCGAATATCTGATTAAGGGGAGGAGCGTGGATTATGGGTTGAATAATGATTCTTTGGACGGCCCACCCTATGAGGAAGAAGGAGGGAATTATCATGAATAGGCTCACATAGGGATCCACGCCGTACAGCTGAAACAGCCAAAAGGATGCATACATGCTCAGCATGAGAAATTCACCATGGGCGAAATTAATGATTTCCACCACACCAAAGATTAACGTAAGGCCAATGCTTATCAGGGCATAGATTCCCCCCAACAACAACCCGTTTATGACTAACTGTATGAGTGTGGCTGCCATTTGTTACCTCAGGAGAGTGGATCAATAATTCATCGGGAAGAAGGGGGAAACACCCCCTTCTTCCCTTGCGTTCTTTGAGTTCTTCCCCATGATGCTACTTTACAAAACTGGTTTCGCCTTTCCCCCTTTGCTCCCAGGTTGGCAGGGGAAGCAGAGGGTTCCTTATCCCGAATTCCACCGGATAGACCACCCACATCCTCTGTTCCTGCCACTGCATCAAAGCAGGGTGAGCTAAGAGATTCTGTCCAGCAGCCGGGTGTTCGGGAGGAGCGAACTTCACCCCAAAGCCGAAAATGGTGTTCCCTTTCGGTATGTCCACTTCAAGTGCGGCGTTTCGAACAGCCTCCGGATCGAGCGAACCAGCCTTGGGGAGAACTTTCTCGAACAGCACTCGAGCACCCACGAAACCCAGGGAGGCATGAGTGGCCGGGAGGTGTCCAAATTTCTTGTTGAATTTCTCCTGAAATTCCTTCAAGACCGCTTTGGTGTCGGGACTCAGAACGTCAGGGTTTATGCCAATGGCCGGGTCGATGTTGAAGATATAGTTGGCCTCATCGCCAAAGGTCTTTGCCCAGTCCGGCATGCCATGACAGGCTCCAGTTCCGATAAAGGCTTTGACATTAAGATCCGCTTCCTTTGCCTGACGCCAGAACAGCAGGCCGTCTTGAAGGTAACTCGTGGCGATAATCACATCAGGCTCTCGGGCCTTAAACCGCATTACCACGGGTGAGAGGTCAACGGTTTTGAGGCTGTAACTGTCAGTAGCCACCAAGGTCATCCCCAGTTTCAGGGCATGCTGGGCTGCATTACTCCCAACCGTGGTTCCGTAGAGAGAATCCTCGAACATTATGGCTACCTTGAGCTTTTTCGGATCTATCCCCAACTTCGGCGCTACCACCTCCTTGGCAAAATCCACGGCCATAATGCCGAACTGACTGGCTCGGGGACATGTCCTGAAGAGGTATTTGAATCCCCTCTCCGTAATGGGATCGGCAATTGCCCCCTCTTCCCAGTAGATGACCTTATTCCTCTCAGTGACCTCACTTGCAGCATAGGATCGAGAACTGGAATAGGTCCCGAAAATCAGCTTCATTCCCTCAACGGAGATGAGTCGCTCACATTCGGTCATGGCCTTCTTCGGGTCAACCCCGTCTCCCTTGACCCACTCAATCTGCTTCCCCCAGAGACCACCCTTCGCGTTTATGATATCCGCCGCGACAGTAGCCCCGTTAAAGGTCTCCTGTCCAAGCAGCGCTAGAGGTCCGCTAAATGGAAATAGGGCCCCTATCCTCACCTTCTCGGCGGCCATCACTGCGGGAGAAGCACATAATATGAACACCAGCAGTAACGCCACTAGCAATCCAATTGTGCTCTTTCTCATTTCTTGGCCTCCTTTCATTGCTGAAGAACCAATTATGCTTTTACTCGTTTCTTCACCCCCTTTCGGTCTACATAACCTTGTCCAGAAGTTGGAAACCTCACCTCCTTTCTCTCAATGAAAATTTATTCGCTCGTTCACGCAAAAACAAATCGATCCCTCATATGCGCAATTGCGATTTTGGTTTTCGGACGATTTGGCTTTACCGAGGATAAAAAGGCAAAGAGCCTGCAAGGAGGTGTGACATTCCTCGGAGACTCCATATCGGCATCTTCTGGAAACCCTCTTTCATTGCTCACCCCAGAAGGGAGAAATTATGAACTTCTCAAAATCATAATAATAGGCCCTTCCCCTTATAACACAGTGGGATTTAAAGTCAAACTTTTTTTAAACTTGGCTTAGACTTTTTAGCATTTCTGTTCTTTTCCGATCTCCTTGAGAATTTATCCCCCTCATCTCCTCTGCACCCCGATGGTTTTGATTCTCTATTTCAAGATAAAACCCGTGATTAATCAAAGACACCAATTCTGATTTACATTTGAAATATTGTGTGCATTGAGAACCGGAGAATCCGCAAATTCAGCCAGAAACAAATAACTTCTATCATTATATCCAGGGGTATGCTATGCGGTTTTGAGGGAATGGGAAGATGATAGACGTGAATCGTGAATTACGATCCTTTCAGAGTTTTACCAAAAGAAAAAAATGGAGGAGGGTTTCGGGATGAAGGAGATTCTTGCGATGAAAGGGGCACGGGTTATTGTTGAAATTTGTGCTTCTGTTTTCTGCTGCTCCCAACATTGAGGCCAATTTCTCTCCAGTTGAGGGAACAGTGGAGGGGATTTTTGTTGCGGATGCCAGCATCCCCTATCTCGGCATAGGCCTCCTTTCGACCCCTGTTACCTTTACGATAAAGGATGGAAAGGTTGTGAAGGTAGAGGGAGGAAATGAAGCGGAAAGGCTCAAAAATATCTGGGCGGAAATAAATGACCCGAATGTCTACAACGTTGCTCAAGTGGCGGTAGGGCTGAATCCTGAGATCAAAGCCCCCGTAGGAAGGCTGGGATGTAATTATGATGAAGGGGCTTTTGGAACCGCTCATATTGGAATTGGAACGAGCTCCATTCTTGGGGGGGAGGTGAAAGCATCTACGCATTTTGATGCGGTTATGACCAATCCAACGATAAAACTTGATGGGAAGGAACTCTTGAAAGATGGGGAACTTTTCATCTGATCTTCTTGGGGATGGATCTGCATATCATGCCCATCGCATGCCTTTGATCTTGATTCTTTATTTGAAGATAAATTAATTACTTTTTGCCGATGAACTGTTCTCCTGTCCTAATGTATTTACCTAGAAAATAGTATTTTCGGAATTATTCTATCCCAATCGTGGGTATATCCTCACGTAATTCCTTTCCGGTCCAAATAATCCAACCCGCTCGAAGGTCCGGGATCTCCTCTTCTCAAATGCTGGCCACATCGTTTCTTCTGTTTTGACTTTAGTCAAAGTATTTATTCAGTCTGCGACAGATATTGTTATTAGGCGTTCATCAACGAGGAATGCTGATGAAGTGCCAAAAAAAATACAGTTAGAAGGGAGAAACATAAGATGCCACTCTATTTGGATATCCACAGGAATGTGAAAGGGATGACTCCGAAAAAACTCGCCGATGCCCACCAGAAGGACCTCGAGGTTCAGGACAAGCACGGCGTCAAGTACCTAAAATATTGGTTTAACGAAGGCGAAGGCACCGTCTTCTGTCTGTGCGAGGCCCCAAGCAAAGAAGCGGCTCAAGCGGTTCACCGTGAGGCTCACGGTGGCGTAGCGGACGAGGTCATCGAGGTGGAGGAGGGTTCGTAGTGGGATCGCAGCCTGCATGCCGAGAGGCTCATAGTTTCTTACTCTTTCGCTGACTCTCGGAACGGCTTCTGCAAGGGTGGGGGATCATTGAGGATACCTAAGAAAGTGGGGAGAAATACTATGCCGCACGTTCTTTTCTCCCATACCGTCGAGGACTGCTCCAAGTAAAAGCCTCTGTTCGGTGAGCACGGTGTCACACGCAGGGCTAGCGGTTTCCGAGCGGCTCAGTCCCAACCCTTATCATCATAGATTTCGTTCACCTTCCCCCTCATAGCAGAAGTCTTGATTCCTCAGCATTCCGAATGTGAAAGAAATACCATAAACAAGGCAGTAAAGATTTCAGCCACCAAGGCAACATGCCATGCTCGGGGATCGATCATACTCTTATGGAGGGCATAGATAGTCAAGGGAGCAAAGATAGATACCCCGAAAACGATGGAAAACCCCAAAAAGCCAAAATATCCTCCCCTCTTTCACCCGAGAGGCTCCGCATCGCGTGCAGAGTGGCCGATAAGACGATACGCACAACTTTCCCCAAAAAAGTTTTTATGTGGTATTACTTTATGTTATAAAGACATGAGTGGATTAGAGTAGAGATTTCTCAGCGGCGTATTTTGCCTGGTTGGAGCGCCGAAAGTGCATCTCCTTTTAAGGTTGAGGGAAAACTCTCGGGCAAAGGGACTCTAATTCATTTTGTCTTCTGGGGAAAGCCTATCAAAGGATCACCGGCTTTTCCCCTCTCGACAGAATCCGTGGACTCGGCGAAAGGTATGACGGCGTTTGATGATTGAAAAATCCCATGCCAAAGGCCTTTTCGGGAAAAGAACTGCTTGCGTCCGAGTTTTTCCTGTCAGGAGAACTGAGTGATTTTTTAAAGATTCAGGAAGTAACATGCAAAAGATCTTAGTAACCGGTGCCGCAGGACAAATTGGCTCGGAATTGACGACGGCCTTACGGAAAAAATACGGCAGCGAAAATATTATAGCTACAGGTCACAAGAAAAAGCCGGATAAGGCTTTGCTTGAATCGGGTCCATTTCACTTTATTGATTGTACCGAGATAGATACAGTTGCTGAAATGGTAAACAAATATAAGGTGAGCACTATCTATCATCTTGCTGCAATACTTTCTTCAGTGGCGGAATCCAATCCCCAACTCGCCTGGAATGTGAATATGGTTGGTCTTTATAACGTGTTAGAAGTAGCCCGGAAATATGAATGCTCTGTCTTTACTCCGAGTTCTATCGGTGCGTTTGGGCCAACCACTCCTTTAAATAGAACGCCACAAGAGACGATTCAACGTCCGAACACAATGTATGGCGTAACCAAGGTCGCTGGCGAACTGCTCTGCGATTATTATTTTAAGAGATTTGGTGTGGATACGCGTGGAGTTCGCTATCCTGGAATCATTTCTTATGGAACTCTACCTGGCGGCGGCACCACGGATTATGCTGTAGACATTTACTATGACGCGGTCAAGCAAAAGAAATACACCTGTTATCTCAAAAAAGGTACTTATTTGGATATGATGTATATGCCAGATGCGCTAAGAGCTGCGATTGACCTCATGGAAGCAAACCCGGCAAAACTGAAGCATAGAAATGCCTTTAATGTCACGGCTATGAGTGTTGCTCCGGAAAACATTGCTGCTGAAATCAAAAAAATCATTCCGGAATTCACCATGGATTTCAAAATAGATCCTCTCAGACAAGCAATTGCTGACTCTTGGCCAAATAATATGGATGATAGTGTTGCTCGTGAAGAGTGGGGATGGCAACCGGAGTATGACCTCGAATCTATGACAAAAGATATGATAGAAAAACTCTCTCAAAAACTGAAAATAAAAGTATATTAGCACCAAAAAATCTCCCTGCTCTCAATGGGAGCAAAGCCTCATCAACTGCATTTCAGAGGGGGGTTTCCCTTTACGAAAAGATTTATGTGGTCGATTCAGTTGTGGCTAGTTTTTTGCTCTTTTAATTCATGGGGGGAACAAAATGCCAGTTAAAAAATTCGAACCCGTATTAGTTGAAAAACTTGATGAGCTTAAGGGAAAAGGGACACTTAAGGGCAGGGAAATGGTGATAACAGGCGTGAAACCCGCTGAACATAAGAAAGGCCCACGATACTTTATTGAAGGACGCGGAGAAATGGAATTTCTCAGAATGAATTCCAATTCTTATCTCGGAATGTCCTTGCGCAGAGAGATAATCGAGGCAGAAGAAGAAGCTTCAAAAAAATATGGCGTTGGTCCTGGGGCAGTCCGTTTTATTAGCGGAACCTATCAACCACATATTGAGTTAGAAAAAAAACTGGCGAAGTTCCATAACCGCGAATCGGCAATGATTTTTAGTTCTGCTTATGCCACAATGATGGGAATTTTATCACCATTGATAGACGATGAGACCACCGTCATCAGTGATGAATTGAACCATAATTGTATTATCAATGCTATCAGGCTTTCCCGACCCAAAATCAAGGAGATTTACAAACATCTGAGTATGACTGATCTCGAGGACAGAATAAAAAACGTTATCAAGAGAGGAAAACGAGTCCTAATCGTTACAGATGGAATTTTCAGTATGAGAGGCGACTATGCGCCGCTGAATATTATTGAAGAAATTGCCAACAAATATGATCCAGAATTTGAAGAAGGCATTATTACCATTGTAGATGATTCCCATGGTGTAGGTGCCTTTGGGAGAACTGGACGCGGAACTGAGGAATATACTAATGCGAAAGGCATTGACATAATAGTTGCAACGATGGGGAAAGCCTTGGGAGTGAATGGCGGATATTTAGCGGCAAATTCTACGATCATAAAGTACCTCCGGGAGACAGCTCCTTTTTATATATATTCAAATCCCATTACACCTTCAGAAGCAGGCTCGGCAATGAAAGCCCTGGATATTTTAGATAGCGAAACGGGGATCCGGTTATTAGAGAATCTGCGCAAACTGACAAAACGCTTCGAAAAAGGACTGGTTGATTTGGGTTATGAGATTATAGAGAGCGAGCATCCGGTCGTGCCGCTAATGATCAGGGATACAAAAAGAACATCTGAACTCGTTCACTATCTGACCGAGAATGGCATATTAGCTACTGGGTTGAATTATCCGGTAGTTCCAAAAGGGGATGAGGAAATAAGATTCCAGGTTTCGGCTGATCATACTGAGTATGATATAGACTATGTCCTCGGGATATTGAAGAAATTTAAAGAGACAAAAAAAACAAAGTGATATCCTGGAACGTTGCAACCGAATTCTTCTATCCTCCCTCAGAGGACTTCTCGCTTCCATGACGGAAGATTTCAAAGCATTCTGAAAAACAGTGCATCGCGCCCGGGGCCAGGATAGGGTTCTAATCCATTGCTAGGCTGGCACAGGACGAACTCGGAATGATTATGCTGGGAGGGTGACGGGACCTCAATCGGCAAACGGGAATCTTGAACCTTGTAAAGCGGCCGGATTTCATAATTTTTGGATCTAGCCAAAGATGAAAGATTGATCTTTTCTTTGCCATTTGTACATAGTAGATGAATCCAATCGTGCGGACTCAGCTCTGATAATCATAGATTTCAACCGCAACTGTCATGCCCTAACGGGGACCTACGAGGTCATTAGATGTTAGAAGTCTCTATTTTCCGAGATAGGCCTGATAACGGGTATGATCTCTAGTTAGCTCATTTTCGATAGAAATAACCCCATCTCAAAATCCAATCATTCTATGAAATCGTGGGAAAACGAGAGATATTCCAAGGAAATTTGAGAATTATTGAGATTATGAGATGTTTAAAATATCAATACGGTTTTCTGTGATTTACTGCAGAAACGAGTGAGGAATTCTTGAAGATTGTGGTCTCTGAAATAAGCTATAAGAGGGTTTTGCATCTTCCTATCAAGCAGAATGTGGGCAGAGACGAATTGTCATTGGCCAAATTTCATGTCACCTTCATGGAATGTAACTATTTGATCATATCGGGGGAGAAATGAAAAGAATGAGGAATCTAGAGGGGAGGATCACCGTTCAAAAAAAGATTTTCCTTTCATGTTCATTTATGATAGTAGAAGCGGAGAGGGGATTTCTTCAATTCCCACACCGCGAGAAGGGGGGTGATATTCGTATCCTATTTGTCGGGAGAGATGGAATCCACTAGGGTGTTGCGTGTTAAACAAGAGACAAACAGGAGGAAAACCATGAAGGGGAAAAAAGCGTTAAGATTTCTATTCATTAGTTTTACACTTCTCATTCTCACCCTATCATTTCAGGGGCCGCCCGCCCGTGGCGAGGTGACTCAGCTCTCCATGGGAACTGCCACGGTAGGGGGCATCTTTTACAATATAGGGATGCCTGTGGCCCAATGTGTGAATAAGGCCTGGCCCGAGGTTAACATCACGGCGGAAATCACCCAGGGTTCCACGGAGAACCTTCGCCTTATCGCTCAGAAGAAGATCCAGCTGGCCGTTATCACCCCCATGATTGGGGTTTTTGCCCGAAAGGGGATCAGAATGTTCAAGGGGAAACCCGCCGATTCGCGAGCGGTAGTCCGTCTGTTGCCCAACGCCAATATCTGGGCGGTCCTTACAAAATCCAAGGTCAAAAGTATCCCCGAGCTGAAGGGAAAAAAGGTCGGTGTGGGCCCCGCCTCTGGTGGTCTTGGCGTCGTTGCCAGAAGCCAGCTAACCGCTAATGGAATCGACTACAAGAAGGATATCAAACCCTTCTTCCTGGGTGCCGGAGCGATGGCCGAGGCGCTCAAGGATGGGACGGTTGAGGGGACCATCTTGACCGCCGAATTGGCCCAGATGGTAACCGCTACACACAAAATCAGGATCCTTCCGTGGGACGAGAAGACGGTAGACGCGTTCATAACGAAGAATCCCTATTACGCGAAGTATACCTATCCTCCCAATTATTTTAAGGGCGTTGACTACCCTGTCCTGACGGTTGATAATGGGGTTCAGTTGATCTGTCAGAAGGATGCGGATGAAGATCTTATCTATAAGCTGGCCAAGACGATCGTTGAGAACTTAGACTGCGTAGCGAAAATCTATGCGCCCGCCAAGACCATCACCCCGGAGTTCGCCGCATCAGAACTGGCCAACCCCTTTCACCCCGGCGCGATAAAGTACTTCAAGGAGAAGGGTATCTGGAAGAAGTAAGGCTCTCTCTGGGGGGATAATGCAAGACGATAGGGAAGCCAAGGAAGACCAATCTGAGATTAGGTCAATAGTGGGGAAATGGATCGCCATTGCTTTTTCCGTCTTCGTGATCTATTCAATGGCGACCTTGAGGATCCAGGAGCTTCAG
>JABAOF010000277.1_pt10 | contig 17892 bp, 24 predicted proteins | sample 7062171 | NCBI WGS metagenome assembly JABAOF01 (sample SAMN14538628, study PRJNA623070) | marine sediment metagenome | biome: marine biome [ENVO:00000428]; feature: marine pelagic biome [ENVO:01000023]; material: deep marine sediment [ENVO:00002113] | place: India: Gulf of Khambhat ...
CAAATACGCGGACGCCATATGGTTCATGTCTCTCCTCAACTCTTCAGATCCCTACTTCATCACTGGAGCACAGGTTTTGGGTGCTCCCATAATCAAAAAGTTTGGTTTAGAAGTCATCCCGCTTGGCTACATAATCGTTGGAGAGAACAGTGCAGCTAGCGTTGTTGGAAAGGCATGCCCAATTCCATACACCAAGCCTGAATTAGCTGTTGCACATGCATTGGCGGCGCAGTATTTTGGTATGCGTTTTGTTTATTTGGAGGCTGGGTCAGGGGCCAAAAGACCACCACCAAGCGACATGATAAAAATGGTAAAGGAGTCCACTCACATTCCTCTTATTGTAGGAGGGGGAATGCGAACTGGCGAACAAGTAAAGGAGGCGGTGGATGCTGGAGCGGACATAATTGTTACTGGTACTGTCCTAGAGGAAGGAGGAGGTGTTGATGAGATTAGGTCGCTAGTGAATTGTATAAAAACTGGTAGGAGAAGCATGTGATGACCGCTTTTGAGCACTATTTTTATGCATTGAAGAAGACTCTGGGGCGAGCTGACCTTTATGATATCTGGCCGGATTTTGAGCCGCAATATGACGAGCGAGAGCATGCTTGGACAACCCTTCGAGGCTTGGGTGATGTTTTGCTTCTGAACTGTGCTCAGTGTGACGGACCGTCGGATCAAAGGCACAGCAGATGCAAAGGTTGCGTTGAGAGGAGAGAGCAATTGGCTAAAAACTCGTATCAAAAGGCCACAGGACAATCTAAACAGAAGTGGCCCACCCTCATTTTATGTCGAATTTATGCACAGCAACATTAGCATTTACTCCTTCTTGTTAAAAAGATTCAATATCTCATCTCATGAGACTATATTAAAGGAGGATGCTTTTGGGCGTCAAGATGAGCAGGGAATATCAGCAATACACATCATCTTTAGAAGACCAGCTCCAAAACATGTATGAAATTGCGAGAAAGGCTAGAGAAAAAGGGCTAGATCCCGCTCTGAAACCTGAGACCGAAATAGCGAAGGACCTAGCTGAACTTGTTGAAGGACTAGTTGGTCCCCTCGGCGTAGCTGAAAGCATACGAGATTTAAGCAGTAAACTACCACGGGAGGAGCTTGCCTTCAAGATAGCTGAGGAAATCGTATACGGAAAGTTTGGACATATGGACGTGCGTGAAGCTGCTGAGCAAGCAATAAGAACTGCTCTCGCCATATTAACTGAGGGAATAACCGCCGCACCTTTGCAAGGCGTGTCGCGAGTAGCCATCAAATATAATCCTGATCGAACAAGGTATTTTGCCATATATTTTGCTGGTCCCATACGTTCTGCTGGTGGCACTGAGCAAGCCTTAACCCTAGTGGTCGGAGACTTTGTTCGTCGTTTGCTAGGATTGGACCGTTACAAGCCCACCGAGGACGAGATTGGGCGTTTCGTTGAAGAATTGCGGTTGTTTGAGCGAACTGTTGCTCGGTTTCAATATCACGTTTCGGATGAGGAGCTAAGAAACTGTCTTCAGTACATTCCCGTAGAAGTTACTGGCGCAGAAACCGATCCAGTTGAGGTTTCCTCTTTTCGCAATCTACCCCGCATCGAAACTAACCGAGTACGAGGTGGGGCTCTCCGCGTTGTGAATGACGGAGTTATAGGGCGTTCCGCAAAGGTCTGGACAATAGTGGAAAAATTGGGAATCGAAGGTTGGGACTGGCTTAAGAGAATCAGAGAAATCAAGGAAAAAAAGACAGCTGGTTTCATGGAAGACATCATCGCGGGCCGCCCCATATTTTCATTTCCATCAAGACATGGAGGATTTAGACTCCGTTATGGGAGGGCTAGAAACACTGGTCTAGCAGCAGTGGGTGTTCACCCAGCCACAATGATGGTTCTTCAAAATTTTCTAGCCGCTGGCACCCAGTTGCGCATTGAAGGACCAGGAAAGGCTGGAGTCGTTCTTCCCGTGGACACGTTAGAGCCTCCAGTTGTGCGGTTGAGAGACGGCTCTGTGGTTCGTGTTTCGCTGAAAAATTTTGAACAAATCAAAAACGTAATTGATCAGATACTATTCCTTGGAGACATCCTCGTAGGATTCGGCGATTTCCTGTACAACAATAAACATCTTCTCCCGTCTGGTATAACCGAAGAATGGTGGCGTGAAGAACTCCGCAGAGCCATTCAAAAAGATTTTAACGGAAGCGTAGAAGAAGCCGCTGCAGTCACAAAGATTTCTGCCACTCGTCTTGAAAAGATCTTAACCAACCCGTTTGAAAACAAGCCTACAAGTAAAGAAGCGATGGCCCTAGCGTTGACGCTACGAGTATCTCTTCACCCCTTCTTCACATATTTCTGGACCAGCATCTCTGTTGAAGAGTTTCGAAAATTGCGTTCTTGGCTTCTTAACTCTAAAACTCGGGTTGAGAATAAGATTGTTAAAGAAATAACTGGAGCAAATGATGAAGTGATAAAGGAACTGCTAGAAAAAATTTGTGTGCCACACAAAATTGTTGAAAAAAAGGTTCAGATAGAAGGCGATGAGGCGCATGTGTTCGCTTTCTGCCTCGGGTTGCGTGTTCCTAAAGCTAGAATAACTCGTGCAAAATCCGTCTTAGAGGTTATTCACGAACTAACTAACATCACTGTTAGAGCGAAGGCTCCGACGATCGTCGGCGCTAGGATGGGGCGTCCAGAAAAGGCGAAGAGACGTGAAATGAGACCTCGCGTCCACGTTCTTTTTCCAATTGGATTGAATGGTGGTTCCAAACGAAACCTCGTGGAAGCTTCAAAAAAGACTGTGGTCAAAGTGGAAGTTGTTAGGCGCAGATGTCCAAATTGCAGAGTGTTAACTTCCAGAATAAAATGTCCAGAATGCGGCGTAGAAACTGTTGTGGAGAGGTCTTGTCCCCATTGTAGAAGGGTTCTGAAAGGAGATTTTTGTCCAGTGTGCAAGGTTCCAATTAGAGGCTATGATGAGCAGGCTGTTGATTTGAAAAAGCTGATGGATGAAGCGCGCAAAAGGCTGAATCTTACATTCCCAACGTTGGTAAAAGGTGTAAGGGGCCTAACTAACGAAACGAAAACGGCTGAAATTATTGAGAAGGGTATTCTACGTGCAAAATATGATCTGTCTGTTTTTAAAGATGGAACAATACGGTTTGACGCTACAAACGCTCCGCTGACACATTTCAAAGCTAAGGAAGTCAAAGTGCCAGTGAGAAGACTTCGAGAACTGGGATATCATTATGATTCCACTGGAAACCCGCTGGCTAATCCTAACCAGATATGTGAGTTGAAGGTGCAAGACGTAATTATTCCGATAAAATGTGCAAAGTATTTTGTTCGCGTCGTCAAATTCTTAGATGACCTCCTTGAGAAAGTGTATGAGCTTCCTCCCTACTACAACGTAAAACGTGTCGACGACTTGGTTGGACACATAGTCGTTGGCTTGGCACCTCACACTTCAGTAGGCATCGTCGGCAGAATCGTTGGCTTCACGAATTTGAATGTTTGCTATGCTCATCCACTTTGGCACTCAGCGAAACGCAGGGACTGCGACGGCGACGAGGACACGCTGATGCTTGCTTTGGATACTCTTTTAAATTTCTCAAGGGTTTATTTGCCTGCGCAGATAGGTGGGATAATGGATGCGCCGCTTCTGATAATTCCTGTAGTGAATCCTCAGGAGGTGCAGCGTCAAGCTCATGAGGTGGATGTTGCCGCAGCTTATCCTTGGGTGTTTTATGAAAAGACTTGGGAGGAAACTGAGCCTCGAAGGATGTGTGAACTTATTGATATGATTGAGCATCGATTAAACACTGAGGCGCAGTTTGAAGGATTCGGCTACACAATTCCAGTTTCCAACATCAACATGGGTAATCGTGAAAGCATGTATAAGAAGCTAACGCGGATGATCGATAAGTTGAATAGTCAACTCGCTTTGGCGGAGAAGATTATGGCGGTGGACGCTGAGAAAGTGGCGAGAAAGGTTCTGACAACCCATTTCATCCGTGATATAGCGGGTAACCTCCGTGCATTTGCGACGCAAAACTTTCGATGTAAAACTTGTAACAAAAAGTTCAGGAGGCTTCCTCTTCTTGGCAAGTGTCCTGAGTGTGGAGGCGCCTTAACTTTCACTGTTTATCGTGGCGGAATTGAAAAATACTTGGATGCGGCTCACCAACTCGTGCAGAAGTATGGGCTTCCTGAATATTATGCTCAAAGGCTTTCGTTAGTGGAGGAGGAGATTAACTCTTTGTTTGAGGGCAAAAAACCTAAACAGGTTAGGTTAGCGGACTTCGTGAGTGTCTAAAAACAATGATTAACTTTTTCTGTTTAAACAGATAATTTGTTTTGAGGGAGCCATGCTGAAGGAAGCGTATCACCCTAAGGCTTTTCTATCTATAAAAAGGAATGTTCGACCGGGATTAACGGCTAGAACACGAATAGTTTCGCGCCTTGAAAAGGAAGCGTCAAACGCTAAAACCATCGCGCAAAAGGCTAAACTAAGCTACGCTGTGGTTCTTCATCATCTCCATCTTCTAGAGACTGAAAACATACTCACACGCAAGGGCAAAAGACCCTATCTGTGGGAACTAACTGGAGCCGGACAGCAAAGATTGACAAATAACCGTTCTTAAAGGCGAGCCTGAAATTATTTTTAAGGTTCTAGTGACCAACCTTCCTTTCGCTCTACCAAAAGTCTTATGAAGATTTCTCCTTAAATAGAGAGTATTGAATATAGGAGAGAGACTGATGGTTTATTGCACTAAATGCGGTGCCAAGAATGAAGAAGATGCAGCAATGTGCGTTAAATGTGGAACGCCTCTGCACAAAGTATCCGCTCCACCTTGGAGACGCGAACGCAGACGAGCAGAAGAAGAATGTTTTGGACTTCCCCACGGCGGCGCAATCGCAGGAATATTCATCGGCATAATAATAATTCTTGTGGGAGTCGGCTGGCTGTCTGGAATAGAACTTGAGACCTTTTGGCCACTCGTAGTAGTCGTCTTCGGAATACTAATCGTCGCCGGAGCTCTCTATGGCCTCAGCCGTAGACCCTAATAGACCCTCTCTTCTTCTATCTGTAAATTCACAGGGAGCAACTTTGCAAGCGTAACAAATTCTTCCATGATCCCACTGCGAAAGCGATATTCGCGTAAAAAGCCAAAAAAGAGTCAAAGCAACCAAAAATAGATCAATCGTCATGTTGTGAATCAGTTCATCGACTCCGATTAAGATGAAGAAAGTTCCCAAAACGAAAAAAACGTTCAAAAACAAACGGACAAAACTCCTAAACTTAAACTGGAACAAACCAAACCCAACCCCCAGAATTCCCACCCAAACCATAAAGAAACTGCTCTGTTCAACGCGCCAGTTACTGAAAAAATATAGAAAAGTTCCAACAAGAGCTAAAATCCCCCCCAAAAACAACCCTGTGCATGCAGCACAAAACGCCTTATCGCCTATCTGAAACACGTGAGCGGCGAAGCTTTCGCAATCGGGATGATGCCCTTGCAGAGTCGAGGAAGTTCTGTGAGAAGAAAACTTACTGGAGTAAGGGTGGATGGATTTTTCTTTTCCGAAATCAAAAACTCTTGAGCACTGTGTTGGGGAAAAAACAGCGAGAATTCCAAAAATACAGATTAAGCCGAAAATTGAACCAATTAATGGTTTTCGCCAAAGAAGGTTTTCATGTAGCGTGGGCTGGTAAACCGTGAGCATTCCTGCAAGAAATAATCCGAGGAATGACATGATGACTAGATATGTTATGGTGGAAATGTGAGGTGGATTCTGGGACATGGCTAATCGCGGCTCAAAACAGATTCTTAAGTTGCTTTATTATGCCCTGCTTAGCCATATACCTGTAAGTCCTTCTCTTTAGTTCGTTTGTAGAGAAAATTCCTTGAAATCTTCTTCTCCAAGAACCGAAAAAGCTTCGGTAACAGTCGTAAAGTTCTCTTTGAACCTCTTCCCTTGACAATGTCTCTGTGGGCATGATGGCGTGAACCATGTCATAGTGCGCCCAATTGAAATCTTCGATCCACCCATTACGTTTAGCCTTTTCAAAAACTTCAGTTCCTGGAAACGGCGTAAGGATTGCAAAAATTGCTAAATCTGGGTCCAACTCGTTTACAAACTCTCTTAAACTCGCTATTGATTCAGCTGTGTCTTTGCGTTCTCCAATAATTAACATTGCTTGAGCAAATATGTCGTTTTCATGCAGTAACTTTACTGCTGCTCTGGCATTTTCAGGCTTTGTTTTTTTGTTGAATTTTTGAAGAGTAGATGAACTATGGCTTTCCACACCTAACAGCACCCAACGTAGACCTGCTTTTCGCATTTTAGGCAAAACCTCAGAGTGTTCGCTAACGTCATCGCATCTAACCTGCATAAACCACATGATGTCGTCTGAAATTCCTCTTCGAATAATTTCTTCACCTAACTTCTCCGCACGTTTGCCTAAGCCGAAATTGTCGTCCGTTAACCATAGAAATCTACTTCCATAATTTTCGTAACAAAACTCAAACTCGTCTGCAATTCGCTTTGGCGATTTACTCCTCCATCTGCCTTCCCAATGTCTCCATTGAGTGCAAAAGGTGCAGCGATGTGGACAACCCCTTGACCCTTCAACCAACGCATATCTGGTTTTAGGACCTGCCATTGCAGTGAAATGGTACTTATGAAGAAAATTCTCGACGAAATTATATGCAGGGAAAGGCAAATCATCCAAGTTATCAATTAGAGGTCGTGGAGGATTGTGTAGGATTTTTCCGTTATGTCTGAAGGAGATGCCTTTTATTCGTGAAAAAGGGGAGTTTCTATTTGTTGCTTGAACTAGTTCCACGAAAGTTTGTTCTCCTTCTCCACGTACAATTACATCAATTTCAGGGTATGTTTCTAAACTCTCTTGGGCTGTGGCAGTAAAGTGCTGTCCGCCAGCGACTGTTAGAACGTTTGGCTTCACTTTCTTTGCTGTTTCTAAAGTTCTGACAGCGGCATAGGTGTTGCAGGTGGCGAGTGCGCTAGAAGCTACAATGTTGGGGTTAAAGGATTCAATGCGTTTTTCTAATGCTTTCCAGTTCAGAGACTGGGCTTGACAATCTAAAACTTTTATTTCAACATCTTTGTTTTTGCTTTCAAGGAACGCTGCGAGTTGAAGAATCCCATATGGAGGCGGAAGATATTCTCCCATGACAAACCAGTAATCTTTGGGCGGTTCTACGAATAGAACCTTAGTATCTACCATCTCTCTCAGCTATAATTGTTTACTGAATCTCTTTACTGATTATCTTTTCGTTTATGTGCGTATGCTCCAGTTTAACTTCTCAAACCCTCTATCAAACCGTATATTGCAACTACTACCCACATGACATTAATTGCAGCAGAAGGATAAGCTTGGTTGATTACAGCATTGACCCCGGTAAGAAGGCCACCAACTAGGTTCATTCCATGATAAATTTTCGATTCTCTATCCAATTTTTTATAGGTAATCAAAAAATAAGCTATAACTACAAGAGCAGCTCCTATCCATCCAACTATTTCAATTAACAAATTTGCCATAAACATTTACTTAACCAATCTTTTATTATAGATTTTCAGTACGCGCGCATAATAACTGCTGTAGAGCAATAAGTGTTAAATACTGTGCTGAACAAGTAAAAGTGTGGGCAGTGGAATACAAAAACTGCACACACTACGGACACTGTAAAACTTATTTTGGCAAGTCACTTGACTGTAGTTATTGTTCTTTACACCAGGTTCAATGAGACATAAAATACGCGCACAGAAGTCTTGTGATATTGTTATTTGAAACCATTCTACGCCGTATTAAAAAAGAAAAATTATTCTTTAAGTGGAGCAATTGCATGGCACTTGACGACATTTAGGACATTTACCAACATATTTTCTTGTTGCCGCACCTTCTAAATCTATGTCAATAACATTCGCGAGGGATGCTAACCAAGCTAAAACGTCGGCAAACTCGCCTTCTAAAGCTTGCGTATTCTGTTCTTTCAAGGCTTCTCCTAACTCTTCCACTTCTTCCACAAGCCACTCGTAAGTTCCAGTTGCTCCCCGCTTGGAATCTCGATGAAAATAAATTCGCCGCATCATGTTTTGAAACTCGCGGATATTCATCTTCCTAACCTTCTCCTAATGATTCTTATATTATCTCTTTAAACTTCATAAGGCTCACCTGTCCCTCTTCAAGGATATGCTTCACCTCTACGTTTCTTCTCTCCAAATGCGCTGAAACGAAACGGCGATGACAATACTTAGGATTTTTCTCCATACACATAATACATACTCGCCCCTTTTTTGCAAGTTGAAGAAGTTTATCTATGCCATCTCTAAACGTTTCTGTCTTCATATGAGCTTGATATCTACCTCGACGATAACCACCTAGTTCCTTGCCAAACCAAACATACTCAACTCCATATTCAGGCAACCATCGTTCCATCTCATCTCTCTTAAAATGTTCAATCTTAGAAGTTGGAAAACTGCGTATGTCAACCAAAATTCTGACATTATGCTCCTCAAGCAACTTCGAAAATTCTTCAACAGACCTGTTGCTATGTCCTATCGTCCATAAAACAGTCTTGCTCAAGTCTAGTTAGCCTCCTCCTTACAGAAATATGGAAACAACGCAACATTAATTAGAGAAACCCTTCTGTTATAGAGTTTCGGAGACAACTCTATGAGCAAAAGTAAGAGAGGGAAGAAGCGTGAGAGAAGCGCTCCCATGCCCGCAGCGAGCGCTGGCTTACTCCGTTTCTTCGAAGAGGAAACTCAAGGCTTGAGGATAAGGCCTGAACTAGTTGTAATCCTATCAGTGGGGCTAATACTTGCTACTGTTTTAGCACACCTCTACTCTCAAGGCGCACTTCCATTTCTGTAGAAAAACAAAAATAGATTATCAGCGGCTTATTCCGAAATTTGAACTACTGACTTTTATGTAAAATCTCGAGGCGTTGAACCGAGTTTAGGTGAATGAACACTTCACTTCTGTCTTCTTTACCCACAACATGAGGCATCGGCTGTGCTATCGTAGCCCGCATTATTACTGCGTCAGCGTTGGAGAGCCATATCCCAGGCGGTTCATGTGTAACAGCAGCCAACGTTCCCTCAAATCCGTATGAAGGATCCAAAATCACCATTATTTTTCGTCCTACGTTCCGTTCGAGCATCTGAAGTACAGTTGGTGGCGGACCGCTTTCAGACATGGTTCCTTCACAGGACCTTACAATTATTCAAGAATAAAACTTTATCTTCTCTCTAGATGTTAGTCTTCTGTTTCGCTCAGTTTTCTTTTCCCGTTTCCTACGAAATAATGGCGCCATTTCCCTATAAATCTTCCAAAAATCGGATAAAATGGTGTCTTCTCGCTTTTCGTGTCTTATATTTTTCTGACAAAATCTTCACATCTTGTCTTTTTTGTATATTTTTCATGGGTGTAATATCATTTTTGCCATGTTTTTTGGCTTTTTAACCGCTTTAGTTAACGGTCTATAACCTCAACCTTTTTGAGTACTGAAGTCTGAAGAAACTTCATAGGAAGGGAGCGCCTAGGTTGGTTTCCAACGATTCGTTAGATAAACACATTAGCAATATGGTTAAACGCTATTCATCTCTATTCACGCTTCCATCTCATAAGAAAATTGTAATTTGGCTTTGCACAATATGTGTACCCGGCGGGCTTCTGACGATCTTTCTCTTAAGTCCTAACTATCTTGGTTTAACTTTGGGCTTGATTTTCGGCTTAGCCTTCTTTTTTATTGTTTCGCTATCAGACCTCATAATTTACCTCAGTTTTATGAGGAAAGACCCAGTTTTCAACCTGAGACGTTGCTCTGCGCTTTCCCTTTTCTCCTGTCTAGAATGGTTTGCTATAATTTTTCTTGGAAGCCTCATCAGTGTCTTCCTTAAGAACCCAGCAGTCTGGGTTAAACTCTTTCTTTTGGGCTTTTCTTTTGTTTTTATCCTTCGTTTGTTAGTGTTTTCTACAACATCATTTGCAGGTCGCGAAGTAGTTTTCCTCTCCTCTATCTTGCAACCAGTGTTATGCACTGTCCCGCTTTTTTTCATGAGTTCTGTCATAGGAAGTATAGGAGTAGAGTTCTTTGTATTCTCTGCTATTTTCATCCTCATTGCTGTGCTGGCAGTTTCCTTATTCACGTTTCTGGTGAATCGTGTTGGTCGAAAAGTTGTTGGGGTTGCTTCTCTTCCCTTATTCAAGGCGTTTATGGCAAACTGGACGGAGAATCTGAATGCGCCTCTTGAAGGTTTTTTGGAGAAACTTGGCTACGAACAAGATGTAAAGCTTAGTCTGTTGGCGTTTAGAGCAGGTGGAAAAATAAAGGCTGTGATGGTTGTTCCAGCATTTCATTCAGGTCCCTTCAGAAATGTTGGAAGCAGTCTTCTTCCATACATGATTCAAGACGCTTTAGAAAACAAAATCCAGTGCATAGTTTCTGTTCCCCACGGGTTGGCTGGACACGAACTTGACCTTTCGTCGCAACTTCAAAGTGAAAAAGTTGTGGAAAAAATTCTTGGTTCAGTTGATTTTTCCCACCCTCATTCCAAGGCTACTCCTCTCATACGGTCTCAAAACAAAGGAGCAAGCGCAAGTTGCCAAGTTTTTGGAGACTGTGCTTTTCTCACGTTAACTCTTTCGCCTAAAACTATGGAAGATTTGCCTCAAGAGTTGGATTTTATCATTGCTAACGAGGCTGAGAAGCAGGGCTTGTCCTCTGCAATTGTTGTTGATGCCCACAATAGTGTCAATGGACCTTTTAATTTAAGCGAAGCATTAGAACCTCTGAAAAAAGCAGCGCTTACCAGTCTAAAACAAGCGTTAAGCTGTGAACGCGCTTCCTTTGAAGTAGGAGCCGCAAAGATTGTTCCAGAAGAATTTGGTGTCAAAGAAGGCATGGGACTCGGAGGAATAAACGTGATCGCAACCCGGGTTGGCAACCGAACAACGGCGTATGTGACCATCGACGGAAATAACATGATGTCTGGGTTGCGAGAGAAGATTCTGTCATCGCTTCAAAAAATCGGCATCGTTGATGGTGAAGTTCTTACAACAGACACCCATTCAGTGAACGGGGTTGTATTAACGGCGCGCGGTTATCATCCGATTGGTGAGGCAATTGACAACGCAAAACTGATTAGCTATGTTCAGCAAGCTGCAATGGATGCGTTGAGCAATATGGAACCCGCGGAAGTATCATGGCGCACGGAAACTGTTCCTAACATAAAGGTTATCGGAGAGAAGCAGATAGGGGCACTGAGTTTAATCGCTGAAAAAACAGCCAAACAAGCCAAAAAACTGGGTGTTTCTCTGTTCTCGGCAACTAGTGTTCTCTTGATTGCTCTGCTTATAATTCTTTAATATTCAGCTCAAACCGCACTTTTTGAGTAGTCGCCTCCAACGTTCATCAACGATATTCTGAAGATCATCGATGACGTGTTCAAATTCAGGTTTAAACAAATGTCGAAAGCGACCTTGACCCTTCAAGTATTCTCTAATTGGCTTCTTGCGTTCAGGTCTCAAAGCAATGACCTTACTGGGCGCCGACAAAGCGTACTCACCATCAACCGTTTCCCATAACGGAAAAGTACAGGTCTGTACGGCTAGATGTGCAACCTCAATTGTTTTGCTTGTGTCATAACGCCAGCCACGCGGACAAGGTGCGAGCACATGTAAGAAGGCAGGGCCTTCAACTTCCAAACCTTTCCGAGTCTTTTTAATCAAATCTTTCCAATGAGAAATCGAAGCAGTAGCCACGTATGGAATGTCGTGCGCCACCATGATTTCTGCAATGGGTTTTTTGTACTGAAGCTTGCCTGGAATCACGCGGCCAGCAGGTGAAGTGGTGGTCCATGCACCGTGGGGGGTGCCTCCGCTCCTTTGTATGCCAGTGTTCATGTATGCCTCATTGTCGTATAAGACGTAAAGGAAGTCGTGTCCTCTTTCAACGGCTCCTGAGAGCGCCTGTATTCCAATATCATAGGTGCCTCCGTCCCCTGCGAAGGCTATTACATCAATGTGGTCATGTTTGAGTTCTCCCTTCTTTTTCATGACCTTTAGGGCTGTTTCAATTCCAGCCGCGTTAGCAGCTACGTTTTCGAATGCTGTGTGAATCCAAGGGATGTTCCAAGCGGTGTAGGGGTAAATGGTTGAAACGACTTCCATGCAGCCAGTTGCGTTTGTTGCTATGATTGGTCCTCGTGCAGCTTTCAGTATTTGTCGATATGCAACAGCTGGTCCGCAGCCCGCGCATGCTCGGTGTCCAGGCATCAGTAATTCAGGTTTTTCCGCTAAGTCTTTTATTGTGAATTTCCATTCTGACATCATTCTCTTACTCCTATGAATTGCACTGGTTTTTCAACACGTTTCGTTTCGAGGATTTTTTGTAATTCTTTGTAAATTTCATGTATGAGAGTTTGCGGCATGTCTCTTCCTCCCAGTCCATANNTTTTCCAAAACTTTTGTTACGTCTTGTGCTGGGAACGGTCTGTAAGCACGTAGTCGAAGTAATCCCGCCTTCACTCCTTTGGCGCGAAGTTGATCTACGACAGTTTTGGCTGTTCCAGCAGTTGAACCCAAACATATTGTTGCTATTTCAGCGTCTTCTAGCCGATAAGGGTCGATGAGTCCGTTTCCGTATCTTCGTCCACTTATCTTTCCATATTCATCGTGAATTTGCTTGATTTTTTGCGGAGCTCTTTGCATTGCGTCTTCCTGTTGTCTTTTGTGTTCAAAATAATAATCATATAGGGCTAGTGGCCCCATTGTTACGGGATTTTCTGGATCCAGTTTAAACGGTACCATCTCGCCTCTGTGATTTTTTATAAGTGGTATTGGTCGTGTTCCAACGAATTTACGGACGACTTCGTCAGGTAACACTTTAACACTTTCCAGCGTGTGGCTGAGGACGAACGCGTCCAGCATCACCATGGTGGGTAGAAGTATGTCTGGGTGTTCAGCTATTCTGAATGCTTGTATAATCGAGTCATATGCTTCTTGCGAGTTTTCAACGTAAATTTGTATCCAGCCTGCGTCTCGTTCCACCATGCTGTCTGCGTGGTCGCAGTGTATGTTGATTGGCGCGGATAAGGCTCGGTTCACTATTGCCATTACAACTGGAGCTCGGCAACCAGATGTTACGTATAGGATTTCATGCATCAGCGCTAGTCCAGCGGAGCCTGATGCAGTAAATGTTCTTGTGCCGGTAGCTGAAGCGGCTAGGCATGCGGTTAGAGCGCTGTGCTCAGACTCTACGCATATAAATTCTGTGTCTACTTCTCCATTGTGTACGTATTCGCTGAATCTTTCTACGATTATGGTTTGCGGCGTTATAGGGTATGCAGCTACCACGTCTACGTCTGATTGTTTCACGGCGTATGCTACTGCTTCATCTCCACTTAGTGCACGTACTTCTTGCTTAGCTATCGCCATTTTCATCTTGTCCTCCTTTTCTATTCGAGCACCATTTTTATGGCTTCTTGAGGACACTCGTTGGCACATATGCCGCAGCCTTTGCAGAAGTTGTAGTCAAATTCGATTTTTTCATCTTCTGGTTTCCATTTGATGGCTGTGTCTGGACAGTCTATATAACATATCAGGCATTTAGTGCATTTTTCCTCGTCTAACATTGGTTTGAATGTTCTCCAGTCTCCGGTAAGGTATTCTGTGGATGGTTTCCAGCACAATCCGGCAATTGGGAGTTCTTTCCAACCTTTTTGTTTAGTTGTCATTCCGATTTCGCCTCTTTGTATGCTGTTTTTATTACCTGTACATTTTTTTCAGCGATTTTGAGTGGAAAACGTTCTTTTACGGCTTTCTCTATGCTTTCTAAACTCACGATTGGTATCGCGCGGGCAACAGTTCCTAGCATAGCAGTGTTTGTGATGGGTCTCCCAATTATTTTGACTGCAATGTCTGTTGCTGGGATTGTCCACACTTTACGTCCGGTTAGGTTCAGTTGTTTTCGGACTTCAGCAGGGCTTTCTCGAGTGTTTACAACTAGAATGCCGTCTTCGGGAAGTCCCTCGGCTACGGGAACTGCCTTAAGCAGAGTTGGGTCGAGGACGACCGCCACGTTTGGTGTGTATATAGCGCAGTGGAGGTTGATTGGTTTGTCGCTTATTCTGGTGAAGGCGCGTAATGGTGCTCCCATGCGCTCTGGTCCGAATTCTGGGAACGATTGGATGTATTTTCCTTCGTGTACGGCGGCTTTTGCGAGTAGCTCACTTGCGGTCCATGCTCCTTGTCCGCCTCTGCCGTGCCATCTAACCTCTTGAAACAATACCATCCTTCATTTTTCTCCAGTTCTTTTCTTTACTTCTAAAGTTGTCAAGCATGGAACTTATTAAATCTTGAGATAATCGTACGTCGCTGGATGTCGTGTGATTTGAATAGGTAATTAGAAAACTTGGCATTATACTTGGTGACGTGTCAGATTGTAGAAGAGAGAGTTAAGGGTCATTCCGAGGCAAATTGACTGAAGTATGGAAAAATATAAGAGGACACAGTTTAATCCTTATAGATATCTTCAACTTCGAACTTCGATATATACAAGGAGGGAAAAATTTGGCACAGAAAAAGCAGAAAAAACCGAAAAAACCAGTAGAAAAGGCGAAACCTGAAAAAAAGGAAACTGCTCCTAAGGAAGTAGCTAAGAAACCAGCTGAAAACGTGGTTCTCATTGGAAGAAAACCCGTGATGAACTATGTGGTTGCCTGCCTCACCTTTTTCAACAGCGGTGAAAAGGAGGTTACAGTTAAAGCAAGAGGAAGAGCAATCAGCAGGGCTGTTGACACGATTGAATTGCTTCGCCGAGCTTTTGTGAAAGACTTGGGAATTAAGAACATTAAGATTGACACTGAAGAAATGATTAGGGAGGAAGGGCGAAAATCCAACGTTTCCACGATCGAGATAACGGTGGGCAAATAAACTAGCGACCTAAAGTGTATGGTAAAATAATGTCTTCTACCTCAACGTCTTCACTGCTGCTCATAACATAATCATAATTTTTTTAAAGTCATGCTCTTCTATGAGATGTATGGTCAGTTATTCAAAGATTATTGTTCATTCACAACCTTTGGATGGCTATGTCCATGTTTAGATAAGACCTCCACGGTCGTGAACGACCTAGTGGTGAGTTCCAACTGATCTGTAAAACCCTTTTTTGCGTATGCGTTCTTAATTTCAATCTGAGTTCCAGCCACAAAGTCTTTGGCAACCTCTGCCAGCTTTCTCCAAGCTGAAACTCTGATCTTTCCTGTGTCATCTGCTAACTCGAAGGAGGCAACTGTTACCTTCTCATCCCTGGCTGTGACGACTTCCCTAATATCTGGAGTTGCTGTAATCGTTCCCTTAACAGTGACTGGACCACCCTCCTCTTTAACCTCAGATATTTTCATCGTCGTTTCTTTGTAAGGCGGAAGTTTTTCAGTTTCTGCCAACCTAGGGTTTAGTCTCAGACTTCCCCGCCTGCTCAAGTTTAGTTTTAGATTTCCAAATCGTTCACGTGTGTAGGCTCCTTCAACCAACACAATGTCTCCTGGGCGGAGTTGTTCAGAAAGAGCTGCTTTTTCATCCCAAAGGTTAAGGCTGATTGTTCCAGTTTCATCTTTTATTAAAAGCGTAGAAACCTGTCCCGTCTCGCCGTTTTGTCGTTTAAATTCTCTAGCTTCTCCAGCGTGCACGACTCTGGCTAAAACATCTACATCACGCATGTCTGATCTTAGTTTCTCTATCTTTGTAATTTTTGGGGAAAGAGCGGGAAGATATTCGCTTTCAGCCGCGTCTGGCGGGGAAACCTGAACTTCACTTCGCATCCCTACGTGTAGTTCCAGTTTTCCATCTAGTCCCTCTCGCACGTACCCGTGAGAAACCTTTATGATTTGTCCCCGTTCTATTCCACTCGACTCTGTGAGACTTGTTTTCTCATCCCAGAGAACCACTTTTAACGTTCCAGTCTTATCTGCAATGAGCAAACGTGCAACTTTTCCCTCTGTTCCGTTTTGGCGAGTGAAAGTTTTAACTGGATATACGCGGGTGACGCGTCCCATCACGGTTACGTTGTTTAAGCCGGAAATGACGTCTTTTATTGAAACGTTTGGTCGGAAGGGTTCCCACCATGGAATTTCCACTCCAAGCTCTAAAGCAACAAGTCGCGCCGCAACCTCATCCGTGAAGTATCCTTCAGCCGTCTTCTTCTTATCATCAATCATTTCAAGAATCTTGTCATGCGTGAGATCTTTTCTAGAAGAAATAATTCGCTGAATAATCTCTTCGAAACTCATTCTCCTTTCCCTACAAACTTTTCGGAACTCAGACAAGGGTAAGTCGCTATTAAAGTTTATTTAAACAATAACTTCTAATTTGTTGAAGTGAGGAGCTATTAGATGAGCGATCAATTACTGTTCAACATAGGTATGATACTGATTTTTACTGGGTTTCTAATAACCCTCCTTGCTATTGTTCTCATGTTCTTCATGAACATCAGAGGCAAGGGAAAAGTTAGGGGAGGAGGAGCAGTGATAATCGGGCCCTTCCCAATAATTTTCGGCACCGACAAAGAATCAGTGAGGACACTTCTTTTGCTGTCCATAATCCTAATCATTCTTATACTGTTCGTAATGGTGTTTTATTACTTAGTTTTCAGGTGAAGGAGGATTTCCATACGCAAGTAAGACCATGCAAAATTTGCGGCAAACGTTCAGCAAGATACATCTGCCAACAGTGTGGACGAGAAGTCTGCGAAGTATGTCTAGAACCGCACACATGGGTTTGCACAGAATGTTATAAACATCTTAAGCCGGAGACTCCCCTTTTTCAAACAGGTCCATGGCCAACTCCATTTAAACTGTTTCTTCTAGGCTTTCTGTTAATCTTCATAGGAATGATTCTTATCACAATCGCAGCTGTTCTTTCTGGAACTTCGGCAAACTTTGGTGCAATAGTATTTATTGGACCTATTCCGATAGTGCTTGGGGCTGGGCCAAACTCCATCTGGGTGATTATACTTGCTGTTGCTGTAACAATTGTTGGAGTAATTCTGTTTCTTTTGTTGCGGAAACAAGCATGAAAATTTTATTCAGTTTTTTCTTCTTTGCCGTAGATCATGTGGACAAAGGCTAAAACCAAAACGATAAAGGCTAACACTGTCAAGACATTAATTATAATTCCGAAATATTGCCCCAAATTTATAAGTCCAAAGTATTGTCCCAAGCTCATGATATAATCCCTTGCCCCTTTTATTTTGGAAGAAATCCTATTTAAGTCGTAGCCTCTTCCCCTCTTTGATGCTTCCTAGAAACCTTAGTCTCAACCGTCTTCCACTCCCTTATCAAAACCTCGTAGAAAGAATCCTCTTCCTCTATCAAATCAAAACGACCTGAAGCTTCAGCCAGCTTCTGCGCAATAATGTGGTAACACAGATGACCTTTATCAAACTGGAAGTAAAAATCTTCACAGGAGCAGAACTCAGCAGCGGGCATGACAAGATACTCCCGCCCCTTGCCGACCACAATCCAAACGACCCTGCCACTTGGCTTAAAGACGTACTTTTTTATTTTCCTCTCTTTTACTGCATCCCAAGCTTTTGTAAAACGGGAGCCGAACGCTGCAGAAAGTCGCGTGAGATGGTTTCCAGTTACTTTGCTCTCTTTTTCAATTTCTTTGCAGATTTCTTTGAGTGTGTTAACATCTGATGGTTTTTTCATGGATTCTCTCTCATGTATCCTTAAGAGAACTTTGTTCCAGTTTTAATATTTAACAAATTGGTAGTTAAGTTTGAGATGAGCAAAAATAATGAGTGAAGATTTAAAAGTTAGTATGGACTGTGAGATACAAGACAGCGCTGACATGAAGGAATAGTTGTTTAAAAAAA
>JABAOF010005354.1_pt2 | contig 17890 bp, 19 predicted proteins | sample 7062171 | NCBI WGS metagenome assembly JABAOF01 (sample SAMN14538628, study PRJNA623070) | marine sediment metagenome | biome: marine biome [ENVO:00000428]; feature: marine pelagic biome [ENVO:01000023]; material: deep marine sediment [ENVO:00002113] | place: India: Gulf of Khambhat ...
AGTCTGGTGAGGTCATAGATTTCCTGGACAGAGGACGGGGCAAGGGCGATGGTTCGGTAGTCACCGTGCCCCCCACCTCGAGTCGCCTGGAAATAGTCACCTTGAGACGGGGCAATTCCACCCAGACCAGGGCCGCTTCGTGACATGTTGACAATCACAGCGGGCAGTTCGCTCCCGGCCATATAAGAGATTCCCTCCTGCATCAGGGAAATCCCAGGACTCGATGAAGAGGTCATGACGCGGGTTCCGGTCGCTGCGGCTCCAAGAAGCATATTGATGGAGGCGATTTCACTTTCGGCCTGGATAAACTCGCCACCGAGCTGTCTGAGATGCCTCGAGAGATACTCAGGGATTTCGTTTTGCGGCGTGATAGGATATCCGAAATAGAGGAGACATCCCGCATCGATGGCCGCCATGGCGGCGGCTTCATTTCCCCTGACAAAGAGTTTTTCGGTCACTTTCCCCAACCATCCGCTCCGTCGGACCGGTTACTTCCACACATCAATCGCCACATCTGGGCAGATCTGGGCACAAAGCGTACACCCGGTGCATTTATCAAGCTCAGAAATCGTGACAAAGTGGTACCCCTGGCGGTTGATCTCCGCGCCGAGGGCGAGGAGTTCTTTAGGGCACACAACGGTGCAAAGGCAGCACCCTTTGCACCTGTCTTGACGGATTTCAATCTTCGCCATATTCATCCACGGTTAGTCTTAACCAACAAAGCCTAGGCAGGAACCTAGAAAAGGACTACCAAAGGTTTCAGGCACTTAGGGAATCCCATCTTAGTCATAAAAGGCGACGATGTCAATACCAAATAAGCCTCGCGAGCTTGCACGAAGAGACCTTACGAGTTCCATCAATTGTGACACCTGAACAACGATGGCACTTAGTGTAGCACATGCTTCGCCATGAGTGCCAGATGATCGGATGTTTCACCGTGGATGAGCTAAAGGAGGCTTTCTGGTTTCACACCTGAATGTCGTTAGGATATAATAGTCGTTCAGTTTCGTCGAAGTCACCTCGAATGGCGTGATGAAACCGAGGCGTGTGGAGGCATTGGGGATATGGAGATGACGATAAGCGAGAAGATTCTGGCCGCTCATGCCGGCTTAGACGAGCTTTACCCTGGCCAACTGATCAATGCCAGGGTGGACGTCGCCCTGGGGAATGATATTACGGCGCCCCTGGCCATTGGGCAATTCAAAAGGGCCGGTGCCAAAGCGGTCTTCGACAAAGAGCGGGTTATCCTGGTCCCGGATCATTTTGCCCCAAACAAGGATATTCAATCTGCCGAGCAGTGTAAGATCCTGAGGGAGTTTGCTCGGGAGCAGAAGCTTTCCCAGTATTTCGAAGTGGGCCAGGCAGGGATCGAGCACGCGCTCCTTCCTGAACAGGGACTTGTCCTTCCCGGTGATCTGGTTGTGGGCGCTGACAGCCACACCTGCACCTACGGGGCGCTTGGTGCTTTTTCCACCGGAGTGGGGAGCACGGATCTGGCTGCGGCCATGGTCACAGGGGAGCTCTGGTTCAAAGTACCTGAAACAATCAAATTCATATATCGAGGAAAGCTCAAACCGTGGGTAAGTGGGAAGGACCTCATCCTCTTTACGATCGGTGAGATCGGAGTAGACGGAGCACTGTACAAAGCAATAGAGTTCAGCGGAGAGACCATCGATAGCCTCCCGATGGAGGGGCGCTTCACCATGGCAAACATGGTCATCGAAGGGGGAGCCAAAAACGGGATCTTTGTTCCAGACAAAACAACGGAAGCCTATGTGAAAGAAAGGGCAAAACGGGAATACCACATTTACACGAGCGATAAAGGAGCCAAGTATGGCGAGGTCAGGGAGTTTGATGTATCTAAGATCGAGCCTCAGGTTGCTTTTCCGCACCTCCCGAGCAATACAAAAGGAATTAGGGATGTGGGGGATGTCTCGATCGACCAGGCCGTGATCGGTTCCTGTACCAATGGATGGTTGGCAGACTTGAGGGTGGCTGCCAGGGTGTTGAGGGGGCGGAAAATCTCGCCAAATACGCGACTGATTATCATCCCAGCCACCCCCTGGATTTACAGACAAGCGANNGGTGGGCGCGGTGATCAGTCCCCCGACATGTGGGCCCTGTCTGGGTGGTTATATGGGGGTCTTGGCAAAGGGTGAAAGGGCGATCGCTACGACCAACAGGAACTTTGTCGGAAGGATGGGTCACCCAGAGAGCGAAGTCTATCTATCCAACCCCGCCATAGCGGCTGCATCGGCTGTCTTGGGACGGATAGGTAGTCCAGAAGAGTTGGACAAATAGAGGATATCCCATGTTTATGCAGATTCTCCTGGCCCTTCGCTCCTAAGCTCTCGTGGTGACCCTATCGGGGGTCGAATGTTGATGACAGAGAGGACAAAGGTAATAGGAGAAAGCAAAGAAGACCGGGACATGGAAAAGCACGATCCTTTCACCTTTCGCCGAAGGAAAGGGAGGTCACGGCAATGAAAATCAGGGGGAGGACCTGGAAATTCGGCTCTCATGTCGATACGGATGCCATTATTCCTGCCCGCTATCTCAACATAACCGATCCGGGGGAACTGGCGAAACACTGCATGGAGGACGCGGACCCACTGTTCGTCAAAGAGGTCAAACCAGGCGATCTCATCATCGCGGGATACAATTTTGGGTGCGGATCTTCAAGAGAACACGCTCCCATCGCCTTGAAGACAAGAGGCATATCCTGTGTCATTGCCAAGAGCTTTGCCAGAATCTTCTATCGAAACGCCTTCAACATGGGCCTTCCGATTCTCGAGAGCACTGAGGCCGTCGATGGGACCGAGAATGGCCATGAACTGGAAGTTGATCTGGTCAAGGGAGAGATCAAGAACCACACGACTGGTAAGACATTCCAGGCCGAACCGATCCCACAATTCATGCAGGCCATCATCAATGATGGCGGGTTGATGGAACATATCGCCAAGAGGAGGAGCTAGATGGGAAAGGAGTATGAGGTTGGTGTTATCCCAGGCGATGGGACAGGACCTGAGGTTCTTTCAGAGGGGGTGAAGGTCCTCAAGGCGGTGACCGAGAAGACGGGGGTTCAGTTTAACTTCACCCATTATGATTTTGGTGGCGAAAGGTATCTGCGAACCGGGGAGACGCTGCCGAACTCGGCCATCGATGAGTTCCGTCAATTGGATGCAGTCTATCTGGGGGCCATTGGGCACCCCGATGTGAAACCTGGAATCCTGGAGAGGGGGATTCTCCTCCACATGAGGTTTTCGTTGGACCAGTATATCAACCTTCGACCGGTGAAGCTCTACCCAGGGGTGGATACCCCGCTAAAGGATAAGGGGCCAGACGATATCGATTTCGTAGTGGTCCGGGAAAACACCGAGGGGCTCTACGCCGGTTCTGGTGGTTTCCTGAGAAGAGGAACGCCGGATGAGGTTGCACTTCAAGAGTCTGTCAATACACGGAGAGGTGTCGAGCGGTGTTTGAGATATGCCTTTGAATACTGCCGTCGGCGCAACAAAAAGAAAAAGCTAACGCTCTGTGGTAAAACCAACGTCCTCACCTATGCTTTTGACCTTTGGGAACGGGTCTTTGACGAACTTGGTCAGGATTATCCGGACATCGAGACAGACTATGGCCATGTGGATGCGCTCTGCATGTGGATGGTTAAGAACCCGGAAAGGTTCGATACGATTGTGACCGACAACATGTTTGGCGATATTATCACAGACCTCGGAGCGACGATCCAAGGAGGCATGGGCATTGCTGCAGGTGGGAACATCAATCCGGTGGGGACTTCCATGTTTGAGCCTATTGGCGGCTCGGCTCCAAAATACACTGGGAAGCACGTGATCAACCCACTGGCGAGTATTATGGCCGGCTGCATGATGCTGGACCACCTGGGAGAGGAGGAAGCGGCCGGGCTTATCGAGCAGGCGGTCATGAAGGTCATCCAGGGCCATATGAAGAGCATGGAGGCATCGATGATGGGCCTGAGTACCACGGAGGTCGGCGATTGGGTCGTGAAGTATATCCGGAGTGATGTGTGATGCGGGCGGTGGGATATGGGATGTGAGCTCTGGGATCTGAGATGTCAGTCAAGTCGAATCCAAAATCCGCAATTCAAAATCCCAAATCCCAAATCCCAAATCCCCCATCCCAAATCCAAAATCCCAAATCCCCAGTCCCAAATCCAAAATCCAAAATCCCCACTCCAAAATCCCTAATCCTCTCGTTTCCTGCTCCTGTCAGCGTGATTCCGGACGAATGGCTTCAGGCTTCCTTTGTCTCCTTGTGAATCCATTCCAGGTAGCTTTCAATACCGTCCACGATCGGTAGCGCAATGATTTCGGGGACCTCATAGCTATGGAGCCGCCTTACGCTCTCCCGGACGGCATGGAATAGGTCTCTCCGGGTCTTGATGATCAGGTAACACTCTGGCTCATCGCAGACCTTCCCCTCCCATCGATAAATGGAGCGGATCTTGGAAAACAGATTGACACAGGCGGCAAGCCGCTCTCCAACAAGGGTTCTGGCAATGGTCAGGGCCTCCTCTTCTGACCCGGCAGATACGTAGACGACAATGGACTGATCCATGGGCAAAACCTCCCGCTCAGAAAAATCGGTAACGCTCTTCGGACTGACATTTTGATGATCTGACGTCTCACTCGGGGTGTCACAGTCGTCCATCTTACCGGCGAGCTTCAGCCTTATCAACTCGGAGCTCCTCGTGGGGCAGGGAATTCTTATCATTTCCCCTTATTTTTCGGTTAGTTCAGACCTGCTCCAGAATACTCACCAGTACTCTTGCTCGCAAAGGGAAATGCGTGTTTTGCCATGGGAGAGGTCGAGAAGCCAGTTGACTAAAAAGGGTTACACGAAGTACCATCCGAGTGAGACAAGAGACCGCGCCATCAGGGAGTTTCTGGAAGTGTCGTGATAAGGACAGGGAAAAACTCTGAGGGAGAAGAAAATGGGGAAACGCAGAAAACTTGGAAGGGGTGTCGCGATTGTCGGGGCTGGGATGTCGAAATTTGGCATGTTTAGGGATAGAGACTCAAAGGATCTGTTCGTTGAAGCTTTCCAGGAGATGATCGTTTCGGTCGACAAGGGGATGGACCCTGCTGACATCGATGCGCTCTATTTAGGGAATTTTTCCAACGACTTTTTTATGCATCAATCCCATTGGGGATCCATTATCTCCGATTTGGTTGGACTGACACCCAAGCCTGCCACACGAACAGAGGGTGCGTGTGCGTCAAGCGCGCTTGCTTTCAGGGAAGGCGTTTTTGCCATCGCATCAGGCTTTTATGACATGGTCCTCGTGGGTGGCCTTGAGGAGATGTCAAAGCGCACAACCGAGGAGGTTGCGGAGGGTTTAGCCCTTGCGACGGTTCCCTATGAAGGGAGAGTTGGGTTTACTTTTCCGGGCGTTTTCGGCGCCGTAGCGACCGCCTATTTCTCAAAATACGGAGCAACCCGTGAACACCTCATGAATGTGACCATCAAAAGCCACAATAATGCTCCGCTGAACCCGAAGGCCCAGTTCAGTATGTCGATTCGCGATATCATGAACCGAAAAATCGAGAGCGCGAAGAAGAAGGGGAAAACCGTGCCCGTGTGGAAAGACGAGAAGGACTTTCTCCGTGACCCCACAGCGAATCCCGTGGTGGCTTGGCCCATGCACCTCTACGATTGCTGTCCCATAAGCGATGGAGCGAGTTGTATGCTCCTGGTCGCTGAGGATATGGCGAAGCGTTTCACCGATGCCCCGCTATCCGTGGTGGGCATCGGGCAGGGGAGTGGTAGAGGGTTGCATGCCTGTGACGACCTGACATACTTCGAGGCCACCAGATATGCCGCAAAAGAGGCCTACGGCATGTCGGGTCTTAAACCGGAGGATGTTCAATTTTCCGAGGTTCATGACTGCTTTTCCATTGCAGAGATACTCCACATTGAGGACCTCGGTTTCTTTAAACCTGGAGAGGGATACAAGGCCGTTGAAGAGGGGTTGACTAGACTCGATGGTCCGAAACCGATCAACACGTCCGGGGGTCTCAAATGCAAGGGACATCCTGTGGGGGCCACGGGGATCTCTCAGCTCTATGAGGTCTGGACACAATTGAGGGGTGAGGCGGGAGAGCGGCAGGTTCCGGCCAAAGATCTGCGGATCGGGGCAGCCCATAATTTGGGAGGCACCGGCGGCACATGCACGTTTACCATCCTTGAAAGGAGATGAGCGAATGGAAGAGAGACCGTTCAGCGATATTTCCTACGAGCGATTTCTGAAGGAGGAGAAGCTCATGGGCTCAAGATGCAAGAAGTGTCACGCCCTGTATGTGCCTCCTCGCCCCGTGTGCGTTAAGTGCCACGGTTCAGAGTTGGAATGGGCCGGAATCAAGGGGAGAGGGAAACTGAGTGCATTCACTTGCATCACGGTGGGACCTCCCTTTATGATCGCTGAAGGTTATGATCGAAACCACCCATATTGTTCGGGTGTCGTCGAATTGGAGGAAGGCGTGCGGGTCGACGCGCGTATTGAAGGCGTCGATCCCAGTAGGCCGGAACAAATCGAAGTGGGGATGCCACTGACGGTGGAGTTTCTCCATCGAGGAGAGGGGGAAGGCAAAAGAACCTACCTTGCTTTCAGGCCTCTGTAGCTCCCCGGGTCAAAATCCTGGAGAAGGGCGCGACTCAAATCTGTCCTACCGCCGTCTGGTGGGGGAGCGATCTCTCCAAATAGGGCCTCCACAAGCCGGTTTGGGTTTTGGTCTTCCCGCAGGTGCAGCTGCGGGCGGGGATCGGGTAAATCAGATGGATTGCGAAAAGGGGGCGATGTTCACCAGCAGCCAGGTCTTTCTGTAAACCCTCAGGTGCGCGTTCTTCACCGCTGAGTTAAGGAGGATGTTGTATCATGATGATTACTGAAAAGAGCAAGAGCATCATCTACTTTCGCGACTGGCACGGCAAAAAAATCGGGAAGCGATGCTTCTACTTGGACTGGATCGTCTGGCTCAATGGTGACGGGGTCGAATTGGGCGACGACGTCGGATTCAACTACGGCGTCTACGTCAATGGCTATGGCGGGTTGAAGATTGGCGACCGCACCATTATCGGCCCGTACGCAATGATTCATACGGGGAACCACAAGAGGGATCCGAGGCGGCCGATTGCTGGACAGGGTTGGAGCAAAGAGCCGGTGACGATCGGGCAAGACTGCTGGATCGGTATGGGGGTTGTCATTTTACCCGGCGTGACCATCGGAGATGGCGTTATCGTCGGCGCTGGAAGTGTAGTGCCAAAAGATCTACCACCGTACACGGTCGCTGTGGGTAACCCATGCAAAGTCATCAAGGAGCGGAAATAATCGAGAACAGGAAGAGCTTTGCGAATACTATTTGTCGAACAGCAGCCATGTATCCGTGCCCTGAAATATGCTGAGGGCATCCGCACCCGATACCCGGAAATTGCCCTCCTGTTTGCTTATCGGGGCAGGACACTCACCCAATTATACGGGCACGGGGATGAGCTATTTGCCGCGTGGTTGCCTTTGGGCGAGAATCCGGCGACACTGCTACATGAAATTGTGACGACTCATGCTATTGACGTCATCCATAGCCACAATGCCCCCGACGGACTAACCAACCTGTGCATCGACCTGTTCGGAGGCAAGATCCCCATTATACATGACATTCATGACTTGCTCACCATTCGTGAGACCCCCTATGAAGACGGTTTCAAAAACGAAAGCTCACCTGAACAGAGGCAGGAACAGGAACGCCTGGCAATAGAACGGAGTGATGCGGTTCTCACCGTCTCGGACGAGATTATCAACATTACCCGCCTCNNCACCTCCGTTAACGTATGTTTTTCCAAATTATGTCCCACGCCGCCTCATACCCGCTCAGTTGCCGACCACGAGAGAAATCCAGCCTTCCCGGCCGCTACGCATCGTATATGAGGGGTTTTTGAGCAACAACCGTGGACATTACGACCTTGCTGGTATCTTTCGGGCGATTGCGAGGGAGGGTATCGAGGTTCATCTATATCCGTCCAGAGATGCCCCGAACTACCAGAGGCTGGGAGCTGAGAATTCTCGTATTTTTTACCACGGTCACCGTTCCCCCGCGGACCTACTTTCTGAAATTGCTCAGTATGATTTTGGCTGGGCCGGATTCAACAATACAACGAATAGGGCGCATCTCGATACGGTCATCCCAAACAAGCTGTTTGAATATCTCGCCTGCGGCTTACCTGTCATCAGTTTCTTCCATAAGTCTCTCCAACGCTTTTTGAAAAGAAACCGGGCTGGAATCGTTGTGGATTCAATCGCTGGATTGGAGGCGAAGTTGCGTTCGCCCACTGCGGCCGGGCTCCGGGCCAATGTCTTAGCCCAACGGTACAATTTCACAATGGAGGCGAACATCGGACAGCTGGTCGACGTCTATCGCCAACTGTGCAGACAGGTTTGAGAGTGATCATTCGAGGGAAGCCGAAAGTCGAAATCATGGGGGGCGTGCTGGAATTTGGTGATCTCGGAACCGAGGAACCCGAATTCTTTAGCAAAACGCTGAAGAGGCTAAGAATAGGGCAATAAAAACGAACCTAGCATTTGAAGGGGGGTTGGGTATGACGGGTAGGTTACCACTGGAGAGAGTTGCCGTGATCGGCAGTGGTGTCTTGGGTTCCCAGATCGCCATCGTAGCCGCTCATGCCGGTTACCGAGTTAAGGCCTTTGATTCCCGGGAGGGCGCATTTTTGCGAACCTTCGAGAGAATTCGTTCAGATCTTAAGGGTAAGGGCATCGAGCCCCTCATCCCATGGGAGAAGTGGGATGCCTGCGCAAACGCTGTCGAAAAGGTGCCCGAGTTGGGAAAGGCCGTCAAAGATGCGGAGCTGGTTATTGAGGCTGTCCCTGAAAACCAGGAACTGAAGAAGGAAGTGTTCCAAGAGGTCGGCGAAAAGGCACCCCCCGAGGCCATCCTCGCCACCAACAGTTCTTCTATACCCGTATCCCGTCTTGAATCGAGTAGCGGGCGACCGGAGTATTGCCTGAACATCCACTTCTATACTCCACTTCAAGGAACAAACATTGTCGACATTATGGGGGGGACCCGGACCCTGCCTGAGGTTTTTGAAAAGGGGGTTTCCTGGATCCGTTCCCTCGGCTGTATCCCCCTCACTGTGAAAAAGGAGCTCCCCGGCTTTTGTTTTAATCGGGTCTGGAGGGCTGTTAAGCGAGAGGTTCTGTACATGTGGGGCAATGGTTTCGTGGATTTTAGAGACGTCGACCGGGCCTGGATGGTTTTCACTGGCGGGAAGGAAGGGCCCTTTGCACTGATGGACAAGGTCGGACTGGATGTCGTGCATGATATCGAGATGGTGTACTACCAGGATTCGCAGGACCCTAAGGACATGCCTCCCGAGGCGCTTAAGGAGAAAATCAATCGAGGAGAACTTGGGGTCAAGACCGGCAAGGGATTCTATACCTATCCCAACCCGGAATACTTAAGCCCCGGTTTCTTGGGCGGCTCAAGTTAAGGGTTTTGAGATGGGGCTTTGTATTGTTCATCTCGTTATATCTATATAGAAATCGCTCATCCAAGATCACGTTCAGAACGGACTCAACGAGTCTTGAAAACGTCTTCTGATGACTGTATTATCTGCTGTCCCACACGCGGCAAAAATGGGGAGCCAAAAAGCCAGTTAGCGAGCCTCGGAGGTTTGTCGCTCGTCACGCTCCTTAATGGGAACAAAGGGGGGAAAATGTGAAACAACCGCTCTGGAGACCATCTGTGAACCAGATAAAGCGTGCCAATATGACGCGCTTCATCGAGCACGTCAACGAGAAGTATGGCAAAAAGTTCAAGGCCTTTGATGAGCTCTATCGTTGGTCTGTTGAAGACATCCCCGAGTTCTGGGCCACCATGTGGGAATTTGGGAAGATCAGGGCGTCCAAGGGATACGATGTCGTCGTCGATGATCCTAGCAAGATGCCGGGGACCAAGTGGTTTATCGGGGCCAGGTTGAATTTTGCGGAAAATCTCCTGAGGTACAGGGATGATCATCTCGCCCTTATTTTCAGAGGAGAAACCCAGAAATCGGCCAAAATGACCTATGCCGAGCTCTATGATGCCGTGGCCCGTCTGGCAAAATCACTTCGGGAGATGGGGGTTGCCCCTGGAGATCGAGTCGCCGCCTACATGCCTAACATGATAGAAACGGCGATCGCCATGCTTGCGTCGACCAGTATCGGCGCGACATGGTCTTCATGTGCCACAGACATCGGTGCAGGGGCGGTGCTCGATCGTTTTGGCCAAATCGAGCCCAAAGTGCTCTTCACCGTGGATGGGTATTTCTACAAGGGGAAATCCTTCAGTTCCCTCTCCAAGGCGGCCGAGATTGTGAGGGGGATACCTTCGATTGAGAAAGTCATCGTCGCTTCATATCCGGAGGCGAAACCCGACATCAGTCAAATTCCAAACGCCGCCCACTGGGAGGATTTTGTGTCCAAGGAGGCCGGGCTAAAAATCGACTTTGAACAGCTCCCCTTTGATCACCCCGTATACATCATGTTTTCTTCAGGAACAACGGGGAAGCCAAAGTGTCTCGTTCAGGGAGCTGGCGGAATTCTGATCAACCACCTGAAAGAGTTAATCCTCCACACAGATTTGAGAAGAGAAGATGTCCATTTCTTTATCACGACGTGCAGCTGGATGATGTGGAATTGGATCATGAGTTCCCTGGCTGTGGGAAACACGCTTATCCTGTTCGACGGGAACCCCAACTATCCCGATGCGGGGGCCATGTGGAAGCTCATCCAGGACGAAAAGGTGACGATGTTTGGAACCAGTGCGACCTATATCCATTTCATCAGAAGTCAGGAACTCAAGCCCGGAAGGGATTATGACCTGTCATCATTACGAGAGATATGGCAGACGGGGTCACCGCTTTCGCCAGAGGGTTTCGAGTACGTCTACCGGGATATCAAAGAGGGTGTATGGTTTAATTCAAGCTCGGGCGGCACGGACATCAATGGCTGCTTTTGTACGGGGAGTCCCATCAATCCCGTATATGCCGGTGAGCTGCAAGTTCCTGCTCTGGCCATGAAGGTCAATGTGTACGACGAAAATGGTCGTTCCGTTGTTGACCGGGAAGGAGAGCTAGTCTGCGAGGCTCCGGCTCCGTCGATGCCGCTCTACTTTTGGAATGACCCGGATAACAAGAAGTACAGGGACGCGTACTTTGATGTCTACCCCAATGTGTGGCGCCATGGAGACTATGTCAAGATAAACAGTGAAACAGGTGGATTCACCTTCTACGGTCGTTCGGACGCTGTCCTGAAGCCCTCTGGGGTTCGAATTGGGACAGCCGAGATCTATAACCAGGTAGAGAAATTGGAGGAAATTGCCGACAGCCTGGCAATCGGTCATAATTGGAAAGGGGATCAACGCATTATTCTCTTTGTCAAACTGGCAGCGGGATACAGCCTCACAGAAGATCTCAAAGACAATATCAAGAAGACGCTCCGGGAAAAGGCCTCCCCTCGCCACGTCCCGGCGAAAATCATCGAAATCCCGGATATCCCTTACACCCTGAATATGAAGAAGGTCGAAAGCGCCGTCACGAACCTGATCCATGGACGGCCGGTCCTCAACCGGAACGCTCTGACTAATCCGGAATCCCTCGATCACTACCAGGATCTGCCTGAGCTAAAGACCTAGAAGCGGGCCGACGAGTTTCGGCGACAGCCGGTTTTCCCCCGCCCATCGATTTGTCGAGAACAGCCCATCCTGCTCCAAACAACTTGGAGATGCCGACCAGTCCGATCGAGATGCCGTCCCACGGCAGAGGTGGGAGGTCTATACATGGCCTGTCATGTACTGGGGTTTGTGGTGATTCCTAAAGACAGAGGATTCAGTTAGAAATGATGAGGCGTAGGACGGGCTTGTTTGAACCTTCTAGGATCTTCCTGGTCGTCTTCTGGGAGAGGGCATGGGCGAGCCTCCCCTTCCGTCTTTCTCCCGTAATGATGAGTCCGATGTCCTTTTCCTCGGCATAGCGGGTAATGACGGTATGGGGCGGACCGATCTCGACTTCCGCCACAAAACTGGTAAACCCTCCAAGTTGAGAGGAGGCATAGCGGAGCAGCTGTCTTTTCATGCGCCCTTTCGTCTCCTCATGGGCTCTGTCCATCGAGACGTGAGGCGTCGAAAACCCGGAAGCCTCTGAGGGCTCATGAATGATATGCAGCAAGTGGAGTTTCGCATTGAACTTCCTGGCGAGTTCAACAGCGTAAGAGACGCAGGAATCGAAGGGGTCAGAAAGGTCCACCGGAACCAGAATACTCTTGATCTCCCTCAAGAGATCCTCCTGATCAGTGAGAAGCTGGCAGGCATTTGGATAATATGCTGTGAGCAATTTTGTTGTCAACTATTTTGTCGGAGATTCCTCGATGAATAGCGCCTCGCGGCTCAAAAGGTTTTTCTGCAGATGTCAGTTGTCGGTGGTCAGCTGTCACGGCGCATTCAGACCATGAGATTCACGGTGAGCTGCTCTCAGCCTGTCCCGGCTTTGTCCGTGGATCTCCCGGTTTCGATCATTGTGCGACGAACCACGGACAACGAACAACGGACACGACGCGATGACTAACAATCATCAACCAAAAGATCTTGAGTCGCACTCAGAGCTTCCTCAACAGTTTTCATTGATCTCTGTGCGGGCCTGGCTGTTTTGGTGGTGGTTTCTCGGTTTCTGTAAAAAGAGCCTCCAAAATCAGTTCTCGTCAGGGCTAGGGACGGATGGGTTGACTTGGTGGGACAATTTGCTAATATGGGTCTGGATGGTTTGCGTTTTGCCCTTTCTTCGACGAGGGCAGGAGGAATAAGCATGGCGATTAGATTGAAATGTGAGTGTGGGAAGGTGTTGATGGCGTCCGATGATCAAGCCGGGCTTGAGGGGCAATGCCCAGCTTGTGACCGGGTCATCACGATTCCTGAACATGAGAGCCTTGATCTGGCGGGGATTCTCGACGGGGAGGAATCCACACAGGGAACCTCTGGAGAGCGCCCTGGCGAGGAAGCCACAGTGAGAAAAGAGCCTGAGGGAGTAACGGGGCTGGATGACCTTGAAAGGGGCTTGGAAGAGCGTGTCGAAGATAAGCCCGAAAGATGGACTTCGGGTCGGTCGTCAAGGGTGGTCATGCTGGCAAGCATTATTGTGGTCTTTCTGGCTGCGGTTTTTGTGTTTATGTTCGTATTGAGAGAGAAAGAGACCGCTAATGAATCGATCATTATCAAGAAGATCCAACCCTCGACTGAATCTGAGGAGGTGGGGTCCCCTGCGGTCGGCGCGAGGCTGGAGGAGGAGATAGTCCAGCCTGAAGAGGCCCAACCCGTCACCCCAGCCGCAAGCGAGGACGAGTCGGTTGAGGAAGTGTCAACCGAGCCGACGGTGACTGCGGAGACAGAGGCCGCCCCTGAAGAGAAGAAGTCAGAGGTTGTTGCGAGTATCCCAGCGGAGGCGACGGTGGTCGAGGAGGTTCCCTCTGCCGGAGCCTATACGATTAATCTGGCATCCTTCAGAAAGAAAGATGGCGCAGAGAGATATGTTGCGCAGCTGAGAGAAAAGGGCATTGACGCCTTTGACTGGGAGATCGACATTCCCCAAAAGGGGAGATGGCACCGAGTCTCTGTCGGAAACTTCGGCACTCGCCAAGAAGCTGAGAACTACGCAAGTGAACTGCGAAAAATGGGGCTATCGGATATCTTCGTCACCAAGGTCCCGGAAACCTCGTGATATGACAGACCGAGTTCCACCCCTCTTGGCGGCTTCCCTTCTATAGGTTTCATGAAGAGTCGCTCTTCGCTGCTCAAAAACTTTTCTGGGTGTTGTCAGTAGTCGATTGTGAGCGGTCAGTTGTAACTCAATCCAAATCATTCGATTGAAGATGAAATGCTCTGGCCCGTTACTTGAATCGCCGTGAATGCGCAAATCCCGATCTTTACCCCAAAAGCCACGGACAGCGGACCACGAGCAACGACTTTTGGTTCAGCGCTCCCTTTTCCAGTTTTCCAGGGATTCTCAAATATCTCCCTAGATTTCTTGCGGATCGAGTTGGAAGGGCCCTATACAGCTCTGATATGCCGAACGGTTTTGCTCCGGACAGATTGTCGTAGACCCGGTCAGGCTGGCCTCAGGAGGATTTTGCGAAAGGCGTGAAAGGAAAGGGGAGTTTTCTCAAATTTCTCGGAACGGCCGGAGCTCGCTTCGTCGTCACGAAGCAGCTTCGAGCTTCGGGAGGGCTCTGGATTTCATCTGGGAAAACCGATTTGTATCTTGATCCCGGGCCCGGGGCGCTTGTTCGGTGCCTGTCCAGTCGTCCTCGATTGGATCCGTCGAGACTCGATGGAATCCTCCTTTCCCACAAGCACCTCGACCACTCGGGAGACGTCAACATCATGATCGAGGCCATGTCTCAAGGGGGATCACGGAGGAAAGGGACGCTCTTTGCCCCTTGTGATGCCCTGGGAAGAGGGGGGGTTGTCTTTGAATATGTCCTGAACTACCTGGAGAGAATCGAAATTCTCAAGGCTAACGAGACTTACCACCTCGGAGATCTCAGTTTTTCCACTGCTCGCGCCCACATTCATCCTGTTGAAACCTACGGATTCAATTTCGAGTTTCCCGAGGGGAGGGTTTCTTTTGTCACCGACACCCGATTCTTCCCCGAGATTGGAGATATCTATACTGGCCGTCTGATGGTAATCAACGTCGTCAGGTTCCCCCCCGTTGGGAACACGGGAATCGATCATCTCTCGATTGAGGACGTCAGACGGATCCTTGAAAGACGGCGTCCAGAGTTGACCGTGTTGACCCACTTTGGAATGACCATGATCAACGCCAAGCCCTGGAAGGTCGCAGAAAAACTCGAGCGTGAGACGGGGCTGAGGGTTATTGCAGCCCGGGATGGGATGAGCCTCTATCTGGCCGAGTTTTCATCAGAGGAGACACCTGGCACTGGATGTGCAAGGAGGACAACGGTGCTATGAGCACACAACATGAGGAGGAGTCATGAAGGGTGTAGCCTGTGGTCTTATCGTCTCATGTCTGGTTCTGATGTTTGGATGTACGACGGGGAAGAGAGCCCCTTCCGAGGCCCGATTGGGAAAAGCCAGGGTTTACTATGAGCAGGGCAAATCCCTCACCCGGGACGAGAGGTATCAGGATGCTCTTTCGGCCTTTAAGAGAGCGGTGCGTGTTCATCCCGCTTATGGAGACGCTTACTACAATATGGGAATCGTTTATTTTGAGTTGGACCAGGTTGAAGAGGCGATCAAGGCATACGAAAAGGCGATAGAACTCAACCCAGAAGACGCGGCTGCTCATATGAACCTGGGAAACATATTTCTCCGCCAAGGTCGGATCGATGCTGCTACCCGAGAGCTCGAAAAGGCCCTGAAGATCGATCCCACCTATGGGGTTGCCCATCACAATCTTGCCTACGCATATTTCCGTACCAAAATGTATCATCTGGCATGGGAGCATCTCCAGGAGTCGAAACGTCTAGGGGTCACCCCCAATCCTGCTTTGGAAGAAGCCCTCTCTGCCCTTTTGCAGCAGGAAGAGGAGAGACGTGAGAAGAGATTTTAGCTCGTTGCCACTGGAAAATACCCTTCTCACGAATAGGAGGAGGTTTTTGAGACCACCCCTCATGGCGAAGGGAGTGTCCCCGAAGGGGCGAGGTTCCGGTGTCTGATTCGCCTCAGGGGGAAGCCTCAGAAGGGGTCTAAAACTTCGTTCAGAGAGGGAAAGGGTATTTTTCAGTGGCAACGAGCTAGTCATAGGGAGCCATTCAATGATCGATCTGGAAATCAAGAATGCCACAGAGATTCTGAATGTATTACGATCAAAAAAGAACTATATCCCCCCTTTTGAGATCATCGGGCAGTACCGGCTCATCGACACGGGAAGCCGTCCAGAGGCAACGGTGATACTGCGGGCCCATGGGAGTGAAATGCACGAGGCTGACACCGGCGTGGGACCTGTGGACGCTCTGGCAAAGGTCCTGAAAAAATCGCTCAAAACCATGTTCCCTGTTATCAATCGGGTTAAACTGATCGATTTCAAATCGCGGATTTTTGATTCCAAAACCGGGACTGCTGCAAAGGTAGAGGTGGAGATTATTCTCAGTGATGGAAAGGACGTATGGCGGGTGGCGGCATTTTCGGAGAATATCAACAAAGCCTCGTTTCTAGCCCTGATCGATGGATATGAATACGCTATTGTGAACTCTGGATCCGGAAGGGCGGAGGGGGTGAAGCCGTAGGATCAGCCGATGGCAAAGGCTTCGACATGGGATACGAAAGCCGGGCGATCAATTCGATCCTGTGGCATAGATCCTGGGGCCTTTGAGGATCTTGACCACGACTTTTCTTTCCATGAATCCGGTCTGCTTCTTGTACTCCTCGGCCATCTTGCGGGCAATCCGTTGTACCTTCTCTCTGGAAGGGTACTGTTCAGGGGGTAGGCGAACCCAGATCTCCCAGTCTGATTTGAACTCGATAAAATTGACGGGAATTTCATCGAGCGCCCAATTCTGAAAGTCAATCTGTCTCTCTTCAAAATCCGGCGGTTTTCCAATAAACTGGATGAGACTTCGGTAAATCCACGTTTCCTTCTTCTCTGAAACCTTTTCTGGACCGGGCTTCTCATCGGTTTTGGGGAGCCTGATCTTTTCCAGGGTCTCCTCCCCGATATCGATCTGCACCCAAAGGTTGTCGACATTGAGGATTGGGAAACGATCCCCCTCCTTGACCCTGGCCACGATTTCGTATTTAGTTCCCGGTCCACTCCGGACATTGACAATAGGATGCGTCACCAGAGCTTCCTGACAAGAAGTGGGCTCATGGATCGACAAGACCGTGACAAAGCCGATCAGAATGCTTCGCCTCATCAAAACGCTAATGGCCACTCTCTCTCTCCTCTGGCTTCATGATTCTGAGGTGGGGTTCCTCAATAACCACATGACTCCCAGGGGGGACTGAGCTTGTAAGCCAAACGTTTCCCCCGATGATTGATCCGGCTCCAATGAGCGTATCCCCGCCGAGAATTGTGGCTCCCGAGTATATGACCACATTGTCCTCAATGGTGGGATGCCGCTTGTAGCCGCGCTTGAGAGAGCCGTCGGGCTCCTTCAGAAAACTGTGGGCTCCAAGGGTCACTCCTTGATAGATCCGCACGTTGTTGCCGATCTCGGTGGTTTCTCCTATGACCACGCCTGTGCCGTGGTCGATGAAGAAGTTCTCTCCGATGGTGGCCCCAGGATGGATGTCGATCCCGGTGCAACTGTGGGCATACTCGGTCATTATTCTGGGCAAAAGGGGGATAGCCTGGACATGGAGTTCGTGCGCGATCCGGTAGGTTGTGATCGCCATAATTGCAGGGTAGCTGAAAACGACCTCATCCACACTCCTAGCAGCCGGATCACCGTTGTACGCGGCCCTTACATCTCCTGCGAGGGTCTTCCTCAGGCGGGGAGTCTTTTCAAGAAAGAAGATTGCCTCAGCCTGGCTGCGGTTAAGACAATGGGTACAGATAATCTCCGTTCTGTGGCATTCGTGGCGAATGGCCCTCGCTATCTGATGGGACAGCTTCTCAAAAACGATATTGACCTCACTCCCCAGGTGGTAGGGCAGATAGTCTCGATCGATTTCCTGGTTCCCGAAGTATCCCGGAAAAAGGAGGTCTCTGAGATCCTCAACCAAACCGATTACCGACTCTTGATCCGGAATGGCCACAGCCTCGATATGGTCAATCGCGTCTTGATCTTGACAGGTCTCGACGATGGCGTTGACGATTCCAGGAAGCTGGTTTCTAAAGTTCTCGGATGTCT
>JABAOF010004484.1_pt1 | contig 17889 bp, 13 predicted proteins | sample 7062171 | NCBI WGS metagenome assembly JABAOF01 (sample SAMN14538628, study PRJNA623070) | marine sediment metagenome | biome: marine biome [ENVO:00000428]; feature: marine pelagic biome [ENVO:01000023]; material: deep marine sediment [ENVO:00002113] | place: India: Gulf of Khambhat ...
AGGTAGACTTCACCCATTCCTCCCTTTCCGAGTTGCTCGAGAACTTCGTATTGTTTTATTTTGTCTCCTGGTTTAGCCATTTGTTTTAAACAAGAGAATTTTTCAAGGGGAAAAAAGGGGGTCAAAGCAGATCCAAAGCTTTTTAAGTGGCAAGAATCTGTTTCTTATGCAAATTTCCATATCTCCCCAACCTAAAATCATTCCAGCTTGGCAGCCAGCAAGCTTAGCCTCTTCCTTGCCCACGAGCAGGTCTTTCTCCTCCTATGCTGAAAATTTATAGCACAGGGAAAATTTGATGTCAAATCGATAGTTCTACCCTTTCTTACTATAATTTCTCTGCTTTTCCATACAACTCTTTATCGAAGAGCAAAAGTAGAATTGACGAGGCTTGCTTTTTTTTATATTACTTTACTAATCACTGATGAATAAAAGCAGGGAGGCCTCCCAGGTCTTAGAAGATTTTTCCTTAGAGTCTGTGCCTTTAACTCAAAGGAAAACCTGGCTAAACCTGGCAGTTATCTGGATTGGGATAGCCGTTGTTATGTCAGCCATATTTCGGGGGATGATGATTGGTCTTGGATTAGGGAAAATCTCAAGCGTTGTGCTTTCTTATGTTTTAGGAGAAATTATCCTCATCGTCATGATGGGGCTTACTGGGTATATCGGAGCAAAGACAGGATTTTCAACTCCCTTAATAGCGAATTTTTCTTTCGGGAGAATTGGGGCGATCATAATCTCTCTCTCCATAGCTTTATCCCTTATCGGCTGGTTTGGCGTTCAGGCAGCTTTTTTTGCCCGGACCATCCAATTCTATTTTAAAACAGATTTCTCGCTGCCTTTCTTCTCCTTTTTATGCGGGATTGTGATGATGATCCCTGCTATCTTCGGCATCCGAGGTTTGAGTGCTCTTAGCTGGATGGCATCTCCGTTCATGATCGTAATCTTTTTGTGGGGTCTGATAAAAATGGGCTTTAATTTCCTACCCTCTGAAACTTTGGTTTCACTAGCCCTTAGCCACGAACCTGATCCCTATCCCCTAACCCTGGGAGCTGCGGCCTCGATTGTAGCAGGAGGCTTTATCGTGGGAGCAATAACAAGCGCAGATATATTTCGCTATGCCCGTCCTCGAATGAAGGATATCTTCCTGGCAGCCACCTTGGCCATGCTGGTCAGTGCTTTCCTTCACCTTGTTGGCTCTGTTTTATCGATGAATACCGGTGTTTACCACGAAAGACTTCCAGAACTCGTAATCGATAGCCAATATCTTGGATTGGGATTTATAGGTTTCCTCGTTCTCCTCTTAGCTCAATGGACTACCAATGACAGCAACATCTATTCATCTGTGCTGGCTTTGAATAATATTTTCCAGACGAAAAGGTGGATAGTAACTATCGGAGCAGGTGTATTCGCCTCTCTGTTCGCTGCTTTTGGCATTCTAGAGAGATTGGAACTTTTCTTAAAGATTTTGGCCGTGAGCATCGGACCTATCGGAGGTATTTTTATCTGTGATTATTATCTTCTGAGAAGACTAAAAGCGCAGGCATTTAGGGAAAAAACGTTTTCCAAAGCAAACTATAAGGCTTTAGGCGTTTATCTTATCTCCTTTCTCGTAGGCTGGACTACCTCCGGAAATCCTTTCACGATTAAAGTTTTCCCCTTTTCTGTTTTCGCTTTTAACGGAATAATATCTTCAATTATTTTTTATTATACGGTGATGAAAATTTTCCCTGAAAAGGAGTAAGCCATGTCTTTTAAGCAGGTAATCGATGTTTACGAATTACTGGATACTCCAGTAATTAAGGGCGATGAGATAAAAGAATTCTTTTTGAAGCGCGGGATAGATGAATCAGAAATTGAAACTCAAAAGATAAAAGAAGACAAAGGAGAGACGGAATTTGTGAAGATAACCATCCGAGGGAGAAAAGGAATGTTGGCCGGAGAGATAGAAGGAAAATCAGAGGCAGAAAAAGAAGGAAGGTCAAAAGGAGAAGAAGAGGCGAAATTAGACGAAGATAAATCTTTTTCGGGCCATGCGCCCACCCTAGGAATCATAGGCCGCCTGGGAGGAATAGGTGCCAGGCCTCGCAAGATCGGCCTTGTATCTGATGCAGACGGGGCAATAACAGCCTTGGCAGCTGCAGCGAAAATCGCGGTCATGAGAAAAAAGGGAGATGTGCTCAAAGGCGATGTCATTGTCGCCACTCATCTCTGTCCCAACTCCCCTATTATCCCCCATGAGCCGGTTGACTTTATGGACTCACCCGTGTCTCTAGAAACGATGAATAAATACGAGGTAGATGAGCGAATGGAAGCAATTCTCTCTATAGATACGACTAAAGGGAACAGAGTGATCAATTGTAAAGGATTTGCCATCTCTCCTACCCTAAAAGATGGCTATATACTGAGAGTGAGCGAAGATTTGCTGGATATCATGCAGATAGTAACAGGCAAATTGCCTGCTGTTTTTCCGATTACAACGCAAGACATAACTCCTTATGGGAATGAAATCTACCATCTCAACAGCATTATGCAGCCAGGCACCGCGACCAGTGCTCCAGTGGTAGGAGTGGCGATCACGACCGAAGTCCCTGTACCGGGATGCGCCACTGGCGCTAATCACGCGGTCGATATAGAAATGGCCGTGAGGTTTGTGGTTGAAGTGGCAAAAGCCTATGGCGAAGGAAAATGCTCCTTTTACGACAAGAAGGAATTCCAGAGATTAATCTCTCTCTACGGCTCTTTAGAACATTTAAAAACTATAGGAAATAAATAAGCTGGTATTGCGATTGACTAAAGCGAGTGCTGCCATCTTAAATGAATTTGTCATATTGAGTGAAGCGAAGCAATCTCATAAAAATATATAATTTCAAGCATCATAAGCGAGTGGGCAATTTTCTTTATTGATTTTATAAGAATATCTTTTGACAATTCCTCACAATTGTTAGATAAAAGATAATTATCGGACAAAAAAACATGGTTTTATCTCTAAGGGGCACAGCTTGGCTTTAGTCAAGGTAGGACTTCTCACCATCGGCCAGTCTCCGAGAGAAGACGTAGTACCTGAAATGAGCCCTTTTTTCCTCCCTCAAATTAAGATTCTGGAAAAAGGATTACTGGATAACCTCAACCCTGAGGAAATTAGACGCTTAAAGCCTAAAAAAGGGGAAACACCTTTAATCACCCGTTTAAGGAAAGGCGGAACGGTTCAACTTAGCGAGAAAGAAATAAGCTCTCTCCTGCCTGAGGCTATTGATTCAATGAGAACGAAAATGAAGGTAAAGGCGGTGGGAGTACTCTGCACTCATGATTTTCATAAGACAGAATTTCCCCCGTCGGTCATTTTCCCGTTTAATTCTCTAAGGTTCTTGATCAATCGCATAATTCAAGTAAAGTGCCTTGGATTAGTTGTTCCTTTGGAAAGCCAGGTTAATGAAGCAAAGAAAAAATGGAAAAAAGAAAAAGTTGTTGTCGAGGTTAAATCGCCGTATGCAAAAGGAAAAGGCTGGAAAGAAATAGCCCAAAATTTCTCTCAAGAAAATGTAAATATAGTAATACTTGATTGCATTGGGTATAAAATAAGAGATAAAAAGGCACTGCAAAAATTATTGTCAGTTCCTGTCCTCTTACCCAGAGTTGTTCTTGCATTTGCCATCGATCAACACGTCTAATCTTAGTCTGAATCAAAAAAACACACTGTATAGTGCTGATCTATTTCAGGAAAAACACAAATCATTTGATCGTCAAGAAACCTAAGGATTAGGATGGGACACCGATAATCATTTGAAACCAGGCTTTATTACTGACTCGATAATCACTTGGCATAGAAATACATAATCACTTAATGATTTGAAATATGGATTTATTTCTTAAAGGGAGGATTATGAAGTTCTCTGGATTATGACCAGAGTCATATCATCAATTCGATCAGCACCTTTAGTGAATGAATCGAGTTCCTCATAAACTTTTTTCAGTATTTTAGGAGCCTGCTGTTTAGCATGCTTCCGAATAAGCTTTATGAGTCCTTTTTCATCGAATTCTTTGTCATCTTTACTCCGACTTTCAGTGATTCCGTCTGTATAAAGAACAGCCATTTCTCCAAGGTTTATTTTGACTTTTTTCACTTCATATGTACTAGAAGGGAACATCCCCAAACACAGGCCGCAACTCTCCAAACGGGAGACGCTACCTTTTTTATCGACGATAAGCGGAGGATTATGACCAGCATTGATATATTTTAGCTCGCCAGTTTCTTTATTTAACTCGCAAAAGAAAAAAGTTATAAAAGCATTCGGGGCAGAACTGCGGTGGACAAAATCATTCAGCTTAACTGCCATGTCTTCTATACTGTATTCAGCATAAACCTCTGAATGAAGAGCTGCTCTTAAAGAAGCCATCAGGAGGGAAGCACCAACTCCTTTACCAGAAACATCGGCAACAACAATACCCAGGCGAGATGGGTCGATATCTATAAAATCATAATAATCTCCGCCAACTTGATAACAGGGCGTATTATAGCCGACGATTTCAAACTTTTTGCAGGGAGGATTCTCTTTAGGGAGAAAATCTTCCTGAATCTTGGCAGCTAAAGCAAGTTCTTTTTCCATCTTTTCTTTCTCGATGGATTGGTCAATTAGCTTAGCATTTTCAATCTTGACCGCAGCCAGATTAGATAGAAGAGTTAGAAGCTTGAGATCCTCATCCGTAAACTGCTCAAGGTTTGATATCCGGTCTGCATAGATAATTCCAATGATTTCCCTGTTGTTCCATAAAGGAACGCTCATTGCCGAATGGATGTTATATTTAATAATGCTTTCCATGGCTTTGAAACGAGTGTCAGCCTGGGCATCAGAAGTCAGAATTGATGAATTCTTATCCACTGCCATGTTTATGATGCTCTGGCTTACCTGAATCTTTTCATTCTTAAGGTTTTTATCGTTGATACGAATCACTTTGGGAATGAATTGAGCAGGATTGCCTTCTTTTAGCATCAGAATCCCCCTGTCCATTGGGAGATTCTCGCAGATCAGGTCCATGATGTTATCCAAGAGCTCATTTATAGGCTGATGAAGAAGAAGGGCTTTACTAACATCACTCATTATGGCAAAAGCTCTATGTTCTGTCCTGACTTTTTCCAAATCAACAGGTGCAAGACTTGCCTTTAGAGTTGTATCGATTTCAGTCTTGGTTAAAAGCTCTTCTACATGCATAATGGTGTTGACGTTAGAAGAGGAGGTCGGTGATTCGGTGACTTCTACATGTGTGGGAATTTCCTTATCGAAGACAATCCTCGTTGATCCAACAAGGACTTCATCACCTTTTTTAAGCTCGATCTCGGCCTTTATTTTTTTGCCGTTTAGAAAGGTTCCGTTCTTACTGGCATTGTCTCGAACAGACCAGCCGTCTTCCGTAGGATAAATGTAAGCATGATGTCCTGAACAGAACGGATCAAGAACGTTGATGTCATTATCAGCAGAACGGCCGATAGATATTCGATCCTTCTTAAGAGGGATTGTGTAATCCTCTCCTTTTTTTTGATAAACATACAGTTTGGGCATCTTAATCTTCGCTCCTAATTATAAAACTAATAAAGGAAAAATTTCAAGGAAATTCGGCCTTTTATGGGGGCAGACCTTTCAAACTTTTTTAATCAGGCCGGAGTCAAAATAATTTAATTGAGTGTCATCTTTTCAGGCAAAAGGCTTATTTTGCAGAGGCTTGATTTATCAAGCCCACCTTTTAAAACCATACAGGTTAAAAGAGAGAAAAGATACAGTCAGTAGAGAAAATAGGAAAATTAGATCACGAATTATGAAAGTTTGAAAGGTCTGACCCCAAGGTTATTCTTCAGAAAGTTCAAATCTCTCCAAAATCTTAAGCATTTTCCTGCCTTTCTTAACCTTATCTTCGAAAGGAATATCCTCGATCAAAGGCAGGAGGACTTCTATTATTTCTTTCTTCACAATGTTGTCGAGAAGCTCTATAGAATAATCTATGGCTTTTTTGGTTCCAGTAGTAATATTTTGATAAGCTTTTATGATATCTTCCCTGGGGAAGATAAGACTTAGCAACTCAAAAATATATTTAAGCGACCGAGCTAAATTATTCTCTAAATCTTTAGCCAAAAACTCTTTTTTCTTATCGGTTTCTAAATCATGGATTTCTTTTAAAATAAGGTAAGATTCTTTTATTTCCCGAATTATTTGAGGCACTACAATCTGTTCTCGGAAATGAATTTGAGGCTTTTCTGATCTCATCTTATACATAGCGCTAACGATTTCAGATTCCACATCCCTGCTTTCTTTTCTTAATTCTAAGGCTAATACATCTGCTGCCCTTTGAGCGCCTGTTTGAGCCAAAATACTAGGTATGGCCTTTCGTAATCGCACATTTTCACTCGGGTCGCCCAAATAATCTTTTAGTGTACCTATAACCTTAACCCCATATTCTGCTAAGGCTTTATTGGCAGAACTCTGAAGGGAAGGATTTATTAAATTTTGGATTATATAAGGTACAAGCTCCCGTTTTTTAAGCTTCCCAGCGCTCTCAAGAGCATAACTGACGACTTCTGGCGATTTATCCCTGAGCAGTTTTCCTAGATTATGGACGACAGAGGGAGTTGGCTCCATCATTCCCATAACCTTGGCTGCCTCCATCCTAGAAACTTCCTCCTCTTTACCTTCCTCACCTACAATTTTATCGAGATGGTCTTTCATAAGTTCTTGATAAACATTCAAGGACATGATCTCTTTTACCTGGGCATCAAGGCTTTCCTCATCGAGAGCATCTTCGGTTTCCGGGATTAACACCTCTCCGTCTACTTCAAGAAGAGAATCCATAGAACTAGCCCTTACCTCGTCAGATTTATAAGAAATTATTTTTTTAAGCTTAGAGCTCAACTTTTCTTTCTTGACAAGGTCAAAAAGATTCATGGCATACAGCACCGAACTCCTTTTCTTGCTTTCGATGGTGTCGAAAACCAGCTTTGTCATATCAATATCAATCTTTTCGGCAACAAATTTATCAGCATCTTGCCATTTTATCTCGATGTTTTTCTTCACAATATTCACATACTCCTTGGTAATCAAAAGGTTGAGAATGATCCAGATAAGTATAAACGCGATGGCGACGAAGCTTATATATTTGATCTCAAAGCTCAGGACTGAGAAAAACAAAAGAATTAGAAGAGCTCCTATGCCTTTAGCAAACTTGTTGACGAACATGTCGATGAATACTTTTGCTTTGTACTTTATCTCAGGAGGGATCGGGATATAAAGCAATTCCCTGACAGATTGGTTGAGTGAATGAGCAAGACTTTTGTCGGTTCCTTTGATAATAAGAGCCCAATAAACTAAAGCGAAAGGGAAAATAAAAATCACACCAGACAACAGCAACAAAAAGAATGGGGCAACCAAAAGAGCAACCCGAATTCCAAAATTTTTCAAGATGCTGTTGGTCGAGAAAACATGAAGGAGATTTGAAAAAATAAGGAATACGGTAAAAAATATGCCGAGAAAAGCAGTCCTCGCATCCTTGCTCGGATAGGCATCTTCGACAAAATAATTGAACTGAAAATCAATCAAAGTTGTAACAATAATAGCCGCTGCCATAATCCCGGTCAAAAGCAACAAATGTCGATTTTTTCTAAGCAGGCCAAAGCTCTTACCATATCCAATTTTTGGCCTCTTCCGCACCTCAGCTGGCTTGACCTCCTCTTTTTTCTCTTTTTGAATGACTCTATGAACGCGACTGACAATGACGAGACAGATACAAAGCATAAAAGGGCAGATTAAAAGAAGATTTTCGGTTCCCACAATTTTAGACAAAGAAGCAATGAGAGCTCCCGCAACTCCACCCAAAAGCCCTCCGCTCACTAAGAAGCCGACAAGTCTTTTTGCCTGCCGAGGATTATAAATATCATTGATCAATATCCAGAATTGAGTAACAGAAGTTACCAGGAATATATCTGCCCAGAACCAGAATACCATTGAAATCCAATTCCAGTATAAAAGAGGTAGCCAATTCCTTCCTTGAGTGAAAAGAAGCCAGAATATTAAAAGACAAGTTATGAAAAAGACCAAGCTGAGAGATATGTATACGTGTCTCTTCACAACCCGCAGCAGCCTTGAGTTCAGGGTGACAAAAAATCCTATCAGGATGGCAGTCAAAAGATATGCATAAGGGAGTCTCCTGGATGAAAGCTTCTCCAGGAAATCGGAAATCTTGACCAGTTTGATGATGTAAGCAGAAGAAGTGATCAGGAAAAAATAAGAAAACATAAGCCCAGAGGTAGATATTTCCTCAGGCCTGACATCAACAAAGCGTGACAGAATTTTATGAAATGAGTTCTTAGCCATTAAGTTCACTGCATCTTAGGAAAAGCCTTAAAAAGAACCCTGCATTTTTTTACCCTTTCTTCAAGCGAAAGATCTTCAATAAGCGGAAAGATTACATCTCTAATATCTTTGGGCAGTATATTATCGAGAAGTTCGACAGCATAATCTATAGAATCCTTCGTTGCCGTCCTTATGTTCTGGTATGCTCTGAAAATATCCTCGTGAGGATAGATGAGCCCCAATAATTTAAAAATGTTCATCATTGAAGCGGCCAGATCCTCTGACAATTTTCCGCTCATCTCTGGCCTCTTTACTTCAGATTTTGTTTCGTAAGAATTAATAAGAATCTGATAGTATCTCTTTATTTCTTTGAATATCTTAGTCTTTATAATCTCCGCCTGGACCTGAATATCAGGCTGTCCAGAACGAATCCTATCCAAAGCATCTATGAGCTCATTATCCATATCTTCGTTTTCTTCTGCTAACTCCCAGGCTAATAAATCTGCAGAATCTTGAATAGGAATTCGAGCCAAAACTGAAGCCACTTCTTTCCGCAATCCAACATCCTCGTCATAATCTCCCAAATAATCTGACAGAGTACCGACAATTCTTTCCCCATATTTTTCAAGAGCAGCAGAGGCATCTTCTCTCGTTAAAGGATTATCTAACTTGTAGATTAAGCCAGGAACAAGCTCTCTTCTCTTTAGCCTTGCCGCGCTTTCAATTGCATATTTACTCACTTCTGGCGATTCATCTTCAAGGAGTTCTTCAAGTTTTTGAGCAAGCGGAGAATCAGATTCCATCAATCCTATGGCTTTGGCCACTTCCATCTTTGATGTCTTAGTTTCATTAGTCTTATCAACTAGGACTTTGTCAATGTATCCTTTCATCACCTCTTGATAAACATCTAGGGACATTATCTCTTGAACCTCTTTTTCCAAGACTTCCTCGCCTAACATGTCATCCGTTTCAGGAATTAAGGTTGTCTCCCCAGATTCAAATAAACCCCCTAATGAAGCGACTCTCCTTTCATCGGCTTTATAAGAGATTAATTTTCTCACTTCAGGAGTGAGCTTATCTTGCTTAATCAAATCATAGAGATGCATGGCGTACAAAACTGAACTTCTTTCCCTGCTTTCTATCGTATCAAAGACTAATTTTGTATAATCCACATCCATCTTTTCAGCCACCAATCTATCCCCTCTATCCCACTTCACATCTAATTTCTGTTTAACAATATTGGTATACTCTTTGCTTACTTTTAGGTTAAGTAGAAGCCATGCTCCGATAAAAATAACAGCAATAATGCTCACAAGTTGAACTTTATCTCTCCAATCCCACTGCCAATTTTCAGGGGGAAGAAAGATATAAACTAAAAACAAAAGTATCAAGGCCCCAACGCCTTTGGCAAATCTATTGAGAAACATATCGATAAATACCTTTGCTTTATACTTAAGCTCCGGCGAGATAGGGATATAAAGTAGCTCCCGCACATACTGGTTAATAGAAAAAGAGAGACTCTTATCGCCAGCTTTGATAGCAAGAGCAAAAACAAAAATTTCAGGCCGATAGCCTATTCCAAAAATACAAAGCAACAATACTAGAGGGAAGAGTAAAAGAGTAACGCGAATCCCATAGCGTTTAAGAATATTGCTGGACATAAATATTGATATGAAAAAAGGAATAACCAACAATGCTGCATGAAAAAATCCAAAAAATTCCAACTTTTCATCCATTCTCTCTATTTTAATGTCGATAACAGTCTTGGACTGCCAATCAATAAATGTTGAAACAATAAATGTTAAAGTCACGACACCAGCCAGAAGTTTTAAATAATAATTTTTTCTCACTGTATTAAAACAATCTATGAAGCCAACCTTAACCTGCTCTGCCCCCCTTTCTCTATGTTTATGATCTACCTTATCATCTGGAGGGGACTTTTTTCTCTGCCAAATGAATATATGATTTACGACAAAAATACTGAGCACAAGCAATCCAGAGGCAATGATAAGAACAATATCGGGCATGTCTCTACCTAATAATCCCGTCAGCAAACCCCCTAAGATACCTCCAAAAAGTCCGCCACTACCAAAGAAGCCAATCAGCCTTTTGACTTCTCTCGGATTAAAAATATCATTCACTAATATCCAGAATTGGGTTATAAGGACCACAACAAAAGTGTTTGCCCACACCCAAAATGCGAGAGGCATCCAACTCAAATCCAGATTGAAAAGCCAGCGAGAAAGTAAACAGGTGAGAGCAAAAAATGTGACGCTTGAGATTATTAAGACGCGTCTCTGAATTCTAACTTGAAGCTTGGTATAAAAATGAACAAAAAAACCCATAAAAAGAGCTGTTAATAAGTAGGCATAAGGTAGTCTTGCAGATGTTAACTCAATTAAGTATTTTGCATCTCTATAGGGTTTAATAATGTAATACGGGAACATAATAAGAAAGAGATAAAGAAAAAGAAGGGAGGCAATGACTTCTTCGCCGGGTTTGATCTCTACAAAGCGCGATAGAACTCTATTGAGGAGGTTTTTTGCCATAAATTGACTCGACTATAAGAAGCTCGTGAAAGTTACTGATCCTTATTAAAGCTATCCAAGGCGACTTCTTCTTCGTCAAAAATTTCAAGCACTTTAGTTAGCATTGTGACTTGAAAGACGAGGTAGAGTTTCTTTGATATTTTTGCTATCTTCAGTTTCCCCCCTAGATTATGAGTAGAAATATAGCTGGCCAATATTTCCCCTACCCCGAAGCTATCGATAAAATCGACATTCTGAAAATTGAGAAGTATGTTCCTTTTGCCGGCATCCAATTGATCTTTAACGAGCTGATGAAGAGTGAAATCGGTTACGTCCGATCTTCTTATCTCCCCCTCGATATCAAAAATAACAATATCTGTTTTTTCTCTTGTATTAATTTCCATTTTTTCCCATCCTCTCTATTATCTTAATTTTCTCCTATTGAATAATCTTCTGGATTGATTTTGATCCTTATCCGAGCACTTCCCCTTAACTCTATTCTCAATTATGAAATATCTTGGGGCTTTCCTTCTCCTTTCCTGCTGCAACCAATTCTCTCCGACTATACCCTTAGCTTTTATCAAAAGAGAAATCTAAAGTCAATCCATTATTTGATGTTGTGGGGGTTGCTTTTTCTGTGGGTTTGATTCATCAAACCCACATTTTTTAGAAAAAAATATATTGATATTATCTATTTAAAGGAGTTGTTTTATCTGTAGCTGGGATTCACTACTTTTCATTCAGTAAAATTGTGACAAGGATGAATCTATAGAGTTTTGGCTTTTCTCTAAAATCAAGTTCAGTAAACTTTACGCCATATGATAAAACCTCTTCTTCTTCTCTCTCCCAGATAATGTTTCCATATATATTGATATTAATATCCTCAGGTAAGTTCAGGTTGAAAATCAAGTCCGTGCCTAGAGGAAACCGAATATTAGTTACGACACACATCCCATCAAGACTGATATTCTTTATATAACCTTTTGCCTTTTTTTCAACCTTGAAATCTTCCCATAGCTGGACGTTTACTCTAACCAAAACCCTTGGAGCTTTCCTTCTTTCCAATTTTTTCCGTTTTTGCATTTAAATTTCTCTTGTTACCTCAAGAGCTAAACAGATAGGAATCTTTTTTTCGCTTACAATGTTCCCCAGTCATCTTCACTATTAGCCAAAGGCATACAGTCGCTTCTAACCAACTGCCGCTAAAACTTATAGCACACCAAAAATGCGATGTCAAAAACAAAATTCTAATATAAAAATAACAATAGCATTGGAAGGGAATGGAGATATTATTAAACATAAATTTGAAACCGCCCTTGAATTCCCCTGATAAGGCTTAAATCATAAGAGGAAATGTCTCTTTCCGAATATTATTTCCTTTCCCTATAAAGACAGAAGGTTTCTATTCATCAGACATTATTCCTTGACATTTAATATCATTAATTTACATTATTAATGGTGAATTGAACTGGAAACGACGTAAACCCAATAAACATACTATGGTGAAACTCTGGAAAAAGCCATGAAAAACGACGTTATTAAGTTAATGATGAGAAAAACTAAAGCTATACTACTATTAGCCGTTCTCGCCTTCGCCTCTCTTGCCAATCTGTGTTCAGCTGATACACAGTGCGAATGGACTGGCATCGAAAAGATTGTAGCTGTGGGAGACATACACGGCGACTACCAGGCCTTCGTCGAAATTCTAAAAGGAACAGGATTAATAGATAAAAAACTCCATTGGACAGGTGGGAAGACTCACCTGGTTCAAATCGGGGATGTATTAGATAGAGGTGATTACGCCAAGGAAATTCTTGACCTGTTGATGCAACTGGAAAAAGAAGCAGAAGAAGCAGGAGGCATGGTTCATATGCTGATTGGCAATCATGAAGAACTAAATGTTACAGGCCTAATCTTTAACCGAGAAGAATTTACTACACGCCAACTTGTCTCTTTTCTTCCTGATGGGTACAGGGAGAAGCAAGTAAAAAGATTCAGAAAAATACTGGGAGACAATCCAACTACAGAAACAGGTCTGTATGCATCCTTAGATAGTGATTTAATCCCCTACTGGGAGAATATGTTTAACGAGGTGAAAGCAAGCCGCAGACATCCCGCTAGAAGGGAATACTTATACAATTTTAATAAGAAATACGGAAAATGGATCGTTAAACAAAATGCTGTAATTAAAATCAATAATATCGTATTTGCGCACGGGGGAGTCAGCGAGAGATTATCCAAATGGGAGCTAAAGAGAATAAATAATCGCCTTCGGTTAGAGTTAGAAGATCTGAGGCGGGCGGCGATGAATCAAACACGACCTAAGATTCAAGATTATCAGCGCCAAATTGTTTATGCACCTGATGGGCCATACTGGTACAGGGGTTTTTATTTAATGGATGAAGATGAGAATAAAGACACCGTGGATACAATCCTAAAAAACCTCGGCGCTGAATACATGGTAATAGCCCATACTCCTCAGGTAATTAAGTCAAAGGAAGATATGCAGCTTTTTCAAGGAAGGATTTGGATAATCGATACTGGTATTTCAAAAATCTACAGAGAACACTTGCAGGGACGCCTCAGCGCCTTGATTATAAACAAAGGAGAATTCGATGTATGGGGGTTGGACAATGAAAAAAAAGAAAGCCTTAGCCATAATGATTCTTACATTCTTTTTCTCTGAAGCCTGGTTTCACTCAAAATCACAAGCAGTTACTCAAGAAAATGAGAAGCAAAAAGAGCTGGAGAATTACTTAAGAACAGCTAAGATTGTATCTAAGAGGCGAGCAGGAGGCAGGGGAGAAAACTGGATAATAAGCCTGGACGATGGAAAAATTTCGAGCTATGCATTCTATAAGCTTCTTGATGAAACTAGACCAGAGGCCCCTATCGGCGACAGCTATAAATACGGGATTGCTGCCTATGAGCTGGATAAACTCCTTGATCTTGGCTTAGTCCCTCCTGTCGTAGAAAGAGAAATAGAAGGCAGAAAAGGTTCGCTTCAGATATTCATCGAGGGCGCTCTATATGAAAGTGTCCGAAGGATGAAGAATATTAAGCCACCAGAGCCTGAGAAGTTTAAAAATATTATGGAAGACTTAATTGTTTTTGAGAACTTGACTTGGTCCCCCTCCTATTGCGGAGAGAGAGAGCTGGACGATATCCTAATAATGCAGAGAGAGGACTGGAAAGTCTGGAGGGTTGACTTCTCTGAAGCCTTTCCCCCTTCACCAGAGCTAATCCCAGGATGCGAAATAACTGGCTGTTCCAAGAGGCTTTGTGAAAACCTGATAAAATTGAATGATGAAGCGATTAAAGCCAAGCTAAAGCCTTATCTAAATGATGAAGAAATGAGCATGTTGCTGAGAAGAAAAAAACTCATCGTTGAAAAGATCAAAAAACTAATTGCTGAAGAAGGGTAAGAATCCGTCTTTTTCTCTTAAGGTTACCTGATTTTGCGATAAAAAAAGACAAGATTCAATCTTGCAAATTCCTTTTATAAACAGCTAAATTTGCGCGACCAAAAATTGTGCAAACTACCATAATCATAATTAAATCAATTTATTAAAAAAAGAAGTCACTTACTTTTCAACAAACTTATTCACAGAAATAGTGGAAAAGGAAAAGGCAAATTCGCCTGCTTTAGAATTTCCATAGCAAAAGCAATGAAATAAGCTGCATTTCTCCCCTACACGTTTCAAACGAAGCAACCTCTTTGACATAATAATTAGCTTGACAGCCGATTTTTATTCCAATATATTTCTCGTAAATTCAAGATATCTTAGATTGAAAAGTGGGCATTCTGAATTCATTTGTATTTTTGGTATGTCCGAGGTTCGCTTTAAAGAAGGAGAAAATATCCCAGCAGAAAACCAAGGGGAAATTTAAGGGGAGGAATCAATGAAAAATTTGGGCAATGAAGAGATGGTGCAAACCGGGCAAAAACCGCCTGGATTCGCTTATAAAATTCTCAGACTTTTCACAGTCGTCCATCCTGGCGAAGCTTTATCGGTTTTACTTTTAACGCTTAATGTATTTTTTCTCCTTACGGCCTATTACATCCTAAAACCAATAAGAGATGCCTTAATTGTTGAGGAGTGGGGTGCTAATATTAAACTTTATCTTAACGCTGTTGCAGCGGTTTTGCTGATATTTGTGGTTAAAATATTCAGCAGCATTGCTTCCAGGTTCCCACGTCAGAAATTAATCACATGGGTAACGCTCTTTTTCATTTCCAATATAGTAATTTTCTATATTTTACATTTATCAGGTATTGGACCTGCAGTTTTTGGCATCGGTTTCTTTATTTGGGTAGGCATTTTTAACTTGGTCGTTATTGCTCAATTCTGGGGTTTTGCCAACGACTTATACACAGAGGAAGAAGGGAAACGCTTATTCCCTTTGATTGCTTTCGGAGCAGTCTTTGGAGGTTTTGCAGGAGGAATGATAACTAGTTGGCTTGTGGAGCCTCTTGGAAAATATCAGCTGCTGCTTATATCAGGAGGATTACTGGGAATTTGTATTTTATTTACCTGGATTATTCATAGAAGAGAGATAAAAAGAATTGAGGCTAAGGTCTCTGAAGTTGGCCAGGAGGAAAAACTAAAGGTAGAAGTACATGAGAGACCCTTAGAAAAGGTAGGAGCATTCCAGCTTCTCTTCAAAAATCGATATCTTCTCTACATCGGTTTTTTTGTTCTTTTGATGAACTTTATCAACACCAATGGTGTTTTTATACTAGACAAAGTAGGCGAAATCGCTGCAGCCAAAGCCACAGAAGCGGAATTTATGACTAAGTTTTATGCAAGCTTCTATAATATCCAGAATCTCTTCGCCATGTTCATCCAGCTATTTGTTGTATCTAGGATTTTCAAGTGGTTTGGTGTTAGGGTAGCGATCTTCTTCTTGCCAGTACTTGCACTGGGCGGATATTTCTTTATAAGCCTTGGTGCATTTCTGATATTAATAAAATGGGTTAAAGCCTTGGAAAATGGTACTGATTACTCGCTCATGAACACAACCCGGCATTCCCTGTATCTTATAACTTCAAGAGAGGAAAAATACAAAGCTCAAGCCGTGACAAAAACTTTTTTTCACCGATCAGGGGATGTGTTATCAGGCTTGCTTATTTTCTTAGGCACGACTTATCTTGCTTTTAATGTCGAGAACTTTGCCATGGTCAATGTTGCTCTGGTTTTGATCTGGATAATCCTTGGAATTTTAATCTTTCGAAAGCATAAAAAATTATCTGCTGAAAGGCAAGTCATTCCCCAAGTCCGTTAAGCTATTGGTTCGAAATACATAAAATAATCGATTTTCTTTTTATAAAATCAATAGATAAACGAGAAAACGGAAGTCGCAAGCTGAATGAGCTAGCGAAAGTCTTTGACCTTGATGATACGCCCTGTATCTTGGGCAATATAGAGATAGCCCTCGTCGTCTCGGGCAAGACCTTCTGGGTTATCTGCCAGAAAAGCATATTCGTTGACCAATCGACCATCCAGAGTTATCTCCACTAAGATATTATCGGCATCGCTTACAATATTTAACAATCCTGTTTTTAAATCATAATACATAGCTGCCGGGTCATCTAGCTTGAAAGGTAAAACCTGTAATATTTTGGCTTCAGCGGTTTCTGCCCTGCTTAATTTTAGAGGAATCCATAATTCCATTATGCAGGGTGGGTCCCATTGATTCCCAGCATAGAAAGTTCCCCCCTCAGGATGATCTTCATCTGGTACAAAAGCGATGGATTCGATGTCATTGTCATGATCCTCTTCCTGTTTTTGAAGAAAATTTTTATTTTCATTCTCAATTCCCCTTTATAAAAGTACTTTCAGGACGTTTAAAAAAGTCAAAATGACATCTTATTCAATAAAACAATTTTTTTCTCGTTGGAAATAAAATTTATAACATCGAAAAAAAAGATGTCAATGGGATCATTCAGACTTTTTTGGTTTGATTTTCAGAAAAGAATTAAACTATAATAGCAGCAACAAAGTTCGCGATCACATTTTGGGCCGGGAGATACTTTAAATGAAACGCCACACTTTTCGCACTATTGTCATATTTCTGTTTATTGTTCTTTCTTATTCGGCCGGTGCTCAGTTCACTCCAGAGGAGCTGGCAGAAAAACCCAGATGGGAAGAATTCCTGAAAGCAGCCGATATCGTCCAAAGTAAAGAAATAGGAGAAGGTGTGACAAAGCCTTTCAAGCTTTACTTAAAAATGGGAGATATGGAAGCCACTGGGATCTGGAAGAATCCAAAGGGCATGAAGGGAGGATATCTTGAAGGATGGCGATATGAAATCGCCGCCTATGAGATGGATAAGCTTTTGGATTTAAATCTGATTCCACCAACAGTCGAAAAAGAATTTAAAGGAAAAAAAGGATCTCTTCAGCTTTGGGTTGAGAGCGAATACAGTCTGCTCGATATAATGGAACAAAAAATCTCCTTCCCTCCTGAATATCGAGATCATATAAATAAGATGAAATATATCACAAGAGCTTTTGATAGCTTGATTGCTAATGAAGACCGAACTCAACAGAACATCCTTTACACCAAGGACTGGCGCATGATTCTTATCGACCACTCTCGTTCCTTTCGTTCTTCCAACAAATTCACCAAGCAACTGATGTTTGGCAAAAACGGAATACAGGGCCCCAAGCTCATGAGGTGTCTTCCACGAGCTTTCGTGGAAAAGATTAAGATGTTGGATTTTAAGAGCATAAAAAATGCAGTCGGCCCTTATTTGAAAGATAAAGAGATCAAAGCAATTCTCGCCCGTAAAAAGCTCCTTTTAAATGAAATATCGCAAATGATAAAAGAACAAGGCGAAGATAAGATATTGTATTGATGCTTTAACCCGTGCCATTTTTCACAATTATATAAATAATAATAAACCTAAAGAGGTACAAAATGAAAAAAAGAACGATCTTGATTTTCCTTTCTTTATTTTTCTTTAGCCTTTGTAATCAGGCCTTAGCTCAATTTACGGCTGAAGAAATTGCAGAAAGACCAAAA
>JABAOF010010311.1_pt2 | contig 17883 bp, 13 predicted proteins | sample 7062171 | NCBI WGS metagenome assembly JABAOF01 (sample SAMN14538628, study PRJNA623070) | marine sediment metagenome | biome: marine biome [ENVO:00000428]; feature: marine pelagic biome [ENVO:01000023]; material: deep marine sediment [ENVO:00002113] | place: India: Gulf of Khambhat ...
CAAATGCGGCATACCTGTCGGCTTCTTTTCCCTTCCGCGCCAGGGCAAGCGTTGTCCTGGTAGCGGCGTCCTGAGCCAAATCCTCGGTTAATACCATCTGCTTTTCCTCTGCAAGGTCGGACCTGAATTTCTCCGCCGGCTCGCTCGGGGCTTTCGCAAATTCACGTTCTTCGGTCACATCCTTTTTCAGAATGGGAACTGATAGCAACAGCAAGGCGACCACAAGTACCGCAGCAGCAGCTCCGAGCCAGGCGGGCTTCCTAAACCAAACAACCCTCGGCTGGACTCGGCGCCGGTCAGACCCGGTCTGCTCGACGACCTGCGAAATCAAGTCATCAGAAACTTTTATCTCTTCACGCAGCAAATCCAACGCCGCGAATTTGCGCTTAAGCTGCTCGAGATGCTCACGGCACCGGCGACATTCAGCCAGATGTTCGGCGGCTTTCTCGGCCTCGATATCCGAGGCCAGCTTGAACTCGTATTCGATAAGCTCTCGTTCTGTAAGATGAGGCCTGCCCGACGGACAAGCCTCTGGGTAGGTGGGCTTCATTTCTCGCCTCCCGAAATATCAGGCAATCTTTGCGCTAGCGTCCTAAGCGCCCTGAACATTTGTATTTTGACCGTCCCAATAGAACAACCTAAGACCTCGGCCACCTGCGGGTAGCTAAGCTGCTGATAGTATGCCAGAATAAGCGTCGCCCGCTGCTTGGCGGGCAGCAATTCAATAGCCTGCCGTACCTGCCGGGTCTGCTCGGCTCTTATCACCTCTTGCGAAGGTTCATACGAATTATCCGCCACAACAACAGCACCGGACTCCTGTCCGCGGCTATTAGTACAATCTAATTTATGATTCAGCGATACCACTTGCAGCCGTCTTCGCCTGCGCAAACCATCGATGGCCACATGCGTCGCAATTGTAAACAACCAGCTCTTAAAGGCGGTGCCGCGAAACGTATGGGCTTTTTCGTGCACACGTTTGAAAGTTTCCTGAAAAAGGTCTTCAGCCTGTTCCCGATTCCCACTCATTTTCATCAAATATCCCAACACGCTATCACCGTATCGGCGTACGAGCTCGCCGAAAGCCGTTCTATCGCCCTGACGATGGGCGTCTATTAAGCTTTTGTCAGTGGTTTCCATTAAGGCTGTCTGCTCCACTACCACTATAGACGTTCATCATACCCAACCGGTTGACAGATAATAAATGAAATTTCAGATAAAATTATCTCGAATCTAATGCAGGTAATATAGACTAAAAATGAAAGAATACAGGTGTTATTTTTCCCGGGGTTGGACTTTCAGAATACATAACGTCTTGGCCGGCAATTCAAACTGGATGCTGGTACGCCGCCTCCCGACATTCACCGGTTGACTGCTGATTGCTTTGCTCGTGGTCTTATTGACGAGTCTGAAAGTGTATTGACCGGCCTTTAGCAAGTACAGCTCCACACCCATCGTACGTGGTTTGTTGCCGAAATGGAATAGCTCCGCCTCGAATCGGTCGCTGCTGCTATCGGTAACAAGCGATGCAATCTGACGCGACGTTGTCAGCCAGCGAACCGCGTTCAGCGGAAATACCAACGGATTGCCGGGGTCGCCGGTTGCCGTATTGTAGAGGATTTCCGGAGAAGGCGAAGGCGGCGTCGGTGTCGGTAGATATTGCAGATAATTTCGAGTGAATGAAATAACGCGGTCAGTCCAGCGCATCTCACTTGTATAGGCCTCCCAGTTAGAGCTAAAAGCCTCAGCGTTTCTGCGCAATTCATATAAAAGCGGCTTGGTGTCACCCGTTAGCCGATACTTGACGTAGCCGGAAGCGTCGGCACGCAGTAAAGTGTCGTATTGTGCATCACCGGTCAGAAAACGATATTTGGCGAGCGCATCCGGCAGGAAACGACCCATGTTTTGCGCACACCACTGCTCCGAGCCGGGATTAGAGCCGGACGATTTGCCCCGATGCCGCAGTCGAATGGCTGCCATAGAGTGAATCGGTTCCATGTACTTCTCGTCGCCCGTCATGTGATAGGCCAGCACAAGTGTAGATGTCATCAGCCGCGTTGCGCCGGGCCAGTTATACAGCGCATCATTATGTCCCAGTGAGAATGGCTGCCACCAGGGATGTCCAGGTGCAGTGACCGTGCCGTCAGGCCAGTGAATCGTAGATGGCAGGATGCCCGCTGGTTTGCCGTTTTCGCAGCGGGCGGCAGCATCCACCCAGACCTTGAGCCAGTCGCAGAACAATGAACTTAGAGCCGGCTCACCCGTGCGCTGCCAATAGAGCAACGCCGGCTGAACTGCCGACGGATGATAGACGGTGTCAAAAGCGCGCCCAGGTCTGGCATCCACTTTGTCCACGCTGAAGTAGATGGATTTGAACTGGGTGAAGCCGCGTTGATTTCGTCCGGTCCACCTGTCCCGCATGAGTTCTGCCAGCTGAAGCGCCCTCTGTTTCCATAGTGGGTCGTCTGGTTTCAGGTGCATCATAGGCAGGATTGTGTCGGTGGTGTCTTCATTGGAGTGCTCCACATCTGTCATGCGCGATGTAAAGCCGGCCTTTAGGTGCGGTTGCTGGAAAATGCCATTAGAGAGCCGCTCTTGCGCCTCGTTCACTTTGGGGTCGTCAAACGCAATCAGCACTGGGGTCCACCATCGCCACATCTCCACATCGTCTCCCCAGCCGCCGCCGAACTGGCCGTCGGGTAGCTGTCGTTCTACAATCCACCAATGGATAATATCGGTCAGCTTCTCAAGACCTTCTCGCTGCAGGTTGGCCCATTCGGGTGCTTGGGGTAAAGCCTCATACTTCGAAGGACAGGGAATCGGTTCACCTAAATACATGCGCACCACCCGGTTTTCGGGAAAGGCCTTCTGTGCCTCCTTGAGCAGGCGCCGACCCTCGTCATAATAGGCATCACGGTTCTCCTTCACGCGTCGCAATGGCCCGCTTTGAATCACCCGCCAGATTAGCATCCGACCACGGTAGAGACACCAGATCGGGTGCAGCAGCGATCCTTTAGACACCGCAGGCGGATAGAGTGGACCCTCGCTTTCCGGCATAACCCTTCTCGTGATAAAACGGCAGAGATAACCATTTTCTGCCGCGCGTCTGGTGTCCACCACAACTCGGTCTTTGCCATTTGCCCATTCATCCACGATCGGCAGGAGCTTCTCCAGATCGGCACGCAGCGAAGTATCGAGGTCCGCGCGCATCTGCAATTGATGCAGCAGTTGAAATCTCTCCATTTCATCGTGGGTAGTGCCAGCCATGTGGATTAGCTGGGCAATATCCTCCGGCACATCCCGATGCACTTCGGGATTGCCTGCCAACGGTTTATCCATCGCCCAGAACACGGCGTTGATGAGCAGCCGGCGAAATTGCGGGTTCTCGAAATCGTCCGGATGGCCCAGCGACGTGTAGAAAACGCGGGACCTCTTGTACCTGTTGGTCCAGGCAACCGGCTCAGGCTCTTCGTCTGGAATTGTGCCGATTAGCAGCGGCTTCGTTGACTCGGTCAGCGGGCGCACCTCGTACAGTGAGCCGTTGCTTATGAAAGGCAACCGCACGCCGGCAAGTATCGGATGAGCTCTGGCACCGGGGGCGGTTGTAACGGTGCACTTAGGGCCCCTGCCGTGATGACCATGGTAGTTTCCGCCTAACACCTCGGGGTCGAACTTGGGCCATTCGAGGTGACCATCGGGGCCTTCACCGCGGGCGTCGAACGCATGGCTGGCCGTGCGCAATCCTACCAGCGGCCTGCCGCTGTTCATATAATCACGGAAGTATTTCATCTGCTCAGCCGGCAGTGCGCGACGACGCGCAAAGACCACAGCCAGATCGGCGCCGGTCAGAGCCACCATGCCCGGAATATTGTGCCGCCCTTCGCCGCTCCTTTCCGGTCTGCCCTGAAGTATCTCACAGGACAGGCCGTACTTGATTTCCAATTCTGAGGCAAACTTCGGCAGTGTCCAGGCGGCCTTATACTCACCCTCGGCTGAAATGAAGACTACGTGCGGACGCCTATCGTTCTTGAAACGAAACTGCGGCCGACCCGTAAACGCCGTCGAGGTAATCGTCGGGCAGACGAGCTTCTCGATATGCTCAACTATCAGGTCGGTGCCGGTAAAATGGTTGACAAAGGGACGCATGCGCGAGTTGTACATAGTATCGGTCAGGTCACGCATCAGAAGCACGTTCTTGCCGTATCTGGCCATATTGCGCAGGCCGAAGGGCCGACCGAGCACGCACATGTTGGTGTGTACACCCATGAGGATAACAGTGTCGATGCCGCGATGTTCCAGCAGATTCCAGATTTCGACGCCCGAGTCGCTGATGGCGTCCTGGTCGCGGATTTGGAGTGTATTGATCTGCTTGCGCCATGGAGAGCCCTTTTTACACTTTGGCTGGCAGTCACAGCCGCCGTCGGACTGGTCGATGGGGTACACAGTTTTCTCGGCCTCATCAATCCATTTGCACCATTTGGCGATATCGCTGGGCAGGTTCGCCGCCTTCGATGCGTTCTGAGCACGCTTGCGGGCCGGGTGGTCCTCGTAGTACTCGACCGTACCGCTGGGCGCGTGGATAATTAACACGCCTTTGTCACGCGCTATGGCGATAACTTTGTTCATTCGCGGCGCCAGCTCCGCGACCCGGCGAGTCGCGCCCCTGCACCAGTGTTTGTTCCACATATCGCAGATGATGATAGCGGTCTGCGACGGCTCCGGCTCCAACTTATTATACAACACCATGAGTTCGCCGCCGCCCTCGGGTATCTCAGCCCGACGACGGGCGGTGAGCATCAGGGTGTCTTGGCTTGCTGCAGCAAAATTGCTCAGCAGCAAACCGGCCAGCAGCAAAGATACTATACTCATAACTTTAGGTTTACCAATACTCATGCCAATTGCCTCCAAACAAGTGTAATTTGTTTTTCCCGCGAAGTTTCAACTGTTATAGCAGGGCCAGCCAGCCTCCATCGACGTACACGATCTGTCCGGTGATAAAATCGCCGGCACCTGACGCCAGCAAAACTGCTGTTCCAACCAGGTCCTCGGGCTGACCCCACCTGGCAAGCGGCGTTTTTGAAAGGACCCATTTGTTAAAATCCTCGTCGGACCAAAGTGGTTCGGTAAGCTCGGTGGCGATGTAGCCCGGCCCGATGGCGTTGACATTGATGTTGTATTTTGCCCATTCCACCGCCAGCGATTTTGTCAGCATAAGCAAACCGCCTTTGCTGCTTGCGTACGGCGCATTTGTGGGCCGAGCACCATGGCACAACAGTGAGCCGATATTGATAATCTTACCGCCTTTACCGGCCCGCCTTCGATGGCGAAAAAAGGCCTGTGACATTACAAATGCAGCAGTCAGATTTAACTCAATGACCCGGTTCCAGGTCTTGGCGTCAACGTCTTCAGCCGGGGTTCGCACGGTCGTCCCGGCACAATTTACAAGAACATCTATAGCCGCCGTTTGGGTGATTATATTCTCGAAAAGGGCCTCTATCGCTTTCGTATCTGCGAGGTCAAATGAAAAGGCCCACACCTTCCTGTCGGTGTCAGCTTGAATCTGCCGCCTTGCAGCTTCGAGCCGCTTTTTGTCTCGAGCTATTATGGCAACGTCGGCCCCGTGTTCGGCCAGACCTTTTGCCACTGCAAAGCCGATACCTCTGCTGCCTCCGGTAACCAGAGCCGTTTTCCCCGACAAACTGAAAAGCGCGCTTCCCATACCTTCCTAATAAAACAGAAAAGCTATCAAATAGCAAGGCGCAAAGCTGCAATTCCATGTTTAGAACTGTATCGAGCCAGGCGTTCTACGGGGGTTTCGGTTCAATATGCATCACGCGATACGCAATACAAAACTCAATAATCATTAAAAAGGGCCTATACCGATTGATTCGGTATAGGCCCCATATTGATGTCCGCTTATGGCAGACTTAGTCTGCGCCAAGCCAACACTATTGTGCCGGCTAACTGCATCTTTGGCCTCATCTACCAGGGCCGGTTGCTCCGCAACCTTACTGATACTCTATATGCAGCAGCGCCGCGTCGTCGCCTGGCCCAGCCTCGGCACATCGAACGCCCAAGGAGGGATTGGCTGGATCGTCTCTAAATATCAACACTATCGCGCCGCCGGCCCAGCCATTCTGGTTGACTATCTCCTGGATGATAGAGGCGATGCTCGGGGTCGTCTGGTCAGGACCCTGGTCACCCACGGTAGTCCAATTCGGCACACTCCACTGCACCTGCGCCGTCGTTTTCGGCCTGCTGCTAATGTCACCTACAGTTGAACTAAACGTAGCGGGATTGGGAGACAGTTCACCCTCGATGATAAGATTAACCGGCTGTGTGCCGCCTTTAGTCTCATCGACCTGGAACCGCACCCACGCTTCGGTAATGGTCGCGCCCTTGGGAACGGGGATACCTGCAAAGCGCACACCTATTATTTGCGGGTTCCCCTGACCCGTGTTTTCATAGGGCATTTCGAGGTCGCTGCTGCCTAAATCTATACCACCGGCCGAGAGGTTCTCTTCAGCATCATCACTGTCGGAAGTGATCCTCCACTCATTAACAGGCGCAGGAGCCACTGCATACAGCCCAATGTCGTCAAAATACAATGTACCAGCGGCGCCATTGCCGTCAATCCCAAGAGCCAGCTTCGTGACATTCTGCAGACCCGTGCCAACTGATGCAAGGTCAATATTCCATACTTGCCACGATGATAGCGCTAAGTTGCTGGCCAGGCCATCGTACGCAACCTTGGTACCGTTGATTTTCGCATACAACTGGCCGGTGTTCCCCGCGTTGCCGTGGAAGTACAGCGCCAATGTTTGAACGCCGCTCGCGGTCCAATCCTGCGCCGGCGTCAGTGTCAGCTCTGCCTCTGAATATGCTGCGCCGCCGGTGTTGCTGTAGAAGAACGGCATCGACTGCTTACCGCCGTGAACGATAGTCCGCTCGCAGAAAGGAGGAAGCTCATAACCAACGAGAGAACCGTTTGTCGGAACCTGCCATCCATCCACCCACACGTTAAATATCCTCTTGCTCCCGGGTTCACCGGTTTCAAGGTCGTTGTAGCTCTCGAAATCGTCCACAAAAATATGGTCGCTTGTTGTAAAGCTCCAGATGGCACTTTCCCAGATAGTTGGGGTCTCGGCCTCATTGACCTCATTAACCTTCCAGTAGTGAATCGTTTCTAAATCGAGGGCCAAGGGACTATAGCTGGCCTCGGCAACGGTAGCGACAGGGGCAGTACCGTCTATCACAGCCTGCTCGTCGGTGCTAAGGTACACATCGTGCGTGACAGCCTCTCTTCCCGCACGCCAGCCAAGGACCACATCCGGGGGCACACCTGTTGCCCCGGAATCCGGATAGGGCTTTCTTGCATTCACAGGTATATGGAGGAAGCGAACCTCACTGAGACCAAATTGAGGCAGGATGCCTCCCCAGTTGCTGTTAGCTGTGAGCCTGACGTACTTTGCCGGCACACCCCCCATATCAATAGTGGTATTGTGTGCATAGTCAGGCATCCCAGGCGCCCGGGCAAACTCGTAAGTAGTGCCCAATGTCGTATAGTCGGTGCCATTGGCCGAATATTCAATGGTAACATCTTTGAACCCGAAACCAATCATTGGCTCCAAACTGTCATTAGAGTTCCATACCAACAGCTCATGCAGCTTGTAAACCCCATCGAACTCAAATTCAATCCAGGTCGGCTGTGACCCTGCAATATCGCTGAGCCACATATTGTCGTCACCTTGTTTACCGTGCAATAGACCGGTCTCATCCAGTCCGGAGCCGTTGACGACATTCTCAACTCCCCGATTCGGTGCCTGGCTGGAAGCTGTGGCGGTGACGTTTTCGATGGGATAAGCAAGCAGCTCAGTCATGAAACTCCAGACACTGCCTTCGTGCACTGTAAAGTCAGGTGCGCCATTGACCTCATCGACGCGCCAGTAGTAAGTCGTGCTGAATTCAAGACGTTGGGGGGGAGTATAGCTGCTTTCACTGACCGTAACAGCGCCGATGCCGTCGTTGACGTCATTGAAGTTCTCACTCAAGTAAACTTTATGCCCATTGGTTGGGGGCACAAATTCTCCCGGCGTCCAGCTAAGGACCACCTCCCGCGGCACATCTATCGCCCCATCCTCAGGGCTCGGCTCAGAGGCCGCACCAGGCGGTACACCCATCATGACCTGTACGACCTCATCGGCGGTCAGAAGCCGGTTGAAGCAGTGGACATCGTCCACCGTGCCGTTGAATTCGTCGCTCGGGCTGCTATCCCATTCCTGGCCTATCGACCACCGTGCCTGCCCGGCCGGATTGCCCGAGGGTGTCTCCTTGCCTACCTGAACACCATCGGTGTATACATATGCATTGTTCAAATCCCTGGTGTACGCGATGTGATGCCACTGGCCGTCGGCGATTTTAGGGGGGTACTCGTTAATGGGGCTATCACATTCCACCAGCATATTGCCATTAATAACGCCCCAAACGAAATCGTGACTGCTGCCAGTAGTGTTGGATCCAATCACGTTACCATCGCCAGTCTGGGTGGTCTTGATCCATGCAGTGAACGAAAGTTGGTTCTCTGTGAGGTCATCAGCTATAGCGTCAATTGCCACATAGTCATCATTTCCGTCCAACTCCAGCGCGCCGCCGAAGTGTCCGAGTACCCACTTGGGATTACCTTCGGGACCAAGTGTGCCGTGATTTTCAAGGCCGGACGAATCATAGGCGATCTTGCCTTCCATTTCGTCGAGCTTCCACCAGCCGATAAGACCAGGCAGAGCAGCATCCGCTACGCTCGTCATAGCCACACTCAGCACCAAAACAAAATAAAATAGATAAATCAGTTTCTTACACATAATATTCCTCCTTCAAAAAAATTAAGATAATCAGGCTTTGGCCACACACCAAAGCGCTCGTTGTTTTCAAGAAAACAACCAAAAACTCGCACCTTCACTAAATTCGGTGCCTGCCCAGGACAATTGTTTTGACGGCTTTACTTTACCTCCTTCCTTTTACAAGCCTGTTATAAGTGGTTAATTAAAATGTAAAAAAATCTTCACTCTATCGAAAAACTACAGAGACTTGTCTGACGACGACAGTCAAGATTTCACAGATCGGAGGAGTAAAATTCATAGATGCTCGTCTTGCGCTGGCATAAACTCCACCAATTTTATTTATACCAGATTAGCCACTTTCCCGTCAAGAAAAATCTGCGATAAACGCACATTTCAGCGAATTTTAGGGCTTTTTTTACTCATTTTTCCCGCGCATTTCCGTGAACGCTGCATTTTTGATTACTTCAATAAAAAAGCCCCGCTCAAAGCAGGGCTAAAGAGGGACTAAAACGCTTATACTAAATGTCTTACGTTTCGCTTATTTCTCAGACAGTGTTAGCAATACGAAGCGTTGGAAGCGGTCTCGTTTTACCAACAGCAGAGCCTTTCCTTTCTTCCTCGCTTTTGCTATTGCCTCGTTAAATTGCCTTGTATTCCTGACCGCCTCTTGATTTACCTCCTTAATTATCATCCAGGGCACAATGCCCAGACGTGCAGCCTGTGAGCCGGGCTCAACATTAGTGACGATGACTCCACTCTGGCCTTCGTATCCGTAACGCTCGGCCAGTTCATCAGTCAGGTTTTCCACTGAAAAACCTAATTCCTCGAGCTCTTCCGGCGGAGCACCGGTAAGCTCCTGCGTTGACGGACGTTTGCCGAGCTTAACAGTAAGTGTCTTTCGTTTTCCCTCCCGCCATATAACTAATTTAACCCTTGTGCCCGGCTTTAGCATTGCTATGCGGTTCTGTAAGGCACTGACTGATTCCACCGGCTCGCCGTCAAGCTCAAGAATAATGTCATTGTGTTTTAGCCCTGCCTTGTCGGCAGCAGAACCCTCGGTAACATCAGGAACAAGAACTCCCTTTGTATCTTTTTTTAAGCCGAAAAATTCGGCAAATTCAGGTGTGAGGCTCTGGATGCCAACGCCGAGAAAGCCGCGCTTGACGGTTCCACTCTCGACAAGCTGTTCGTAGGCGTGTTTAGCCATATTTATAGGTACTGCAAAGCCGATACCTATATTTCCGCTCGAGCCGTAAATGGCGGTGTTAATTCCGATTACCTTTCCATCAAGGTTGATTAGCGGGCCGCCCGAATTGCCGAAATTTATGGCGGCATCGGTCTGGATAAAGTTTTCAAGCGTAGCCAGGCCGAAACCACTTCTGCCCTTGGCACTTACGATGCCGGCAGTTACGGTGTGGCTCAGGCCGAGCGGATTGCCGATGGCAAGGACCCATTCGCCGACTTCGAGGGCATCGGAATCACCAAGTTCGAGGAAGGGCAAGCTGCGGGCATCGATTTTTACGACAGCGACATCAGAATCCGCGTCTGCTCCGATAACCTCGGCGGTAAACTTTCGGCCATCTGCGAGCTCGATCACAACTTTTTCAGATCCCTCAACCATATGATTATTTGTGAGGATATAGCCGTCGGACGAGATGATAAAGCCCGAGCCCTGCACCGGCCGAAGCTCGCGGTATCTGCGCTGGGGCGAGCGCTGGCGAGGAGAACGGCGACGGAAGAAAAAATCGAAGATATCGTCCTCGAATGGGTCGAACGGCTCGCCAAACGGCGAATCTCGGAATGGTGAGTATTCCCGCGTGACGGTCCTTTGAGCCTCGAGGCCGACTACGGCTGGTGATGTCTTTTCGGCAATTGCAGCGAAGGTTTTACCTATCTGCCGCAGAGCAGTGACGCTGTTCTCATCCTCTGAAAAGGCCGACAACGGGACAATGAACAGCAGCAGTAGAAAAAGAGTTGAAATTGCGAGACAACGAGAGGAATTTTTATTGTGTTTGAAACTGTACATCCGCATTTTTACCTCCAAATTCATCAGTTAAACAAGACTGCAATAAAACTTATAATCGGCAATAAAGAACGGTTTAAACAGATTTTCATACGATATTATTACCGAGAAGTTCATAATGTCAAAGTTTTTTCGGGCCGGATTCTCAGAAGGCAGAAGCTTGTTTTAGCCACAGAGGACTGTGAGACAGCAGAGAAATCGGCTCTGCTTAAGCGGAGCTTCGATTTCGGCCTCGGTGCCCAGATTCTTCACGGAATTAATCCTTGAGCAAAGCGAAGGGCTTTGAATGACAGGGTTGTGCTCTTCGTCCGGAATGACAAGCGGCAAAGCAGGACACAATGGCGTTGAAATTGTGTGGAACTTTGGCGGCCCTGGGTTGTATAACAGGGTGAAAGTTCCTTGTCCTGATTCGGATTAGACGTGATGACGCAGGAAATAGATGTTATACGTCAGGTATTGGAAGGGGATATCGAGTCCTTTGGCCGGATAGTGAAAAGGTACGAGAAACCAGTTGCTCGTATGATAAGAAATATGACCAACAACGCAGAATCCTGCGAGGACATTGCCCAGGATGTATTCTTTACAGCTTATAAGAAGCTGGCATATTTTGACCCCGGGCGCAGTAATTTTTCGACGTGGCTGTTTACCATCGCCAGGAACAAAAGCATAAACGCGATGAAAAAGAAAAGGCCGGTTTCAATGGGTGAATTGCCGGAGAAGATAAACCCGCATAATCCTTCCGATAAGCTGGCCGAGAGAGAATTCTTTGACCGGCTGGATAGAGAACTGCTGGCCCTGCCAGGGAGGCAGAGGCGAGCGTTCGTTTTGGCCGAGTTTGAGGAATTATCATATGAAGAGATAGCCCAAATTGAAGGGACAAGGATAGGGACAATCAAATCGAGGATTAACAGAGCAAAAAAGAAGCTAAGGTCAGCCATTAAAGGCTTTGGCGGAGATACGATATGAAAAGTGAAGAAATTTACAACGGCTGGAAAGAGCGGAAAAGTCATATCGAGATTCGGAAAAACTTCACAGATGAGGTAATGAATCAGGTATATCAATATGCACAAAAGAAAAGAAAACTCTTGTTTGATGTGCAGTGGCTTGTTGAGCTGATATCTGTCCATCCGCTTGCGAAAGCTGGGCTGGTGACAGCGGGTGCTGTCACTGGTCTTGTTAGATTGATATTGATGATTGTTGTGATTTTAAGCAAAGGAGATATAAATGGCTGAAGTAAAAGTAAATGTTCAAAATAAAAGACATATCTGGGTGGGCATAATGTTTTCACTAATCATGCCTGGTTTGGGACAGGTATACTGTGGGAAGCTGGCGAGAGGCCTTGTCTTTAATTTTCTAAATATTTTGCCTTTGCCTCTAATCATAGGTTTGTTTTTAGTTAGCAACTCTCCGGCACTAATGCTAATAACGATTGCTCTGATTTCAGCCGGTGGGATAGTGCAGTTGGTAGCAATCATTGATTCGGCATACATCGCAAAGCATACAAAGACAGACTATGAATTGAAAGACTATAACAGATGGTATGTGTATGTGCTTTTTGTTCTTATTGTTACGGGAGGCAGCATTGGAAGCGCTTTATATTTAAGGGATCAAACGCTTCAGGCGTTCAGGGTTCCGGCTGCTTCCGCTTATCCAACTATAGTTCCCAATGACAGGTTTCTTGCAAACAAACTTGCTTACAAACACAACGACCCCAAAAGAGCCGACCTTGTAGTTTTAATTAGCCCCGAAAACAGGCGAATGAACTATATTAAGAGAGTCGTAGCCATAGCCGGAGATACGGTGGAAATCAAAGATGGGCAGCTCTACATAAACGATGAAAAACTCCAGCGGCAGATGCTTGCTCAGTCAACGTTAGACAACATACGAATCAAAGTCAGGGGTATGCCGTTAGAGGGAGATGTTTTCTACGAAACTAATGGTGATGCTAAATACAAAATCTTCATGGCCAAGCTCCCTCACGATAAAGCATCACCCGATTTTGCAAAGATAACAGTTCCCGAGCATCACTGTTTCGTTTTAGGTGACAATCGCAGTTTTTCTCAGGACAGCAGACATTTCGGGACTATTCCTCTGGCACTTATCAAAGGCAGGGCTGATTACCTTTACTGGCCGGCCAAAGACTGGTCACGCTTTGGGAAAATAGGAAAATATTGATGTTTGCAAAATCAATGAAACTGTTATGAGTTTGAATTTGTTTCGAATTTCAACCCACCACCAACGGATTGTTTTAGCAACGCAAAATTCAATAAACGCTTAGCGGCCCTGCCAAGCCTCTCAATTTGTGCAAGACAGCAGATAAGCCTTCAAATTAAAAACGTCCCGGGTATTTTCTTCTGTCCTGCGAATCACCACCGAAAAATAACAGTTTTAAACTTGATTAGTGGAAAAAAGGTGATTAGATAAACGTTGTATAATATACTGATTGGCCAGCAATAGTCTTTGGGAGGTATGAGATGCGAGTGATAGAATTTTTAGACAAGTCGGCGGTCCGTTACGAGGTTACCAAACACCCGCCTGCCTTTACGGCACAGCAAATGGCAGCAGTCGAGCATGAGCCGGGACAATACGTAGCCAAGCCCGTGATCGTCAAGGCCGACGGCAAATACGTGATGTGCGTGCTCTCAGCGTGTTACAAGATTGACATGGGCGCGTTGAAAAGCCAGCTGGGTGCCAAATCAGTCAAGCTGGCTAAGGAAAAGGATATTGGGAAGATATTCGACGACTGTGAGCTTGGCGCGGAGCCACCCTTTGGCAACCTGTATAATTTGCTCACTATAATGGACAAGTCTCTCGAAGATGATGACCATATCACGTTCCAGGCCGGCACACACGAAAGAGCGATACGGATGAGTATGGACGATTACCGAAAGCTGGTTGAGCCTAAGGTGCTTGAGTTCAGCTATCACGTAACGACCTGATGCCAGCTTATCGCAGCGTGTATAAAAACCCCCAGGTAGAACCTGAGGGCTAAACGGCAATAGACTTTGTTAGCGAGCTTAATCGATTTCGTCATCGATCCAGGCGAGGAGCTCTTTGAGGTCGTCGAGAGTGATATCGCCCATGTGAGCGATTCGGAAAGTTTCCTCTTTTAACTTGCCATATCCGTTTCCAAAAATCGTATTGTGTTTTTCCTGTATCGCATTGATAGTTTCGTCAACGTTGATACCACGAGTATTCCTGACCGCCGTGAGAGTATTTGAGGCATAGTTCCGGTCACAGAAGAGGTCAAATTTTTCCTTAGCCCAGGCCCTTACAAAATCACCCATCTGCTTGTGGCGTTGCCAGACATTGTCCATGCCCTCGGTGAGCAGTTTTTCGCACTGGTAATTCAGGGCCATAATATGAGGGATGTTAGGCGTGGTGGGAGTCTGACTTTTTTGAGCATTTTTTGCAAATTGCTGGAAGTCGAAGTAATAACCTCGGTTGGGGACATTCTTGCTCTTTTCGAGAGCCCTGTTGCTAACGACAGCTACAGCGAGCCCCGGCGGAATTGCAAAGGCCTTCTGAACCGATGCAAAAGTTATATCCCAGGCAAGCTCGTCAAAATGCAAAGGCAGGCCGACCATAGCGCTAACCGCATCGACAAAAACAATTACATCCGGATATTTTTCTTTCATCATCCGGCTAACTTCATAGACCGGATTTGTCAGGCCGGTACTCGTCTCATTATAGACGAGGGTAACAGCGGCGTATTTGCCAGCGGCGAGCTTTTCGTCAATCATTTCGGGCAAGATAGGTTTACCCCAATCAACTTTCAGCTCTTCAACGTTTCTGCCACAGTTTCTGGCCACGTCCGCCCATTTGTCACTAAAGGCGCCGCAGCATGTGCACAGGACGGTCTCGTCAAAACCAACGCAATTGCGAATAGCGGCTTCCCAGATTCCGGAAGCTGACGAAGTGCTTAAAAACACATTCTGTTCGGTAAATAAGATTTTTTTGAGCATATCGACCGTCTGGCCGTGCAATTGAGCATACTCTTTACCGCGATGCCCCAGTGTCGGGCGTGCGAGCTGCTGTAAGACATCTTCATTGACCTTTACCGGCCCGGGGATGAATAGTCTTGGTGGATTTTTCCAGTCTACCATAGTCGGTCTCCTGTGAAGATTACATTTTTTGAATCGTCAAGCCTGTATACATTTTTGGATAAAAGTAAGTTGACTTTTGCGGCATTCTTTCGCCGGCGTCTGTAACGGTTTTTAGCTGCTGCATTTTTACCGGATTCATAAAAAAGGCCACTTGTTTTTGCCCGGCGTCCACCTGGGAGATTGTGTTATCAATCGCATTGTGTGCGTCTTTTACATATTCAAGATTGCCGCCTTTGGCTATCCTTTCTTCATCCATACCCAAAAGTTTTTCAAGGATAAGTTTATGCAGAACAGAGACATCAAGGGTCCGCCAGGCTGAACTCATATTCGAAACGACCGAATCCATCGTCCGTTTGTCCTTCAAGACTGCAACGTAAAAGACGTTTTTGGCGGCGTAAATCCCAAATGCGTTTTTGTCTTTGTCGTGTTCGACCTTGAGCTTTGCAAGCATCTTTTGCCTTGCGTCGGTCCTGGCCTGGGGATTTGGATCAAACTCAAACTGCGTAATCTCGAAGTTTTCTCTGAGGTCGGCAATTAATTTGTCCATATTAAAGTTTTCGAGATTGCCGACGAGGCGGTGGGTAGCTAAAACCACGAGTCCCTCCTGGCGAGTATTGGTAAAAGCGAGCATTTGATACTTTGCGGCTGGGTTGTTGCTCTGCTTCAAGTAATTCAAAGCCGTCTCATAACGATGATGGCCATCAGCTATGATGCATTTCTTATCGAGCATCATTTTCGCGATTGCCTTGATATTGTCTTGGTCGGTTATTGCAAAAAGGCGATGCCGGACATTTTGGTCATCGCGGAAGTCAATAAGAGGTTTTTCTCCAGCAGCATTTTCGATGATTTTGTCCGCAACTTTTTCCGGGTCCTCGTAGAGCATAAAGACCAAGCCCAACTTCGCGATGGTTGCTCTTTTGAGATTGAGCCGGTCGATTTTGGGGTAATCGAGTGTTTCTTCATGAGGCCTGACCGTTTCACCGAATTCTTCAAGCCCAGCCAAAGCGATGAAGCCGAAACGTTGGAGTTGAGCACCGGCCAGCTGAAAATCATGGATGTAAGCGTAAATAGCCTCGGTCGAATCCTGCACTAAGACACCTTCTTTAATCCAGTTGTTGAGATAATCAGCGGCCCTTGTGTATTGATTGTTGTTGTCATTGTCGGAAGGAGTTGTTTTGCCTTTGATTATCCGCACAATATTATATTTGTTTTTTTCGTAGAGCTGCTGCTGCTGGGCGGGGCTGATTACGTCGTAAGGAGGAGCAATACAACTGCCCACATCGCCAACTATGTCGGCATCAAACCTAAATGCTTTGAAGGGCTCAACTTCCATACTCAATGACTCGATGCTTGATACTCGAAACCGGTTACTTCACACTACCTCACAAGATCGCAAAATTACAAAAATGGGGATAATAATAAAGAAAAGCAAAACTGTCAAGCACTTCGACCGCAGTGACGATAATAAGTTGGGTCGGCTGGATACGTATTTTAAAGAGTAAACATCCTTGATGAAACCATTTTGAAATGATAAAGAGCAATTTTTTCAACTAAATTGCGACGAAACGATTTGGAAAGGCATTCTTGTGTAGAAGTGGGTTTAGCAATGAAACGAGGAAATCGGCTGCGTTTTGTTCTAACGGTAACAAGTATTTTATTAGTCACTGAGATTTGTTTTGCTTTTGATGATGAAGATTTTCAATTCTGGAGCAGAGCGAGCGCCTCTTTTGATATTAACAAGGACTGGAGAGGCACGTTTGGAGAGGAATTTCGGTTCGCGGATCATGCCGGGCAACTTTATTATCACCATTCGGATTTGGGGTTCGTGTACAAGAGTTTTGCAAATTGGATAGACGTGGGAGCCAATTATAGGCAGATATTCCAAAAAGACAGCACCGGTCAGTGGAGACCAGAAAATAGACCACACCTCAATGCTACGTTAAAAGGTCGAGTGTCCGGTCTTGATTTTAGTAACAGGTCAAGGCTGGAATATCGAGACAGAGAAAACGAAAAAGACCTCTGGCGGTATAGAAACAAAATTGCGCTGAAGATGCCGATAGAACTTACACAGCTAAAACTACAGCCTTACATCGCGGAGGAAGTATTCATCAGTATTAATGCGGAAGACTTTGACAAGAACAGATTATACGGCGGCTTTTACTTTGAGCTGTCAGAGAACATAAGAGCCGATTTTTTTTACCTTCGGCAGTCGAGTAAATCCGGTGGGGAATGGAAAAACATCAATGTGGTTGGCGCCTATCTGAAATTTAATTTTTAGCGTTCGGCCTTGACTAGTTACCACCAAGCAATCAAGGCCAAGCCAACAGCACCTGAGGACTGTTAACCTCTGCTGTTTATCTTTCCTTTGAGGTATTCGTTTACGGCGGCGGCAATTCAGAAATCGTTAGGGGGCTGTTTTTTGCTGTCCGGTTTGAGTGGACCTGCGGTTGTCGGCCTCGGCGATGGCAAGGATGGCCTTCCGCACAGCTTGTTCAGCGGGTTCATCGGTCAATGACCGTAAGTATATAGAAGAAGAGGCCGACTGCTTGGCTAAAACCAATTTTTCCCGAATCAATTCGAGAAGTGCCAAAAATAATCCAATCATCACAACATGATTGAGCCTGTCTTCGAAAATACGTTCGAAAGTCATTGGGCCCTCTGTCTGGAGGCGGTGCAAAATCTCTATCTGGTACAAATCAATGGGCGTATCGTCCTTAATGTGGCTTATGTCACCGATGGCGCCGGTAGCCTTACATATCGAATCAAAGACTTCGAGCAGGTTCCAGACGCTCACCTGTTCAATGTCAATCTCGGAGTCGGGGCCGGATTTGAACTGCTCGATAATTACGCTGGGCCGGGGGAAACGTTCTTTTTGCTCATCGGCGGCGGCGTTGAGCAGATTAGCGGCATCCTTGAACTT
>JABAOF010000978.1_pt15 | contig 17878 bp, 17 predicted proteins | sample 7062171 | NCBI WGS metagenome assembly JABAOF01 (sample SAMN14538628, study PRJNA623070) | marine sediment metagenome | biome: marine biome [ENVO:00000428]; feature: marine pelagic biome [ENVO:01000023]; material: deep marine sediment [ENVO:00002113] | place: India: Gulf of Khambhat ...
ATCCTGAAGAGTTTCCATCAGATAATCTGCAAATTCGGTACCTGTGGCTCCGGTGTCTCTTCCCGTTATGGACAGCTTCTTTTCATATTGACCACAGACGTCTAGGGCCATCTCAAGGTTTTTGCTTCTGTCGGGATAGCCGATATGGTTGACGAGAAAAACAGCCGACCGGATCAGGCTGGAGGGATCCGCATACTTGGCTCGCCCTTCTCTGACCATACGAGGAGCAGAGCCATGAATCGCTTCAAACATCCCGTATCTTTTCCCGATGTTGGCGCTGCCCGCTGTCCCCACGCCTCCCTGGAATTCAGCCGCTTCGTCAGTCAAGATATCCCCGTAGAGATTGGGGAGGACCATGACTTTGAATTGTGTCCTCCGCTTGGGGTCCACCAGCTTGGCCGTCATGATGTCGATATACCAATCGTCACACTCGATTTCCGGGTATTCCTTGGCAATCCTATAACCGATATCCAGGAATTTCCCATCAGACGTCTTGACCACATTAGCCTTGGTGACGATCGTGACTTTGTTGATTTTGTTTTTCCTGGCANNATCCGCTCAGCCCCTTGAGTGGTGATCACCTTGAAATCCATAGCCAGGTCGTCACTCACATGGAGACCTTTACTTCCCATGATGTAGGCTCCCTCGGTATTCTCTCGAAAGAACATCCAATCGATACCCTCTTTGGGCACTTTGACCGGCCTGACGTTGGCAAAAAGATCAAGATAACGGCGCATGGCCACATTGGCGCTTTCGATGTTCGGCCAGGGGTCTCCCTTTCTGGGTGTTGTGGTCGGGCCTTTGAGCGTGACATGACTCTTCTTGATTTCCTCTAAAACATCATCCGGGATGGCTTTGTTGTGCTCGGCTCGATTCTCGATGGTCAAGCCTTCGATATCACGGAATTCGACCTTTCCCTGCTTCAGCTCTTCGGCCAGGATAAATTCCAAAACTCTGCGTGCCTCGGCCGCGATGTAGGGTCCGATACCGTCACCACCGATTATGCCGATGATGATGGGTTTGACCTGAGAATAATCGATCCAGTCCGCCTCTTTCTTCAACTCTTCGACTCGTTTGAGCTGTTCCTCGACGATTTGACCGAAATATTCCTTTGCTCTATCTATAGTGGAAGTATCCATAATAAAACTCCTTCAGGGTATGAAATAATGAATAAAATATTATATTTTTTTTGAACATAAAATCAACTCAATATCGCGATAAAATTTCCGTGACAAATTTTTTGACAAAAATCAGTAAAGATTTTATACACTATAAAGGAAAAAACCAAGTCATCGGAGAAATAAACATGCTGGAATCATATTTTGATCATGAATACAAGAGAAAAGAGCAAAATATTCCACCTTCTCCCCTAACTCCCGAGTTAACTCAAGAAGTATGCACTCTTCTTGAACATCCGCCCCAGGGCCAGGAGCACGTTCTTCTTGGACTTCTTAAAGATCGCATCGCTCCAGGTGTTGATCCAGCTGCAAAAGTCAAGGCAGAATGGCTGACCAAGATAGCCAAGGGGGAAGTTACTTCGCCTGTCGTATCTAAGAAAGATGCCGTGTTTATCTTGGGAACCATGCTCGGAGGGTATAACGTCGAACCGCTGTTGTACCTCCTTGAAGACAAGGAATTGGCTGAGGCGTCTGCAGAGGCCATCAAACAAATCATCCTCGTCTACGGTGCCTTTGATGAAGTGGTAAAGATGACTCAGACCAATCCGAAGGCGAAAGAAGTCCTCCTCTCCTGGGCTAACGCTGAATGGTTTCTATCCAGATCCCCTTTGCCCGAGAAACTAACCTTGAGAGTCTACAAAGTCGAAGGCGAAATCAACACGGATGATCTGTCTCCGGCCCCGCATGCCTGGAGCCGCTCCGACATCCCGCTCCATGCCCTTTCTCTAGGAGAGAAAAGGTTCCCTGGAGGGATCGAAACCATCAAAAAGTATAGAGACCGGGGAGAGCGCGTGGTCTTTGTCGGCGATGTCGTGGGAACTGGATCATCTCGAAAATCGGCCTGCAACTCTCTGATGTGGCACATCGGAGAGGACATTCCGTACGTCCCGAATAAGCGAAGAGGAGGAGTCATCCTCGGGAACCTGATTGCTCCCATATTTTTCAATACGACAGAAGATTCCGGAGGCCTCCCGATCATGTGTGATGTCACCAAGATGAAAACAGGAGATGTCATCGTTGTCAATACCCATTCCAAAATGATCCTCGATGAATCCGGAAATAAAATCACTCCTTTCGAGTTCCAACCCGCCAGTCTTCTTGATGAATACAGAGCCTGCGGCCGCCTTAGCCTCATCATCGGTCGTTCTCTGACCGAAAAAGCCCGCCAAGCCCTAGGTATGGAAGAGCCGGATTTTTTTACTAAGGTGGAGTGGCCCTCACCTAGAGAAGGACAGGGATTTACCCTGGCTCAAAAGATCGTGGGCAAAGCCTGTGCTGTGGGAGGCGTGCTACCCGGAACAGCTTGTGAACCAAAAATGACCACGGTCGGTTCACAGGATACTACGGGCTTAATGACCGCCGACGAACTCAAAGAGCTGGCCTGCATGGAATTCCAAGCTGAGCTCTTCATGCAATCTTTCTGTCATACAGCAGCTTATCCAAAACCGCCTGACGTCAAGATGCATACGTCGCTCTCTCGATTTATCACCGAGCGTAAGGGTGTATCCTTGAGACCTGGTGATGGGGTGATCCATTCTTGGTTAAACCGTTTTCTGATCCCGGATACATTGGGAACAGGTGGAGATTCCCACACAAGATTCCCGACCGGATTAAGTTTTCCGGCAGGCTCTGGACTTGTCGCCTTTGCCGGAGCTCTCGGTTTCATGCCTTTAGACATGCCAGAATCGGTCTTGGTCAAGTTCAAAGGGAAGCTCAACCACGGTATCACTTTAAGAGATGTGGTGAATGCGATTCCTTATTTTGCCATCAAGGAAGGTCTCCTTACAGTCGAGAAAAAAAATAAAAAGAATATCTTCAACGGACGGATTCTAGAAATGGAAGGATTACCGGGTCTCGCTGTGGAACAGGCTTACGAGCTTACAGATGCGACGGCCGAACGCTCAGCCGCCGCCGGGACAGTCGCTCTGAGTGTTGAGACTGTGGCCGAGTATATCCAGAGTGACGTGGCTCTGATGGAGAAGATGATCCATGAAGGGTACGAAGATGCTGCGACACTTAAAAGAAGGATTGACGCCTGTCGGGATTGGCTCGAGAAGCCATTCCTCCTCCGTGGGGATGAGAATGCCGAATATGCTGCTGTCCTCGAAATCGATCTATCCGAAATCAGAGAACCGATCTTGGCTTGCCCCAATGATCCTGATGATGTCAAGCTTCTCTCTGAAGTGGCTGGAGATAAAATCGAAGAGATATTCATCGGCTCTTGTATGACAAATATAGGCCACTTCCGGGCAGCCGGGAAGATTTTCGAGGGAGAAGGCTACCTTCCCACACGCATCTGGTTAACACCTCCAACTAAGATGGATAAGGCCCAGCTCCTCCGGGAAGGATATTATACTATTTACGCTGGTGTGGGAGCCCGGACCGAGATTCCAGGGTGTTCCTTGTGTATGGGAAACCAAGCCCGAGTCAGGCCTGATACAACGGTCCTCTCAACATCCACGCGCAATTTTGATAACCGCATAGGAGATAATACGCGCGTCTACTTGGGTTCGGCTGAGCTGGCTGCTATCGCCGCACTTTCTGGAAAATTACCCAAACCCGACGAATATTTTTCCATTTTCAAGAAGAAAATCACGCCCGATGAAAAAGATATTTACCGCTATCTCCGATTTGATAGGATGATGGACCTCCCGCTGGATTACGTCTAAGAATGTTCATCTCGATTCTGCGGCTAACCTGAACATCTTTCAAGAGTCAAGACAGCCTTGACTTACAGCAGGAGGAGGATAAATTCAGAGAGTCACCGATACTAAGCATTAATCCATCCGTGGAGGAGGCAAAATGATTCGATTAGAGGGAAAAAAAGCCTTAATCACTGGGGGTTCGAGAGGCATTGGTAAGGCTACAGCGATCTTGTTTGCACGAGCAGGTGCCGACGTGGCTATAAATTACCGCGTTCGAAGTGAAGCCGCTGAGGAAGTCGGAAAAAAGGTCAAGAACACGGGCCGTGAATGTTTGATCGTTCAAGCAGACCTCGCACGAAAAAAAGACATCGATCGGATGGTTGATGAGATCATCTGCCGCTGGAAAGTGATTGACATCTTGGTAAACAACGCGGGGATCTGGACATTTGGCGAAATAGGAACAATGAACGAAGACGTTTGGAATGAAACCATGAGTATCAACCTTGATGCAGTCTTCCGCGCGACGAATCTCATTGTGCCTTATATGAAAGCACATAAGAAAGGTTGGATCATCAACGTCTCTTCCACGGCCGGAATTAGAGGCGAAGCCCACCATTCTCATTATGCTGCTAGTAAAGGCGCAATCATCTCTTTCACTAAATCCCTGGCTGTCGAGCTTGCTTCGTTCAATATCCGAGTTAACTGCGTTGCTCCTGGTTGGGTTGACACCGAGATGTGTGCCGAGGTTTTCAGTGATCCTGAATTCCGGAAAGAAGTGGAAAACAGTATTCCGTTGAGAAGAATCCCTCCTCCAGAGGCTATTGCCGGCCCCATCCTCTTTTTAGCTTCCGAACTAGCTCAGCATATCTCAGGAGAGGTCCTGAATGTCAGCGGCGGCTCTGTCCTTTGTGCTTAGAATGTATTTCCAAAAATAGAGGTGCTTACTTATGTTTAAAACAACTTGCCTATTTCTGATAATTCTGATAATTTTTTAGCAGACACTGTAAAGGAGGCTGTCATGGAGGAAGAAATCGGAAAAATTACACACTATTTTTCAAAGATAAACGTCGGTGTCTTAGAATTATCCAAGGGAGAACTTCAGGTCGGCGATACGATTCACATCAAAGGACACACCACAGATTTTTACCAGAAAGTCGAATCCATGCAGGTCGAACATAAACCCGTCGATATCGCCCATCCGGGTGAACCAGTAGGACTCAAAGTGGAGAGTGCAGTCCGAGAACACGACCTTGTGCTTAAAGTCACAGAGGAGGAATAATCACTAGGCTCAATACATTTAGTCCGCCATCAGCGACTCATTCTTAGATCAGGATCATTTAAAAATAAAAGCATCAAAGAAAAATTGAAAAAAGAAAAAAACAGAGGGGAAAAAGATAAATTTGATTCAGCCTTTAAGAAGATTGGGAATAACGACAGAGATTTTACTACGGTTTCAGGTCGAGATATTCAAGAGCTCTACACACCTTCAGATTTGGAAGGATTTGATTACTCAAAGGATCTAAATTCCCCTGGTGAATATCCCTATACAAGGGGAATCCATCCTACGATGTATCGAGGTCGCCCCTGGACGATCAGGCAATTCTCCGGGTTCGGCACGGCTGAGGATACGAACAAAAGATACAAATATCTTCTTTCTCACGGACAAACTGGGCTGAGTGTCGCTTTCCATCTCCCTACCCTGATGGGGGTAGATTCTGATCACTCTTTAGCTCAAGGAGAGATCGGAAAATGCGGTGTTGCCATCGATACCCTAGCCGATATGGAGATTCTATTCGCTGGGATCCCTCTCGATAAAATCTCCACATCGATGACGATTAATCCCACAGCAGCCATTCTCTGGGCCATGTACATTGCCGTGGCAGAAGAGCAGGGTGTGTCACCAAGAATGATCTCGGGCACCACCCAAAACGATATCCTCAAGGAATATATTGCTCAGAAGGAATTTATCTATCCCCCTGAACCTTCGATGAAGTTGATCGTCGATACCTTCGAATTCGGAGCCATAGAGGTTCCGCGATGGAACACGATCTCCATCTCTGGATATCACATCCGGGAGGCTGGAGCCACAGCTGCTCAGGAGCTCGCTTTTACCCTGAGAGACGGGATTGAATACGTAGAGTGGGCCTTGGAAAGAGGACTCAAGATTGATGAGTTTGCCCCACGGCTCTCCTTTTTTTTCAATGCCCACAATGATTTTTTTGAGGAAATTGCCAAATTCAGAGCAGCCAGGAAGATCTGGGCCGAAGTGATGCGCTACAGGTTCCAGGCCAAGAATCCACGGTCATGGTGGCTGAGGTTCCACACCCAGACTTCTGGTGTCTCCTTGACAGCCCAACAGCCTTCTAATAACGTCGTAAGAGTGGCTATCCAAGCTTTGGCTGCCGTTTTGGGGGGAACTCAATCCCTCCATACCAATTCCCTAGATGAGACCTATGCCTTGCCCTCCGAGAATGCTGTCACCACCGCCCTCAGAACACAGCAGATTTTGGCTCACGAAAGCGGAGTGGCCAACTCCATAGATCCCTTGGGTGGTTCTTACTTGGTAGAAAAACTGACCAAGGACATGGAAGAAGAGACCAAAGAATATTTCAGGAAAATCGATGACATGGGCGGCATGGTCAAGGCCATAGAACTGGGCTTCCCTCAGAGAGAAATCATCGACAGCGCCTACGAGTACCAAAAGGCCGTGGAGGAGAAGAAGAAGATTATCGTGGGTGTCAACGCCTTCCAACAGGATCATGAGCCGATCCCCATCCTCGAGATCGACGAAACCGTGGCCAAACAGCAACTGGCTCGATTGAAGGAAGTAAAAAAAACCAGGAATAAAATTCAAGTTAAAAGGAACCTGTCTGACTTGAAAAAAGCGGCTGAAGACGGTGAAAACCTCATGCCACACATCCTGAATTCCGTCAAAAGTTATGCAACCTTGGGAGAAATCGTTGACTCTCTGAAGGAGGTCTACGGCGTATACCAGGAACCGACAACATATTGATATCATACAACAAACGGAGATACCTGAGACAGACTTTCATGATATATATCATTTTTGGAGGCGGCCATGGCTGAGAAGAAGGTCAGAATCCTGATCGCTAAACCAGGTTTGGACGGACATGACCGAGGGGCAAAAGTGATTTGCCGGGCACTCAGGGATGCTGGGTTCGAGGTCATCTATACCGGACTGAGACGAACACCAGAGGAAATCGTCAGCGCCAGCATCCAGGAAGATGTGGATGTCATCGGTTTGAGTATCCTATCCGGAGCCCATAATGTGCTTTTCCCTAAGATCATGGGTCTCCTTAAGGACCAAGGAGCCGAAGATATGACTGTTGTCGCTGGGGGAATCATACCTGATAAGGATATTCCAACTCTCAAAGAGATCGGCATCTCAGAAATTTTCTTGCCGGGCTCTTCCACCCAGGATATCGTGAACTGGATCAAGGAGAACATTGTGAGTAAAATGAGGCCATGAATTCAACAAATTGCTTGACATTGATTTTTTTAATCATAATAATCTAGGGACAAGATTAATGAAAAAAAAATTCCTATCGATTATCATCGTGCCTCATCACAAGGGAAAAGCGAAAACGATCTCTGTATCAAAGAAAACAATAAAAACCCTCAGCGGTATCGGGATTTGCTTTCTTTTGGCAATTATTGTCTTTTTGGTCGAATATTTCACGATGAATGTTACCAGGACAAAATACAAGGAACTCGTCCAGGATAACACCAGAAAAGAAGAGACGCTCGCTCAGTATAAAAACACGATTGCTGAGCTTGAAAACACGATCGAACACTTTGAAAACTACGCCAAGAAACTGAATATCATAGCGGGGCTCAAATCACCTGAGGTGTTAAAAGAAATCGGGATCGGCAGTGGAACGAGTAATGATCAAGAATCCCACCCCACAACTTTGAGTCAAGGAGCTAATCCCAATATTTTAGATACTGTTAATCAAAAGGCCGAAGGAGTAGAGCAGAATCTAAACACCTTGGTTCATTTCTTCGAGAATCAATCAGTGCGCCTCGCTGGGACTCCGAGTGTCTCACCCACGAAAGGATACTGGGTTTCTCCTTACGGTTGGAGGGATGATCCAATCACAGGAAAAAGGACCTTCCACAAAGGCGTCGACATAGCCACCTATTTTGGAAATCCCGTGGTGACCACTGCCGATGGTGTGATCATTCAGACGAGGAGGGACAAAATTGGAGGAAACACGATTAAGATCAGCCACCTGGGAGGTTTTACGACTATCTACTGTCATTTGAGCAAATTCATGGTTCGCCCGGGTCAGAAAGTCAAAAGAGGAGATGTGATCGGATTGATCGGGAAAACGGGAAAGGCCTTAGGGCCTCACGTCCATTATGAGATACGACTCAACGGGAAATCTTTGAATCCTTACTATTATATCCTAGAAGAATAACCCCTTATCAGGAATACCCAGCCCTCATCCAAAAACGTCTTCTGGTTTAATTTTTGCACCTAAGGAAAAGGCGTAGGCACTCATCGGTTTTTTCCCCTGAGGCTGGATCTCTTGAATCAACAAAACGCTCTTTTCTCCACAGCAGACTTCAATTCCCATTTTTTCTATACTTAAAATTTCGCCAGGGATGGAGGTCGGGCTGGGAACAGAGTCGGAACTTTTGGCCTTCATGATTTTCACTCTTGTCTCCCCCAGATAGCCATAAGTGGTGGGCCAAGGCTGAAAGGCGCGGACCTGCCGCTCTAATCGGAGCGCTTGACATTGCCAGTCTATCCGACCATCTTCTTTGGTCAATCGCGGTGCGTAAGTTGCCTGAGAATGGTCCTGCGGCCAGGGTTTTAAACCCTCGATGTTCTCTATTGTCTTCCGAAGAAGCTCCGCACCGGCCTGGGCCAACCGTGTTTCGAGCTCTCCCGCTGTCTCTTCAGGAAGAATGTCAACTTTTTGTTGGGCCAGGATATCCCCTTCATCCATCTTTTCATTGAGTTCGAAAACCGTTAATCCTGTCTGTGTTTCTCCTTCAAGGAGAGCCCACTGGACAGGCGAAGCACCTCTATACTTGGGGAGAAGAGAGAAATGAAGATTGATCGAATTGAACCTGGGAAGATAAATGATCGAGGCTGGGATGATCTGTCCGTAGGCGACGACAACGATCAGGTCAGGATTGATTCCTTGTAGTTTCGTTAGGACCTTAGGATCCTTCCTGATACGCTCGGGTTCGTAGGTGGGCAGGCTGTGATCTTGAGCGAAGGCCTTTACGGGACAAGGAGTGAATTGTCTTCCACGGCCTGACGGTCTGTCGGGTTGAGTAATCACCAACTCGACGTCGTGTCCGGCAACCAGTATTTTTCCGAGTGAGGGAAGGGATGCGGCAGGACTTCCGAAGAAGATAATCTTCATTAAATCTGACTAACCTAAACTTTTCTTCAATTTTTTCTTGATCAGATTCTTCTTTAGAGGTGACAGATGCTCGATGAATAATTTCCCGTTTATATGGTCGACTTCATGGCAGAAGACTCTTGCTAATAATCCTTCGGCCTCGATTCTCTTTTCCTTGCCATTGAGGTCCACTCCTTTGAGGAGGATCCGTGCAGGTCTGACAACCCTCTCCTGAACCTCGGGGACAGAAAGGCATCCTTCCTCTTCGTATTGTTCTCCCTCCAGACTGAGAATCTCAGGATTAATCAGGACCATAAGATCGTTCTCATTCTCTCCGACGGATAGATCGACGGTGATTAACCGAAGATTGTGATTGACCTGAGGAGCCGCCAGTCCAATCCCAGGGGCGGCATGCATCGTGTCAACCATGTTCTGAGCTAATTTCTGTATATTCTGATTGATATTCTTGATTTCCTCGGCCCTCTTGTTCAGGACGGGATTGCCGTATTTTATAATTTCAAGTAGAGTCATATTATTTATCCCGCTGTTATATAGCTTTAAATATTATTTTAAAGGAAATTATTATAGAGTTCAATTTTTCCCCAGCAACTTTATCAAGTCAGTTGGAACGACCTCTAAAATCAGGGTATGTGTCTTCTTAACTAAAGTCCCTTATAATGAATAAAACGATTCTTTTCGAGGCTCTGGAGAAAAAGCGTCAACCGGTCATAAATAGGCTCCACGGTCTCGCCGAATTCCTGGCTCATGCATTCGGCCAATTCTTTCACTGAGCGGTTTCCATCGCACAGCTCCCAAGCAAAACTTCCGATCGAATCAAGTTTTATTTTGTAATGAGGTCTTCTTAAGCGAGGAAGGAGATGTTTGACTAAGAATGGATGACGGAACTTGGGTTTGAGCAGGACAACCAGGCCCTCTTGGCTCTTTTCCCAGGAAATGGTTCTGACAGGAACGAGCTCGAGGAGGTTGATCATCTCCCCTTTAGCGTCTCGCCTTCTCACAATGTCTGTTTATCCCCTGATCTCAGAGCTTCAGCTCTCCTCTTCTATTGGCTTCGAGGCGCCGTATTCGCCTGAAGCTACCATTTTCTTGTAGGGGAGATAAATTAAAATAAACCCGAGGACGAAGAATATCACCAAGCCCAGCCAGGCGCTATTCCAGACTTCTGGCAGGCTGATCTCAGCCCCTTCTATAGCCGCTGTGATAATGCCCATGATAGCCTGTCCAGCGATCAGGCCTGAGGCCAATAGCAGCCCGATATTCTCGACGATTTCCTTTCCTTTGTTTGTCGGATTTTTATTGTTCACTCGACTGTCGAGAAACCACTTGACGACTCCACCGAAAAAGATACAGGCTGTGGCTCGGAAGGGGAGGTACATTCCAACGGCGATGATCATCGGAGAAGGAGAACCGATGAGGATGAGACCAATCCCTAAAAGCATACCCGCGAGAACGAGCGGCCAAGCCATCTCACCACCGACAATTCCTTGAGACATCATAGCCATCAGGTTGGCTTGGGGAGCCGGCAGGGCATCGCTGCCGATGACTTTTGTGTTGTGGAGAAGTTGTAGAGAAAAAGTCAACGTCAAAGCGGCCGCCACAACACCGACCATTCCCCCTATCTGCATCCGCCAGGGAGTCCCCCCGAGAATATGGCCCACTTTCCAGTCCTGGATCATATCGCCAGCAACACCAGCTACACAACAAACGATTGCGGCCACGCCTAAGACCGCGGCGATTCCTGGCGATCCTCTCTGCCCCATGATAACCATCATCAAGGCCGCAATGAGCAATGTCGTCAAGGTCAATCCTGAAATCGGGTTGGAAGAGGAACCAATAATTCCTACGAGGTAGCCGGCCACAGCGGCAAATAGAAGGCCCATGACGATCATCACTACAGCAGAAACGAGAGAGGACCCTATGTTGTTGGTGAACACGTTGTACAGGAAGACCATCGGGATAATCAAAGCGATAATGGCAATGATTATGGATGGAAAAGGTAAATCTTTATCCGTCCGAATCGTTTTTGTTTCGACACCAGCCTGCGCTCTCTTGACATCTTGGAAAGAACGGCCTATCCCAGTGACCAGATTCTTGCGCATTTTAAACAGGGTGAAAAAGGCCCCGACCAGCATGGCTCCGACAGCTATAGGTTTGATCTGTGAGTTATAAGCTGAGACGGCCATTTCCGTCCAGTTTCCATCGAACTTTGTGACAATCTCACCCAAGTCTCCACTGATGAAAAGGAGGATGGGCATCAAGAACAACCAACCTAAGACTCCGCCGGAAAAGGTGAGTGCTGCTAACTTGGGTCCGATGATATACCCGACTCCGGTCATAGCCGCGTTTGCTGCAGGGGATTCGACGAACATCCGTCCTTCAATCGTACCAGTCTTGGTCACCTCAACATTACTACTGTCAAGGTAGGTAATCCGGGATAGACCAGGAATCTTGAAGACAGTGTTAGTGTAAGGTATGATAAGCTGAATTCCACTATCGCTGGTGAAGAACTCGATAAATCCACCCAAACCCATCGCCCAGAACATATAGGCTGCGTTTGAGCCTCCTTTTTGTCCAGTCTTTACCATCTCGGCACAGGCTACACTCTCTGGAAACGGAAGTTCGGCATCTTCCACGAGAGTGCGTCTGACGAGGATGATTAGAAGCACTCCGAGTATTCCACCGACGAGCATCAGCAGTGAGGATTTGAAGAGATCGAATTTTTCCCATATTGGAGGTCTTGTCAGCAGAAATGCTGGAATCGTAAAAATGGCACCTGCGGCCAGGGCTTCACCGACGGCACCAGTAGTTCTGGCCAAGTTCTCCTCGAGTATAGTCCCTTTGAGAGGCCGAAGGACGGCCATGGCAATAACAGCTGCTGGGAATGTGGCGGCCACAGTCATCCCGACAAGCAGACCCAAATAGGCATTTGCTGCCCCTAACACGATGGCCATGATGATTCCTAAAAGTATGGCCTTAAATGAAATCTCTTTCATGGATTGTTCTGGAGGAACGTAAGGCTTATATTCCATCACTGCCTCCTTCTCTTGAGCTTAATTTCTCTGAAATATATCTTTCTAGTTAGTAAAAAGTCAAGAAAAAATAAAATCGCGGACGTTTTGGGAAATGCTTATTTACGACATTTTTTATTTGCCTGATAATTAAAAATGTGATAAATATAACAAACAGAGGATAAAAAAGATACGATGAGTTTCCTCCGTTGGCTTAAAGGGAGCCTTTTTTGTGATCTCGCCGTCGACTTGGGCACAGCAAACACCCTTGTCTACCTAAAAGGAAGGGGCATCATCGTTCAGGAGCCGTCGATTGTTGTGGTTAACAGATCCAACGGCAAACCCGAGGCTGTTGGGAAAAGAGCCAAGGAGATGTTGGGAAAAACCCCGGCCAATGTCCTGGTTATCAAACCCATGCGGGACGGAGTCATTGCTGACTTCGAAATCGCTGAGAAAATGCTCGACTACTTCATAAAAAAATCAACAAACAACAGAGGCTTCCTGATAAGGCCGAGGATCGTCATCGGCATTCCCACCGGAATCACCCAAGTCGAACGACGTGCCGTCAAGGACGTGGCCATGCGAGCCAAAGCCTCAGAAGTCTTTCTTGTTGAACAGCCCATGTCCGCCTCTGTGGGAGCAGGTTTACCGATTTCTGAACCAACAGGCAATATGATCGTTGATATCGGCGGAGGAACAACCGATATTGCCGTGATCTCTCTCGACGGCATCGTGTTCAACCATTCCATCCGGATTGCTGGGAATGAGATGGACGAGGCGATCATCCAATACCTTAAGAAAAAATATAATTTGCTCATCGGAGAAAAAAGCGCCGAACAAGTTAAGATACAGATCGGATCGGCTTATCCGCTCGACGAGCCGATAANNCTATCGTTGTTGACGACCAAGAAATCAGAGAAGCGCTGGAAGATGTCGTCTCCTCCATAATCGGAGCCATCCGGATCGCCTTGGAAAAAACTCCGCCTGAATTATCTGCTGATATCATCGATAGAGGGATTGTGCTCACAGGAGGTGGAGCGCTCCTTAAGAATGTAGATAAAAGAATTCGGGAAGAAACACAGCTTCCTGTTTTTATCACCGATGATCCTTTGGCTACAGTTGTTCTTGGCGCAGGAAAAATGTTGGATGATCTACCGTTACTAAAAAAGATCTCTCTGATTTAACCTGAAAAATTTGGATGTCCCTTTTCCTTAAAGAAAGAAAAAGCCTGCTCATCCTGTTAGCCCTGGTACTTATCCAGCTTGTCCTGATTTCTATCCAAGTTCCACTTGAAGAAAACAACTATTTCGAGAGAGCTGTTTTTTCCGTTTTTTCTCCGCTCCAGCATGGCCTCGCTTCTTTTTTCCAAAAAGTGGGTGATCTCTGGAATGGTTATTTTTATCTCAAGGATGTCAAGAAAAATAATAAGAGACTGCAGGAAGAAATTTTTTCTCTGAAACAGGAAAACGATCTTCTCCGCAAGGCGCTGAGGAATCTGTTGGCAGAGAAAGACATGAGAGGAAGATTGTCTGAAATCGATCAAAACATCCTGGCAGCACGAGTCATCGGATTAGATCACAGTAATGTCTACAAATCTGTCATCATCAATAAAGGGACCATAGATGGGATAAAAAAAAATATGGTGGTTGTGGATAAACATGGTCATCTGGTAGGAAGAGTGATTGGTCCGATATCCATCAAAGAATCCAGAGTTCAGCTCATCACTGATTCAGAAAGNNAACCAAGTCCAAGGCATTGTCAGCGGGGATGGTCGAGGCGGATGTGTGCTGAATTATATTCTGTCGACGAACGAGGAACTTTACGAGGACGAGACTCTTTTCACTTCGGGCTTCGATGGAATATTTCCCAGTGGAATTCCCGTAGGCCAGGTCGTTTCCTTAACTCGAACAACCTCTCTTTTTCACGATATCAAAGTCAAACCTTATTTCGACTTTCGACAGTTGGAACCAGTAGCTGTACTCAGGATAGGACCGACGGATCTCTATTAGGCTTTTTTACATGAAAGAATTCATCCATGTCGTTGCCGGCATCCTGTTGGCCTTCCTGTTTTATCTTGCGCTGAAGAGAATCTCCTTTTCACTTATTCAATTATTCAACATTTTCGGGTTGATCGTGATCTATTTCGCCATGCGAAGAGGGGCAATCTATGGTTCTTGTCTAGGCGCGGCCTGCGGTCTTATCCAGGATGCTTTCTCTTTGGGAGTTTTCGGAGTGGCTGGCCTGTCCAAAACGATTCTGGGGTTTCTCGCCGGGCACATCGCCAAAAAGATCGATGTCGCTTCTTATGTTCGTAACTTCTTTTTCATCCTGATCTTACTCAGTGTTGAATTCCTCCTTTGGGCTTTCCTCTCCTCGTTTATCTTTTCGGAAAAGATCTTTTTGGGAAGGACTCTTTACTCTCTCCAGCCACTGATAACATCTGTGTTAGGAAGTGTCCTCTTTTTCCTCCTGAATAAAATCAAATTTTTCTCATTACAGTCAGGATGATGGAAGAAAGCAGTATCTACGAAGAACTTACCTTGATTCAGCGTCGGGCTCTGAAAGTTTATTTGGCGGTGGGCCTTCTCTTAGTCCTGCTGCTGTTGAGCTTCTGGAAGATACAGATTCTTGATCATAAGAAGTATTGGAGGTTATCCGAGTCCAACCGGACCAGGGAAGTCACAATTCCCTGTCAGCGAGGATTGATAAAGGATCGGAATGGTCAAATTTTGGCAAAGAATGTCGCCTCCTTCCGAGCCTCTATCATAAGAGAAAATTGCAAGGATTTTGAGGACTCCTGTCAAAAAATTGCCAGGCTCTTGAATCTCGAGAAAAATGTCCTCCAGGAAAGAATTCAAAAATACAAATCCTTCCCCCTTTCTTATCCCATAGTCGTCAAGGACAATCTATCCTTCGAGGAAGTGTCTCACATCGAAGCCAGAAAATTAGAACTGCCTGAATTAATCCTCCAACTAGAACCAAAAAGGTTTTATCCTCATGGCCAGCTCGCCGCTCATGTTTTGGGATATCTCCAAGAACTATCCCCTGAAGACATCCAGAGTGGTCTGTATCCGGACCGCCAGTTAGGAGACCTCATCGGTCGCATCGGAATAGAAAAGCAATATGACGACCTCCTCGAGGGAACAAACGGAAGAATTCTTGAAATCGTCGACAGCTTAGGAAGAAGAATGGGGGAAATAACCAGGAAGGACCCTGTTCAAGGAAAAACTCTTCATCTGACCTTAGACCTCGAGATCCAGAAAAGAACAGAGGAACTTCTAGAGGGGAAAGAAGGTTCTGTAGTGGCTTTAGATGCGAAAAGTGGAGAGATACTGGCACTTGCCAGTTATCCGACTTTTGATCCCAACAAATTCATCAACCGCTTCACACCCGAGGAGTGGCAGGCCCTTATCCAGAGTCCTGAATTTCCTCTTGAAAACAGAGCCTTAAGAGGGCTTTATTCACCAGGTTCTGTATTCAAGCTGACCATGGCTTTGGCTGCACTCGAGTCCGGAGTCATCAACGAGGGGACATCCTTTTATTGCAGTGGACACACCCGTATCTACGGCCATCCTTTTGGCTGCTGGTTTAGGCCAGGTCACGGAGCCATGAACCTCTACTCCGGGATTCAGAACTCCTGCAATATTTATTTCTATCAGCTGGGAAAACGATTGGGCATTGAGGCTATTCACCGCTATGCCTCTTTGCTGGGTTTCGGATCCAGAACAGGAGTGGATCTTCCTGGGGAAAAAGCCGGCCTCGTCCCCAGTCCGGAGTGGAAACAGCTAGTCAAGAAAGAGCCCTGGTATCCAGGGGAGACCATCTCCGTCTCCATCGGTCAGGGACCACTCCTGGTGACTCCTTTACAGGTCGCTGTTCAAACAGCACTCATCGCGAACAGAGGAATAGCGGTGACTCCTCATATCCTCAAATCCACAGAGAACCAACCTCTATCAAAAAGGGACAACCAACCCAAGATACAGGCCGTAGAGATGAGTCCATCCTCTTTTGAAAAAGTTATAATGGGAATGTGGAAATCTGTTAACGANNGAGAAAGACCAAAGGATCAAAACTCATTCTTGGTTTACAGGCTTTGGGCCAAAGGATAACCCGCAGATCGTCGTGACAGTGTTGGTGGAGTACGGGGGAATGGGGGGTGCCACAGCGGCCCCTGTTGCCAGAAGAATCTTTGATCTTTACAAAAATAAATATGATTGATAGACGCCAGTTACAAAATATCGATTGGATTCTCATCATCTATCTGCTCTTCAATTCCTTCCTGGGAGTATTCATTGTCTACAGCGGATCCCATTATTTGCCCGGAAATTATTATCTCAAACAGATAATATGGATCATCATAAGCTCTGTGGCTCTGGTTTTGCTTATTTCGATAGATTATAAGTTCCTCGTGACCTACTCAATTTATCTCTATATCTTTCTGATTATTTTGCTCGGTTGGGTTCTCTTCTTCGGTAAGGTCGTCTCGGGCACTAAAGGCTGGATAAAATTTCCTTTCTTCCAAGTGCAGCCATCAGAGCTTATGAAGGTAGCGCTTATCCTCTTTTTGACCTATGTTTTCGCTGAATTCAGGAATCGATATCTAACTTGGAAAAAGCTGTGGCTCAGCACCATTATCATCGCGATTCCTGTTGTATTGGTGAGCCTCCAACCAGACATTGGGACAGCTTTGAGTTATACGCCTATCATTTTTGCAGCCTTTATCTTGGCGGGATTAAACAGGAAGATCCTGATCATCCTCTTGGTCTGTGCATTGCTCTTCGGGATAACCATTTGGAACTTGGGCCTCAAAGAATATCAAAAAGAGAGGTTGACCACTCTTATCTTCCCTGGACAGGATCCTTTAGGAGCAGGTTACCACATCCAACAATCGAAGATTGCCATCGGTTCTGGAGGCTTCCTTGGAAAAGGCTACAGAAAGGGATCACAAAGCCAGTTGAGATTTCTTCCAGCGAGACACACGGACTTTGTCATTTCCGTTGTCGGAGAGGAGCTGGGCTTCCTAGGAATTTTTGCAGTTTTACTGAGCTATTTTCTTCTCCTGTCGAGACTCTTCCAATCTGTGAAAGCGTCAAGGGATAGGTCAGGAGTCTACATCATCTTTATGGTTGGTATCATGATTGCTGCTCAATTCTTCATAAACATCCTGATGGTCATCGGCTTTTTTCCGATAGCCGGGATCCCTCTCCCTCTACTAAGCTATGGTGGATCTTCTCTCCTCACGACTTATCTGGGCGTCTCCCTCGTGTTGAACGTGAAGATGCGGCGTTTTGCCAACGTCTAATGGAGACAAAACAGGGTCAGACCTTGATAATTTGAGTTTTTCTGCAGACATGACAAGATGAATCGAAATAAAAAATTATTAAGGTCTGACCCCAATGCTGTATTCCTCATCCTTATCGCAGAAGAGGTAGTTTATTGGAGAACGTCCCCTTGCTTTGTGAATTAAAAACAGTGAAAATAAGAAAGAATTAGGAAGCCCGATGAGTCTGGAAAAGATATTGGAACAGGTAGAAAAACCTGGTCGATACCTCGGCGGAGAATGGAACGAAATTAAAAAAGATCCTCAAACCGTACGGACCAAGATTGCCCTTGTCTTTCCAGACCTGTATGAAATCGGGATGTCC
>JABAOF010017938.1_pt1 | contig 17873 bp, 15 predicted proteins | sample 7062171 | NCBI WGS metagenome assembly JABAOF01 (sample SAMN14538628, study PRJNA623070) | marine sediment metagenome | biome: marine biome [ENVO:00000428]; feature: marine pelagic biome [ENVO:01000023]; material: deep marine sediment [ENVO:00002113] | place: India: Gulf of Khambhat ...
AGAAATCTTGTCAAGAAATTCTTCCCTCTTAAAAAATCGCTTTGTAAACTTCTCCCATGGTGAGCCTTAGCCCCTGACGGTAGGCATCTTCCCATCTCTTCGTTTTATCGACCCATCCCTGTGTGGTTGTTCCGGGTGGTATATCATCCCAGACAGGTTTATTGGGATAGTTAATCACAATATCGCCGTCTACATACTTCTGGTTTGTCTCATCCCAAGTAGCCTGTTTGAGTTGCAGTGCATTCCTGTATCCAAGCCTCATCAATGCCATCAGCCGATTTCTCCCTCCACCAGCGGCCAGACACGCTGCACCCGTTAGGAAATGGATTCGAACCGGGCCTTCCTTGACGAACTCTGAAAGATATTTCCCTTCGATGAGTTTGTTTCTCGTAATCCAGTCTATTTTCCCCTCTGGCCCTTCAAAATCTCTGCGCAGGGAACGCATGTCGGTGATATGACTGTCATGTTGATCAAGATGTCGACCGTAGGGCACGAGTCTTACCTTTTGCCCATCCGTGGTGAAAGTAAAGTCCTTTGCGCCGGGCAGACCACTCTTTAATGCGAGCGCTCTGAAGAAGTTATATTCCGGGTATCTGATGTTGCAATAAGCCCCGTGGATGACTCTAAGAAGGAATCCGATTCTTAGCCTTTCCTTGATAGTATTGATCTGTTTCCTATTCATACGAGTTTATACGAGTTTTTCTTCGAGGATGCGATAAAGGCGCTCTCGCATTCCTTCATAATTCAACATCCGGGCTTTACCTCCGCGATCGGTTTGGACCCAATACACTTCGCCCTTTAACTTCTTCAAGTATTTATCATCGATTGTTTCCTCATCATCCACGGTGATCGGGAGGACCTGCACGATTCCTTTCGCCTCTAAATCAGGCAGGAAAGATCTTATCTGTTCCTCATAGATCTTGAGGCGGGTTTTGACCCTTTCCACCCGGTCACTCATTCGCTTGATCAATCTTTTTCCGCATCGATCACAGATTCCCTCCACCTTGGGTGGGTCAAAATCACTGTAAGTGGTTTTACACTCGACGCAGGAGCGCCGGTCGAAAAGCATGATACCGTCTATGAGAAAAGCTTTCGGTACCTCCAGCAGGAATACGATGTCGAAGTCTATTTCTGCCAGCAGCAAATCCGCCTGGGCCTTTGTCCTTGGAAATCCCTCCAGTACGAAACCGCGTTGTTGACAATCACTCCGATTCAGATAATCCATAATGATCGGATATACGATATGATCTGGAAGAAGGGTACCTTTCTTCGTCGTTTCCATAACTCTCAAAGAGAGTTCGGCATTGGGATCTTGGCGTACCTTTTCCCTCAAGATAGCCCCGAGCCCAACATGAATTAGGCCTAATGCCTCTAAGTCTTTGGATCTATTTCCTTTTCCGCTTCCTGTTGGTCCCAGGAGGAGGATTTTCTTACCCTTCATGGCAGCTTTGAGTTTCTCGAGTCTTTCCATTACCCGCCTTTCTAGCCTTTCGTGGCATTCACTCCATCTCTCCTAGGATATCCACAAGATGGTCATATGTGCTGATCGTGATATCAGCGGAATTATTGTCTTTGTACTTATCATTGATACCGGTAAATAATATGGCTCTCATTTTTGCTTCTTTAGCACCCACAATATCTGAATATTCTGAATCCCCGATATGAACGGCGTCTTCCGTACGACAGCTTAACTTATCCAAGGTGTGCTCAAATATTTGTTTGTGAGGCTTGGCGACACCCGCCTCATCGGAAAATGTAAGATGTGAAAAATATCGAGTAAAATCGTATCCTTGGAGTAAGTGTCTTACCGTCTCACCTGAATGCCACCCGGTATTGCAAATGACCGCCAGCTTGTAGGATTTGGTTAATACCGCGAGCACCTCTTTGATACCCGTCACCACAGGTGGGCGATATTCGAGGGCAATCCGGTCACAGTAGTCTGCTATTTTGTCTATCTGAGAGGCTGGAATCTGGACATCAGCAAGCTGCACGATCGTCTTAGCCCTCATCGTGCTGTTCTGGGTTTTTCGGTGCTGAACAATGTGGTTCTGGAATAGGGTAGCCTCTTTCCGGAAAAGTTCATCAATTTCATCTTGAGTAATCGGAAAGCCGTTCTCATTGAAGATTTGACGAAAATACTCCTTCTGCTTCTTGGCCCGACTTGCGTCATCGTCTAGCAGAGTGTCCCAACAATCAAAGGTTATCGCCTTTACCATTTCTAGACTCCTTCCCTTTTGGCTTCGACTAAACTGGAATTGAGAAGATTGCTTGCTAAGAATCGTATCACCTCGGCCTCGGATATTCAGCTCGCACGGCTCTCCCTGCACTGCCATTCTAGGCGGCGATAAGGTTAAACGGGCAGAGGGGGCAAAGTGTCCGGTGTCTCAAGTCTTGCCTGCCTTAGCATCCGCCTGGTCGATTGCCGAGGGATCCCTTTGGGATACCATATTCATACAGCTTACTCAACAACCTCCCCACATACCGGCATATGACTTCGTGAAAGCCAACGAATCCCCATAAGTTTCTCGGCAGTGCGGTCAATGATATAATGCCAATACCGATTCCTGAAGAAGGAGAGGAAAATGCCTGAATACAAGAGAGGAAATCGAAGAGTTGGCTTTATCATCTTCTTCACGGTCCTACTTGCCTTATCTGTTTCTGGAGCAGCCAAGGCGGAGGCGCCGAGGGAGGAAGAGATTGTTCTTGGTTGTGTGTGGATGGCTCCAGTGGGCGACATGGGCTGGACGTATGCACATGACTTGGGTAGGCAGTTTGTCGAAAAGGAAATTCCGAACGTCAAATCAATTGTTCAGGAGAGTGTCAGTGTCGCCGATGCTCCCGCCGTCATCGATACCATGATCGAGGAGGGAGCTGATATCATCATCGCCAATGCCATTCAGTATCAGGATGTCTGTATTCAGAAGGGGAAACAATATCCGGACAAATACTTCGTCTATGTTGCCGGCCGGGAGACGAGTCGAAATGTGGCAACAATCTTCGGGGCCATGTATCAGCCCACCTACCTGACCGGTCTTATGGCAGGAGCGCTCACAAAAACGGGGAAGATAGGATTCGTTGGAGCCATGCCGCTTCCTCAGGTCATCAGAAGAATCAACGCCATGACAATTGGTGCAAGAGAGGTGAATCCCACAGCACAAATCCATGTCATTTATACGAACAACTGGTATGACCCGCCTACCGAAAGAGATGTAGCGATCACCCTGATTGGTCTTGGATGCGACGTTCTCGCTCAACATCAGGATTCTCCGGCGGCAGTGGAGGCGGCAAATGGCAAGGGAGTGTATTGTTTTGGTTTTGACGCCGACATGAGCCAGTTCGCGCCGGATTATCATGTGACGGCTCCCATTTGGCACTGGGGGCCGATGTATAAGAGGATTGTTGAAGACTATCAGNNCTGGGGAACAATGGCTGACAAAATGGTTGATCTCTCCCCAATAAACCCGAGGGTACCGCTCCCTCCGGATATCTCAAAACTCGTGGAAAAAAGAAAGATCGAGATCATCCAAGGTGACTTTGAGCCCTTCACCGGTCCTATTCGGGACGTAAACGGAAAGACCAGGCTTCCAGAGGGAAAGAAGATTTCATATGAAGAACTTAGGAAAATGGACTGGTATGTAGAAGGGGTAATTGCTCCTCCATAGAGGTTCTTGTGAGATCGGATACAGTCGTCGAACTCAAAGGGATTACAAAAGGCTTCCCAGGGGTTGTGGCAAACAATGATGTCGACTTTGAACTGAAGGGGGGTGAAGTCCATGCCCTCCTTGGGGAGAACGGTGCTGGAAAGACCACCTTAATGAACATCCTCTCGGGGCTTCTGAGGCCCGATAAGGGAGAGATAAGGATCTTTGGAAAGCCAGCGTCTTTCCGTTCTCCTCGGGAAGCCATTTCGCGCGGAATCGGCATGGTTCATCAGCAGTTTCTTCTGGTGCCGTCCCTTTCGGTCCTGAAAAACATCATACTCGGTCATAGGGAAGAAGGGTTCGTCCCAAATCTGCGAAACGTCGAAAAGAAGATCAGGGCGCTGAGCGACAATTACAACCTTCAGGTTGAACCGGGTGCCAAGGTCTGGCAACTATCGGCAGGTGAAAAACAGCGAGCTGAGATCCTGAAGGCTCTGTATCGAAAGGCAAGGGTGCTCATACTTGATGAACCCACGTCGGTACTGACTCCCCGGGAAGCAGAGCGTCTCATTCATTCGCTTCAGGAAATGGTCTCCAGAGGAGACCTCTCGGTCGTTTTCGTTTCTCATAAACTTCCCGAGGTGATAGCGGTGAGTAATCGGATAACAGTACTCAGGCGTGGAAGATTGGTTGCAGCGATGGAGAACGAAAACGTCGATCATGCCGTTTTGTCGAGGGCAATGGTCGGCAGAGAACTCGAAAAGCGAGTCTCTCCGAGGAGAAGAGAAAAGGGAAGGATCCTATTGCAGGTTGAGGATCTTGCGGTGTCGGATGACAGAGGGTTGCCTGCCGTTAGCGGGGTGACTTTTACCGTAGCTGAGGGTGAGATTCTGGGAATCGCTGGTGTCGCAGGAAATGGGCAGAGAGAACTCGGGGAGGCAGTGATAGGCTTGAGGCGTGCGACGAATGGGAGACTCATATTCTGCGGGGAAGAGATTAGCAGAATAACGACGAGAGAAGCAATCGAGAAGAGGATCGGATTCATACCAGAGGAACCTCTGACAGTGGGCCTGGCCAGGGCTCTCTCGGTGTCCGATAATCTTATCCTCAGTACCTACCGGTCAAGCCGTTTCCTGAGGAAGGGGTTCTTGGATTACAACAACATAGAGGAATTTTCGAGAGGGCTGGTTGCTACATACCGCATCAAAGCCCCCGATCTTCGCCTCCAGGTCGGACACCTCTCGGGGGGGAATGTGCAGCGTCTCGTCCTTGGGAGGGAGCTCTCGAGGGACCTGAAACTCCTCGTCGCAAATCACCCAACCAGGGGGCTCGATATTGGGGCATCGGATTTTGTGTGGCAGAAACTCATTTCCCTGAGGGAAAAGCGGGTGGGGATTATTCTCATTTCCGAGGACCTCGACGAAATAGAGACCCTGAGTGACAGAGTCGCCGTTATGTATCGGGGAAAGTTACAAAGCGTCCCAGAGTCTGACCGAGTCAATCGAGAAAAGGTTGGCCTGCTCATGATGGGAGTTGGAAAGGGAGAATGAGGCGATTCGTCTTTGAGAGGAGGCTGTCGACAACCCAAGAAGGCTACGTGCTCGTTACGTTTTTCTCAATCCTTTTTTCGATCTTCTTGTTCGGAGTTTTTCTTCTCCTCGGTGGCTCAAACCCCATCGTTGCCTACCTGAAAATGCTGGGTTCCGCCTTTGGATCCTATAAAGGCGTATCTCACACCACCCTGAGGATGATTCCCCTCGTATTCACAGCGCTCGCCTTTGCCCTTCCCTATCGGGCCGGTATTTGGAATATCGGGGCGGAAGGCCAAATGTACATGGGGGCCTTTCTGGGTGCGGGAGTCGCCCTCTTCATTCCAGGACTTCCAGACCTTCTCGTGGTCTCGACGATCATTTTGTCTGGATTTCTGGCAGGGGCTCTCTGGGGTGCAATTGCTGGCATATTTCGAGGGCTTTTGAAGGTTGATGAAATTGTCACAACCTTAATGATGAACTACATTGCAAGCCTGTGGGTAAGCTATCTGGTCACTGGACCTTGGCGAGAAAGGGGAGGATGGGGATATCCCCAATCTTCTCTCCTACCCGAAGAGAGGTGGATACCCTCAATCGGTGGGACAGAGATACCCATAACAGTTGTACTCGGCCTTCTCTTTGCTCTTATGATCGCCTTACTCCTGAGAAGGTCGAGATTGGGATACGAGATCAGAGTTGTCGGATCCAATCCAAAAACAGCGGAGCTTGTAGGAATCAGCTCATTGAAAACAATTCTCTTGGTGATGTTCCTTGCCGGTGGGCTTGCAGGGATCGCGGGCGCCGGAGAGATCGCAGGTGTTCAACACAGATTGAGAATGGGATTCTCACCAGGCTACGGGTTTACGGGAATTGTCATCGCCTTCCTTTCCAGGGGGAACCCTCTGGTCATAATCCCGGTATCATTTCTCTTCGCAGGTATGATTGTCGGAGGCAACACACTTCAAATCGTCATGAAGCTTCCTTCCGGTATTGTTGAAATTTTTCAGGCCATCACACTTTTCTGCCTGGCAGGGGGGCAGTTCTTTTTGGAATATCGGATGAAGAGGAGTAGAAGATGGGGGATTTTTTCGTCCTTACCTTAAGCGCAGGAACACCATTCATTCTCGCCTCGCTTGGAGAGATATTCACCCAGAAATCGGGAGTTCTCAATATTGGGATCGAAGGAATGATGTTAATCGGGGCACTTGTGGGCTTCTCCGTTGCCCATCACAGCGGGAGTCCATGGATCGGATTGTTTGGAGGGGTCATTGCGGGAAGTCTCGGCAGCCTTATTCACGGATTCCTATCGATAACGCTGATGGCCCCGCAAGTCATCAGTGGGATGGCCCTCACGATTTTCGGATTTGGGATTACCTCTTTTCTTGGAAAACCTTTTCTTGGACTGCCTGCCACGAGTTTCGAGACCTCTATATTGGGCGTCACCCCTCCGGTGCTTATCGCCCTCGCACTTGTTCCTGTATCCGGGTTCATACTCACCAAAACAGGATTTGGGATCCACATCAGAGCAGTTGGAGAGTACCCGGAAGCAGCAGATTCTGCCGGGGTGAATGTGCGTCTCACACGCTATATCTGTGTCCTCATCGGAGGCGGGATGGCGGGTCTTTCAGGCGCGTATCTCTCCCTGGCATATTCTCCCATGTGGAGGGAAGGAATGACCGCCGGAAGAGGCTGGATAGCGCTATCCCTTGTATTTTTCTCGATGAGAAAGCCCACTTTTGCATTACTTGGAGCGATTGTTTTCGGATCCCTTTGGATTCTGCAGTTCAAGCTCCAGGGGGTAGGCCTCGGCGTTTCTCCGTATCTTCTGATGATGATTCCCTACGCGAGCACGATTTTCGTCCTCTCTGTGGTATCAAGCGATAAGATCAAAAGAAGGATTGGGACACCCGAGGCTTTGGGAAAACCCTACGTCCGGTAAGAGCCTCGGGCAAGAAGGAAGAAATCGGGGAAATAGCCGTCTAACCTCGCCTCAAAAAGAGACTTGATCCTTTCTTTGCTTCGGTTTCAGCTTCAGAAATCGAGATCGATCCGCTGAGTGAAGGGTCATGCTGCGGATCTCAGTTCCCTGGAGGATGGTAAGCGGCACATCAACACCTGCGTTACCAAGGGCCCACACCTTCCGGTAAAAATCGGCAAGACCCTTGACTGCGCTTTTGTTCACGGTAAGGATGATGTCGCCGGATTGGATGCCCGCCTGCTCAGAAGGACCCTCGGATGTGACCCGAAGGACGAAAATGCGTCCCCTTGCTTCTTCTGCGTATAGACCCAGCCAGGGGCGGGACGGATGTTGAGATCGGCCTGTGGCGATCAGATTGCCGAGAATCGGCTTGAGAGGATCGATCGGGACAAACATATTACAGGGGACCAGGCCAACTCCAGGTATCGTGATTTGCGTGAAGAGAGACCCGACGCCGAGAAGCTGGCCATCGGGCCCGATCAGGGCTGCTCCGCCAAAATTGCGATAAGGGGGCGTCGTAAATATGGCATCCTCGAGAAGATATTCCCAGTAGCCTGCAAACTCGCGCCGGGAGATAACTTGAGCACCGTGAACAGCGTCTGGTCCTCCATGGCCCGCGACGAGAATCGGGTCGCCCTCACTCAGGTCTGATGATCGCCCGAGTTTCATGGGTGCCACCGGGAGAGGCTTGGATGTCCGTAAAAGGCCAAAACCGGTCTCATGGTCATAACCGACAAAATCTGCCTCGATCGGTTGACCTTCCGGCCCAGCGACTTCAATGGTTTCGGCTTCGAGGATGAGATACCCGATCGTAAGAATATGACCGTCTGAGTCAATGACGATTCCATTGCCTTCCCGTTCTGTTCCGAGTGAGCGGGCCGTGAACGCATTCTCAGGAATCAGCGATCTGATCTTCACGATAGCTTTGAGTCTCTCCGCTGCACTCTGCTCGGCGGAGACAGATACGCAAAAGACAAGTAAGAGGGCAAGAATCCCCAACAAAACACCGTTTTTCATGAGCGCCTCCGTTGCACTGACTTTCTAAGAATGATCTAAATTTCTTTCTGTACTGTAGCGAGAAAAGTCCTGGTATGTCAATGGCAGTGATCACCCAACATGTGCCCATCGCCCACTCTGATATGGCTGGCGCGCGTCCAATGGTTTTGCCATGGGTCTCGGGGTTATTTCAAGTGCTCAAGGGCCATCCACGAAAAATTCCTGGAAGCAGGGAGGGCACGCTTATCAATGAGGGCAAGCTGGGGTATACTGGCGTTCAACCGAGAATGATTTGAGGCATGTCATGGTAGACACGACCTTTACTCCCGACCATGTGACGATCGTTTTACATCGGCCCCGATATCCTGAGAATGTGGGAGCTGCCGCGCGGGCTGCCTGGAATATGGGTATTTCGCGTCTCCTATTGGTTGCGCCCCAAAACCTCGATCGCGACCGCATGCTCATGATGGCCACTCATGCGGCAGCGCATCTTATCGACAATATGGAAATCTCTCAGGACCTGGCCGCTGCCTTGGATCCGTTTCACTATGTGGTGGGGACAACAGCTCGCACCGGAGGCCAGCGGAGGGAGATGAAGACCCCTCGAGAGATGGCCGAGGAATTGCGACCGATCTGTGAACGTAACCAGGTGGCCTTACTCTTCGGTCCGGAGGATCGAGGGCTCACCAATGCCCAGCTTCGCTACTGTCACGCCCTCGTGACCATCCCAACGGCTGAGTTTTCCTCGTTGAATCTGGCGCAGGCGGTCATGATTCTCTGCTATGAACTCTATTTGGCGGGAAGTAAACCGGTTGATCGTTTCGTACCCAGGCTGGCAAATCGGCGTGAGCTGGACGGCATGTATGAACACCTCAAGGAGACATTCCTCAAGATCAACTTCATCAGTTCAGACAATCCGGACCAGGCCATGCAGAACATCCGGCGTTTCTTCTCCGGGGTGGGCCTGCGGGCCCGGGACGTCAAGGTGATCCGGGGGATCTGCCGTCAAATCGATTGGTACACCCAGAGACGGCTGAAAGAGATGCAGCAACGAAAAAGCGAATGACCCTGCCGAGACAGGGTCCCCTGGAAAGATAGAGTGAAATGGTCAACACTCGCTTTATGATGCTCTAGCGGACCGGTCCCGAAAGTCGCTCCCGACTCGCCGTGTGAGAGGAATGGCAAGTACGCGCAACTCGTGGGGCAGCTGGATGCCACCGGCTAGAGCGGCCTGAGTATGAAAAGAGCTTCACCGATACACTCCTGCATGAAGCGGAACGCCGCAAGCGCGGCTCTATTCCGCGCTCTGCGCATGTCACGCCTGGCGCTCTCTATCAATCTCTCACGCTCCGCTTGGGCCCCTGGAGTCTCGGGTTGTACTGGAGCGATACTCTCCATCGTCTCGTCAAATCTTCTATCTCGGCCGGTGTCCCTGCATGGCCCACTCCACTAGCCACGCCTCCAGCCTAGCGTTAAGGCCACCCAGCCAGTTGAAGAATTTATCAACGCAGTCTATTAAAGCTCCCACCGCGGCTCCCCCGAGGCCACCGGATACACCGCTGACACCAGCTTGACCGATGGCACCGATGATTGAAGCTCCGATGGCCCCCCAGGGACCTCCAACAGAGATTCCGAGAATGGCGCCTGAAAGAGCGCCCGTGATGGCCCCCTGTCCCACTCCCCGAAGAGCCCCCTCCCGCATCCCCTGCTCCGCGGCTTCTTTTGAGCAGGTTCCAAAGGGATCTATCCGGGTGCAAGGGTTATTCTTCGCGTATGAGTAAACATTGATTGTATCGGCAAAGCCTTGTGGATCCTCCTGCGCGAACCTGCCTAAATGCGGCAGATAAATCCGCGCGCGATAGTACAGCGTGCGATCGTCCGGATTCCGCTCCCGACCGGTATAGGTGTACCGATTCGGGATCTCCTCGGTCTGTGTCCAGATCTCACCCCATGCCAGGTACTGGTAGCTGTTTTTTACGGTGGCAGCTCCATCGAGAATCCGCACCACTGACCCCAGCACATCCTGCAGGTAATAATACGTGTCCTCGGCTCGTCTGACCGAAACGATCTCGTCCATCCACGGACCGTGCGTGTATCGGGCGACCGTATTGCCGGTGCCATCAAGATCGGCGAGCACATGGTCTCCGTCATAGATGAACCGGATGACTTCGCCGTTCAGAGACTGTTCGATCCGACGTCCTAGGGCATCATACCGGTAACTCACCGTGAAGCCCAAACTCGACTGTGAGATGAGACGCCCCTCACGGTCGTAAGCATAGGTGTAGGTCTTGTCGTCCACGATTTCGACCACCATGTTCCCATCGAGGTCGTACTCGTATGAGGATGTGTTGGTCGCAATCAAGCGATTCGCCAGGTCATAGACATAGCCCGAGTAACTACCGCCGAAGATCCGGTTGTGTGCACTGTCGTAAAAGAAACTCGCTGAATGGATAATCTCCTCACCTTGCCCACGCAAGGTTGCAGAGATGAGTTGGCCCTGGAAGTCGTGGGTAAAGGTGTAGACGTCGCCGGTTTCGTATGTCCAGCCGCTCCGATTCCCATGCTCATCATACGTATAGTCAAAGGAAGCGATTGTCGAGTCCCCATGGGTCGAGGCGATCCGGTTCGCAGCCGAGTTTGCATTGTAGGTGTAACTCGTCTCCACGCCGTTCGCCTGGATACGACGGGCCCGTCGTCCCTCCAAGTCATATTCGAAGGTCGTAAGTCCACCCTCGGGATCCCACATCTCTGTCAGGCGGCCGAGGAGAGCGTAGGTGTAGGTGTGGATCCCACCGTCCGGATCCTGCATCGTCTCGCGGCCACAGTCGCAGGGGTGGTAGGTATAGAGGATCTCCTTGCCATCCTGAACTGTCGCTGCAGTCCTGCCGAGGGCGTCATAATAAAAGTAGAGATCCGAGTCGTCGTCGAAAACGTGGGTGAGGTTACCCTCTGGGTCGTAGTCATAGACCGTAATCTCGTCAGCGACTTTCTGAATCAGGCGGTCGAGAGGGTCGTAGGAGTAACTGACCGTCTGGCCCCTCCGGTTTGTCCAGGTAGTCTTCGGGCCGGTTGCGGTATATGTCCAAATTTCTATGCGGCCGAGCTGATCCGTACGGCTTAGGACGCGGTTCATCGGGTCGTACGCGAAACGGACCATACCACCCCGCCCGTCCTCGACCGCTGTGACTCGCCCTGCCGAGTCGTGGGAGAGTGCGATGGTATGCTCCTGACCAAAGCGCGGTGCCATCGTGTGGCGAATCAGGTTCCAGGAGGCCTCTTCGTCGTACTCGAAAGAGTCGGCAACAACGAGCTCGTTTTCGTCCTTAACAGGTCTAGGCGGTTTATTTGACTTCAGAATTCGCACCGGTTGGCCGCGGTCGTTGTATTCGATTCCCCAAATGTTCTCGTCAGGCGTGAGGAGACGGTTCGGATTGCCCCGTTCGTCGTAGGTGAAGGTATAGACATTGCCCGTGGGGGTGGTCAGGGTCATGAGATTGCTGTACTCGGTGTCAAAGGCGTACTGCCAGCGTGCACCATTCGCCACTTCGTAGACAGAAGTGCGGTTTCCGAGCGCGTCATACTCGTACTCGGTCTCCCTCCCGTTTGAAAGAACCCGTTTGGTGGGCTGCCCATCCGGCCTTCGTGTCCATGTTATCGGGTTACCCAGAGGATCTTTCCAGAACACCCTGGTGAGGGACTTCGCGTGGAGGCGGAAAGTCCATGTGTGCCCGCGGGCATCCGTGTAGCTGCCATTGAACTGCCAGGGTCTTTGAACGACCTTGGGGTTGATAGATGTCCCCTCTGTGGGATAGTTAGCGAGTCCGGCTAAGATTGGCGACACATAGCCCCGGCTCGCCTCGATCGGGAGCATGGAGAGGGCAGGAAGAGACCCGTAGTCGTATTCGTAGGTCGTCTGAAAGCCGCGCTTGGACGTCCGAGATGTGAGTCGTCCCTCCTCATCGTAGCCAAGTGCGACAGACGTGTCGTCCGGGTCCAGTATCTCGGTCAACTTCCCATCGACGAGAGTGAGGGTGGCCAGGGCTCCCCCTGGAATCGAGACAGAGACTCGATCAATCTCATAGGTGAAGGAGGTGGTCCAGCCGACAGGGTCTGTGATCGTGATCAGCCGGCCCTCCTCGTCGTAGGTAAAGCTGGTGACGTTACCGTTTCGGTCAACAGTGGACTCGTGGAGGCCCTTTTCATCGAAGATATGAACCGTTCCGTACTTGGTTCGCCGCTGCCAGCCGCCAAACGACGTCTTGAATAGGACGCTGTAATCCCCCGAAGGGGCGGAATAGCTGCCGGTGCCATCTGGAACAAAGACGCTCCATCCATGCGCTTCGTCGAGGCGATCCGGTCCTATGATCGTCACTCTGTCGCCGTTTACAAAGAGGCGCTGAAGACCGGCAATCCTCCATCCTCGACCAAGCGGGCTTTGCGTCTCGTTTAGGACCGCGAGTCGACCTGTCAGAACCGTCTCGTAGACCGTCGCACCGTACATGGTGGTCAAGACGATGCGGTAGGGATAGCTGCCAGTCCCAAAGGATAAGGCGTCAAACATCAGGGCGAGTCGGCGGGTCTCCCCGTCTTGCCAGCCCGAGGGGTCAAAGTAGATGGTTTCACCCTGCTTGAGACCGTCCACCTCGAGAAAGGCACTGAGTTCGTTAGGAGGATCCGTATTGATCGTCACATCGAAAGGGACGATCTGCTTCCCAGTGGCTGACCGTGAGCTATAAACGAGCGTGACGGCGCGTTCGTTGTCCATGGTGTAGTACCCTGGGAGTCGGTGTCTGACGGCGAGTTCGTGGGCCCGGAACTGAGCGGCCGGTCCGGCGGCTGTGGAGAATGCAGCCTCGGGGATCAAGAGGCGGTCGGTGACTCGGCTCCTGAGGGAAGGCGAGAGCGGATCACCCACCGTGATCGTGTAGGATCCACTGTCACCCCTGCATAGCCCGTTGGTACATCCCGACTCGGTCAGATGAACGGATACCTGGCCGTTCCCGGGAACAGTGGTTTGGAAGTAAACACGGACCGTTTCTCCTTCATAGGTTCCCGGATCGGGCTCGGGCTCGGATGGCTCGGGCCCAGTATCAAGTTCGAGAGGGAGGTCGGGTCCATCGGGTTCGGGGGAGACATAGACTTGAGTGACCTCGGGTGAGCACCCGACGAGGACCCCGTTCACCGAGCATGTGACGTCGTAAAGCGCCCCTTCACCGGTAATGACCTCGGCCGTGAAATCGACGTAGTTCTTGTCACCGCTTCTATACCCGGGCGCCGAAGCTGTGCCGCCGTCAGGTGTCACGCTGATAGCGTTGCCCCGGGCGACGGCAACCCGACCGGTGAAATTGATGGCAGAATCGGGCCCCGGGCCACTGTCTGGAATCGCCGCGAGAGAAGTCGTCAGAAAGAGACCTGGGAGCGTGACAATCATGGCGAGGGTCAAAACGATTCTGGCTCGTCCGTTCATTCTGTCCTCCTTTGTTGAGAGTGTGAGATGAAGAGGTGAGAATGTTATTGAAATACGGTAATGATTGGTCACGAAATCCTATGAATTAAGAGGTCCGTCCATTATGTCAGAGATCCCCTCCCAAGTCAAGGAAAAACTTGTCCATTTCCCTTTTAATTTCGATAAGTTACTCATTTTGACAGCACTTGACTTTTCTTGACACACCAGAGAACGGGCCGACCCGAGGCCGGTGCTCTCTCTGTCCAGGGACCTGACCTGTCAACTCGAAATGAGATCCCGACAAGAACAACCTTTCAGAATCAAGAGAATTGCGATATGAGAATAGGGAAGTTAACGAGATTTTCGAGATTGCCCCAATCTATGGATCTGCGTCTGGGGTTGGGGACGGGATTCCACTTAAGTGATCGAAACCTCTTGTGTCGGGGATCCGAATGAAACAATCAACAACCGGGCTTCTGCTTTCTGGATTCGTCTACCCAGGTCTTGGGCAGGTGATTCTCGGACGGAAGTTTCTTGGCGTGGGTTTCATCAGCCTCACGACGATTGTCATGATCGCTATTGTCTTTAGGATTGCGAAACGACTCTACTTTGCCCTAGATCAGATGATGCGACTGGGTGGGGATGAAGCCCTGGAGTTGGGTCGGCTGATCGAGCTCCTCCGGGCATCAGACACCGGTTGGCATTTCGAGATTTTCGGGTTGATACTCTTGGTGCTCTGCTGGCTCGCCTCAATCGCCCACGCATATCTCTTAGGTCGGAAGCTTGACCAGGAGCCTGTCTCACGCGCTTGAGTGTACGATCTCCGGGCACCAGGACCATCTTTTCAATGAAGCCACCCTCAAAGCCCTCACCCACGTTCTTGAAGACATCCAGAAATTTCATAGCCAAGGACCAGCGGAAGGTTCGGTGCATCCGGGTACAAGCTTTGTCTGGCAGAGATGTCGGCGAATTGATGCCTGCTGGGCTTACGCGAATGGCCGCTTCACCAGGGTCGGGATCAGGTTTACCTTCCAATCGGAATACAGGGACATGCCCGTAGGCGGGAATCACAATTTGTTTCAGATCCTCAGAGTCCAGATCTTCAGTTGGTGATGAGGCGGGGGATCAGAATTCCCTACGATTCTTCACGAATCCCGGTTATGGGCGGACATTTGATTACGACGCGTCGGTATTTTCTGCCAAAATGAGCCCTGGCAACATAATAGCCACCGATTTCAATTCGATAGTCACCAACCGTTCCGCTGAGGATACCACGGCGATTCTGCCGCCACTTGGCGGATTTTTTTTTCAAATTGACAGCGCATATGATGTTCAACTCACCCGGAACGGTTGAGAAAAGATCTGTGCCAGATGGGCGCACGGTTCCCGGGATATTGCCATACACTGTATGAGAGTGGAAGTCGCCGATATACTCGAGGCCTTGTGAAAATCTGATAAGAATATCATTGATCCGTGCAGCCCGATTCTCGTCTACTGTCGCGCGGGTAACGGTGCTTTCTGCGGTTTGATACGGAATGGCGTACTCGACGATGAATTTGTGGTCTCCTTTAATACCGATAAGATAGCCGACCGATTCCCTCCTGAACACCTCGACCGCAGAAGAGACAATTGTCAGGAAAGCGGGCAGGCTCAGGTATGCCTCTATTTGTCCGCCACGTCTATCATCAAGACTGTCTCCGTCCACTGAACCTCTCACTCAAGAAGATTTGCCTCCCGTAAGCGGTTGACGATTTCCACGGCTGATTTGGCACGATCCATGGTGTAGAGGTGTATCCCAGGAACGCCAGCGTCGAGGAGGTCTTTGCACTGGTTGATGGCAAAATCGATGCCAAAGTCGGTGATTGCCTCTTTGTCTCCCTCGGGCAGCCTGGCGAGACCGTCTCTGATCTCGGGGGTTATGGTGGCACCACACAATTTGGCCAGGATCTCCATCATCTTTACGCTGTAGATCGGCATCACCCCGGGCAGGATGGGAATCTGGATGCCGAGCTTGCGGGAGCGCTCGACAAAGTCGAAGAAGAGGCGATTGTCGTAGCAATAGTTGGTGATGATAAAATCCGCCCCGTTTGTCACCTTGAGTTTCAGGTATTCGAGATCCTGCGCTCGACTCACGGCCTCGATGTGGCCCTCGGGATACCCTGCCGCGCCGAGGCAGAAATCGTAGCGCGGCCGGATGAAGGCCAGAAGATCTGAAGCGTGGGGCAGGCTCTCCGGATGGGGCCTGAAGTCCTGTTGGTCGCGCGGGGGATCTCCCCGGGCAGCTAAGACACTCTCCACACCGAGCTCTCGATAGGCGTTAAGCACGGCGGTGATGTCTTCCGGACCCAGCCCGTAGCAGGTGAAATAGGCAAGGGTCCTGAGGCTCTTTTCTTGGATGAGTTTCTTTACGAGATTGTACGAACCTTCCCGGGTGGACCCACCAGCCCCGAAGGTCACGGAGACGAAGTCGGGCTTGAGTGCGGCGAGCTCGTCGATCACCCCTTCCAGCTTCTCAGCCGCTTGCGGGTCTCGCGCTGGAAAAAGCTCGAAGGAGATGGTTGGTTTTTTTTGGCTTTTCCAGATTTCGGTGACCTTCATGGATACACCTCCTTCGGCTCGGCAGGATCATCCCTTGGAGAAAAATCGAATAGAATTTTGCTGGATAGATGAACCCCTGAGCGTAGCCGCTTTTTTGACGTCAGAAATAACGATCATCAGAACTCGGCTTTGGTGAAAAGGATTATAGCGGGAGGAGGTTTGGGTGTCAAACGAGGGTGTCAGAAAGCGGACGTGCTTTGATTTTTCAGTTTACAACCGACTCAATTTTCCTCATTGGGAGATACGCCCCGCAAATCCCGTATCGATGCCCCGGGTGCCTTACATCACATGATTGCCCGATGATAACGAGTGATAAAATCGCTAGGGATTAGGATCCCCTGAAGTCCGGTCTTCCTCGCTTGAAAAAGGCCCGGCATCCCTCCTGGAAGTCCGCTGTGCCCGCGGACTCAGTGACGCATTTCAACTCAAGGTCGAGATGCTCCTCCAGGCTTTCAGAATAGCTGGCATCCAACATGATCTTGTCCAATCCCAACGCCCGAGTTGGCATGGCAGCGATCAACCTGGCCATTTCAAGGGTTTCATCCGTCAGATTCCTTGGCTCTGCCACCCTATTGACGAGATTGATCTTGAGAGCCTCCTCTGCTGGCAGGACGCTATTTAGCATCGTCATTTCTGTGGCTTTGGCAATGCCCACGATTTTTGGAAGGTAATAGAGGAGACTCGAGTCTGGAGCCAAGCCTACTCCCGTAAAGGCCACACTGAATTTCGCCTCGGTCGAGGCAACTCGCAGATCACAGCAACAGGCCAGTGACAAGCCGACACCGAAGCATGGCCCGTTAATGGAAGCAATCCATGGAGCCTTCATCTTGCGAATCTTCAAAATGCTTCGATGAAAGTTTGCGGCCAAGTCGTGAAGGAATGCTTTCGGATCAGCGGCCTCCTTGAATGCCGCCAGGTCGCCACCCGCACAAAAAGCTTTGCCTTTTCCTGTGATGATGACGGCACGGATATTTTCATCTTCGAGGTGACCGACCACCCGGGTAAAGTCTTCTGCGAGCGGGGGGTTTAAGGCATTGAGGGAATCCGGGCGGTTGAGCTCGACGAATGCAACCCGACCTTCCTCGCGAATTTCCAGTTCAACAGTCTTCATTTTTGCTCGCCACCTTTCATGGGTTTTGGTCTCTCTCGGAGAGGCAAAATCCGGCAATTGTAAGATGAATAGGACAAAGGACTTGCTCACTCATGGGGTGAGTGTAGAGGGGAGTGCCTTTATGTGTCAATGAGAAGGCGTCGCAGGAGGTGGTGGTTCTGAGTTATCGGGATGAGGGGTGCCACTTAATGATTCTCGAGAGGATTGGAAATTTCATGCCGGGAGATCTCTTCCAGGTCTCCCTCTTGTAATAGGGCTCTTCAGTGAGAAAAGGCAGGCCAAAATGACCTGCCTTTCAAACTCGCCCCTGATACCACGTAGAAAATCATTTCACTTGCGGAACCCGGAGGCTGTGCTGGAGATAAAGCACCCGCCACTTCCACCGCCTCCAGAGCCAGGGACCGACGTCCCGCTGGCCGTGAACCTCGCAACGAATGCATCGAAGTCCGCGCCGGTATCTCTTTCCCCTGCAACGACGATCTTCCCGTCGGACTGAATGGTGGTTGCCCTCCCATAGTCATCATCTCCGCTGTCGTACGTAACGACGCCATTTGTTCCAAACCCGGTGTCGAGC
>JABAOF010001719.1_pt3 | contig 17857 bp, 18 predicted proteins | sample 7062171 | NCBI WGS metagenome assembly JABAOF01 (sample SAMN14538628, study PRJNA623070) | marine sediment metagenome | biome: marine biome [ENVO:00000428]; feature: marine pelagic biome [ENVO:01000023]; material: deep marine sediment [ENVO:00002113] | place: India: Gulf of Khambhat ...
AAGTCGCCCGGCGACGTCAGATGGTCACCCGACGGGGAGAGCATCGCCTTCACCATGCTGGTGCCCCACAAGGAGCCGTGGCCAATCAAGCTGCCGGGACGGCCCGAGGGCGCCAAGTGGACCGCGGCACCCAAGGTCGTGACCTGGCTCAACTACCGCCGGGACCGCATCGGGTTCACCGACGAGGGGTTTCGCCACATCTTCCTGGTCCCCGCCACCGGCGGCACACCACGCCAGCTCACCAGCGGCGACTGGAGCCACAGCGGACCGGAATGGACGCCGGACGGATCGGAGATCCTGTTCTCCAGTTTGCGGATCGAAGAGGCAGAATACCAGTTCCGGGAATCGGAGATCTACGCGGTGAACTTCGCCAGTGGTGACATCCGGCAGATCACCACCCGGCACGGCCCCGATTACAACCCGGTGGTCTCCCCCAACGGTCAGCTCGTGGCCTACAGCGGCTATGACTGGACCGACGACACCTTTATCGAGCGCAAGCTCTATGTGATGAACATCGACGGTTCGAACCCGCGAGAGATCGCGACGGACCTGGACCGCTCACCCGGAAACATCACCTGGGCCTCCAACAACCGTGGTGTATACTTCACCGCCAACGATCGCGGTACAACCCACTTGTACTACGCGCCCCTCCGCGGCGAAACGCGCAAGCTCACCGACGGCGACTACCGGCTGTTCCTCTCCAGCGTCTCCGACGACGGCGAGGCCGTGGGCACCATGACCAGCTTCCACGAGCCCGGTGACGTGGTGGGGTTCAACCTGCGCAACCCGGAGCCACGCAAGCTCACTGATGTGAACGGTGACGTTCTGCACGGAGTCACGTTGGGCGAGGTGGAGGAGATCTGGTACAAGTCCGTCGATGATTTCGACATCCAGGGCTGGATCATCAAGCCGCCGGACTTCGATCCCAATGAGAAGTACCCGCTGATCCTGGCCATCCACGGCGGACCCCACGCCATGTACAGCGTGGGCTTCAACTTCTCCTGGCAGAACCACGCCGCCAAAGGCTACGTGGTGCTCTATACCAATCCTCGGGGAAGCTCGGGCTACGGCAGCGCCTTCGGGAACGCCATCAAGAACGCCTACCCCGACAAGGACTTCAACGACCTGATGGCCGGCGTGGACGAAGTGATCGCTCGGGGATACATCGACGAGCGGAACTTGTTCGTCTACGGTGGCTCCGGCGGCGGCGTGCTGACCGCGTGGATCGTGGGCCACACCGACCGGTTCGCCGCTGCATCGTCCAACTACCCAGTCATAGATTGGCTCTCTTTCGTGGGGACCACGGACGGCACCTACTGGTACCGCAACTTCCAGAAGCTCCCCTGGGAAGACCCCTCGGAGCATTTGCGGCGCTCACCATTAATGTACGTGGACAACGTAAAGACCCCGACGATGCTCATGACCGGCATCAAGGATCTACGAACGCCGATCTCCCAGACGGAGGAGTTCTACCAGGCCCTCAGGTTCCTGAAGGTCCCCACGGCCATGATTCGATTCAACGACGAGTGGCACGGGACGTCGAGCCGGCCGTCCAACTTGATGCGGTCGATGCTGTATCTGAGGAGTTGGTTCGAGAGGTACATGACCAAGGACGAGCGACCCAAGGCTGGAGGGGCCTCCGGGCGCTAGGTGGGAGGTGTGAGGTTCGAGGTTTGAGGTCTGAGGGATGCAATGCCATTCGCATCTCACACCTCGTACCTCGAACCTCACCTCACTCCGTACACCACCTCGGACGCAAACGTGAGCTGACTGACGTACTCGCGCCGAGTGTCTCGGAATCCCGCAGCCTGTAGATGCGGCAGCAGGAGCACACCCCGACAGCCCCCCATCAGAGCGGGATTGATCCGATAGAGCATTTCCCACACGCCGCTGTACCAGTGCTCGGCCTTGGTCATACTGACAAGGATCAGCCGCCCCCCTGGACGCAGCACGCGCTTGAATTCGGCGAGGATAGCCGGGAAGTCGTCCTCGGGCAGCAGGTCGAACATGTAGTTGTTGATCAGCACGTCGAACTCGCTGTCGGGATATTCTAGCGCGCAGGCGTCCCCCACCGCGAGCCGGTAGCTGCCCACCCCCAGCTGCTCCACTCGCCGTCTGGCTAGGGCCAGCATCTCTTCAGTCAGGTCGATACCTTCGTTCTTGCCTTCGGGGTTCGCCCGCAGAATCTCGGCAAAGAGGATCCCGGTCCCGACGGCCACCTCCAGCACGTTCTCGCCGTTGCGGATGTCGGCCAGCTCGAGACAGCGCCTCCGAGCCTTGGCTTCGGTGAGACCGGCCCACGTGTCGTACTTGGGCGCGAGCTTCCGGTAGAGGGCCGGGACGTCATCCTTCTTGATGCCGGCCTTCAGGATGGGACTTCGTCTAGTTCGCACTGTGACTCTCGAATGCGGGGACTCAGTTGGGGCTCATTTGTGTGCGACGACGATCAGCTGATCGCTGTGCTCTTTGTCGTACGGCTCGCTGGAATAGCTGCCGTAGCACTCGATCCGGCTGTAGCCGGCCTCTGTGAGCAGGCGCTCGTAATCGCCTGGCATGAGCACCAGGTATTCAAAGCTGTCGACCTTGAATTCCTCACGGTCCGCCTCGTGAAACAGATCCAGGACGCTGATCCGCACCGTGGTGTCGAAGTAGTCCAGCACCATTACCCGGGAGAAGGCTGGACGGTTGACCTCCGGTATGAACCGCGGCCGCTGCTTCATCAGCTTGTCGGTGAGACCCTGGCTCAAGACCAGGATTCCCTCCTCCCGTAACACCACCCGCATGCTGCACAGCGCCGTTACGACGTCCCGCTCATTCAGGAGATGCGGCAGCGACGTGGTGAGACAGAGGACGGCATCGAACTGACCTCCTCGGTACGGCAGACAACGAAAGTCTGCCCTCACGAGGGGCACCGTGACGCCCTGCCCGCCGAGGTTCCGCCGGGCTTGGCACAGCATGGCCTTGGAGATGTCGCAGCCCCACACCTCGTGGCCCATACCGTGCAGCAGATCCACGTCACTCCCCGTCCCGCAGGCGCAGTCCAGGATCCGACGGGCGCCAGCCTCCGCTAGCAGGACGCGAAAGAACGCGGCTTGAACCGGATCGTGCTTGCCGAACTCGCCGAAGAATAGATCGTACCGCTCAGCAAAGTCCTCGTAGGGATCAGGCACTTGTGCTGGGCTCGTCATTCGCTCTCGTGGTACCCAGCCACAGCATCGCGGTACACCAGATAGTCCGTCACTGGCGGCACCATCCCCAGCTGGCGCAGCATCGTGGTTGCCTGACCCCGGTGATAGGCAGAGTGAACCACCATGTGCAAGATCATCTCCCGCAGGCGGTACCCCCACTCCTCACCCTGCAGGTTTCGGTAGCGGATGCGCTCGTCGCCCGCTCCTTCCTCCAACCCCTGAACAAACCGCTGCTGCGCCTCCTCGACCGCGGCCAGCCGCTCCCGCAGCAGCTTCAGCGTGGGAAACTCGGCGGGATCCCAGGTTTCCTGCGGTGATCCGCCCTGCCAACGCTCGAGCCAGAGCCACTCCGCCCAGGCGATGTGCACTAGCGTGTCGCGAATCGAGGGAAAACTGCCACTCAGGTCCCGGCTTAGCTGCTCGGCGTCGAGCTGCGCGGCACAGTCGAGAATGCAGTGGTTGGCCCACCGGTTGTATTGGAGCTGATCCCGCAGGTCGGCTACTGTCATGGCAGGGACAGGGGAAGGTGGAACACAAGGGGGAGAAGGGGGGAGAGCATGAGCGTCCGCTTCTCCCCCCAACTCCCCAGCTCCCCCGTCTTACGACGCCCGTTCCTCCCGCAACTCCTTGACCGCTTCGTGAATCCGACTCGCCAGCTCCCGCTCTTCCCGTAACGCCGCTATCACCGCCTCCGCCTCTTTCAGCTGGTAGGTGAGCTGACCGCTTTTCTCGATGGCGTGATCAACCACCGTCTTCTGTCCCCGTAGCGTCTCCAGGCTGGACCGGACATCGGCCAGGAGCGCGTCGAGCCGGGCCAAGCGCTGCTCCGCCTCGGTGATCCGCCCCCAGCGCTTGTCCACCGACTCGGCGAGCTCATCCGTCTGCTGGGCGTGCTCGAGGACCGCGTCGAGGGCGGTGCGGCTGTCCTGTACCTCCTGGCGGGCTTCCGTGATCGAGCGAATGTGCTCGACGGTCTGCTCCGCCGTCTCGAAGATCTGACCGAGCTCGCGCCGGACGGCCTCTACGCTCTCCTGCCGCGCGGTCACGCCGGCGATGGCCTCCTCCACGTTCCGCTGCATGCGGTCGAGCTGCGCGATCTTCTCCTCGAATTGCGTCACCCGCTTGTCGGCGAACCGCAGGCTCCCCGCCCGCGATTCGAGCTGCTCGGCGAGCTCGCTCACCCTTTCCGCCTGGGTCTGGGCCGCCACCAGAGAGGCCGTCAATTTCCGGCTCTGCTCCTCGAGGTCGTGTACGCTCTTGGCCGCCTCCTGCCGCAGATCGGAGGCTTGCTCCAACTGAGCCGTCGCCTGCTGCAGGGCCTTCTCCCGCTCACGGATCTGCCGACCTAGAGCCTCTAGCTGCTGGGCCAGGGCGTGGAGCTCGGTGTCCCGACTCGCGGCATCTCTCACCTCAGTTGACAACCCGGCCATCTGCTCGACGGCGTCGTCAACCTGCCTCACCACCTGGCCGATCCGACCCTCGATTCTCGCCACATACTCGTCCCGGCGGGCGACGGCCTCGAACCGCTGATCGACATCGTCGAGGCGCTGGCGTAGAGCATCGCTGCGAGTCTCCAGATCGGCGAAAGCGCTGCGCCGCTCCTCCAGCACCTTCATGCGACTATCCAACTCGGCGCTCAGAGCACCGAGGCGATCGAATCGTTCCTCGAGCCTCGTCACGAACTGCTCCCGGGCAGCCACCTGCTCCGCCGACGCTAACGCACTCTCCGCCGTCTCCCTCACCCGCCCCAGCTCGTAGTGGGTCTCCTCTAGCTCAGCCGCCTTGCGCCTGATCTCCTCCACCTTCGACTCCGTCTCCCGGAGGAACACCTTGGTCTCAACCTGCAGCGCATGGCCCCGCTCCAACTCCCCGCGCGCCGCTTCCAAACGCTGCGTCGCATCCCGAACCGCCTCGATAGAGCCCTTGAGCTCATCGACATCACTTCGCAGCTCAGCTAGCACCGGCTGCGACGCGTCGAGCCGGGCCACCCGGTCCGCAAGCTGTTGCGCCGTTCCTTCCACGCGTTCGAGAGTGCTCTGGACCGCCCGGGAGCGCTCCCCGTGCTCATCTACCCGACCGACCTCCGACGCGAGGGTGGTGAGCCTCGCATTGAGATCGTCAGCGCGGGCCTGCGCCTGCGACACCGCCTGGCCCATCCGCTCCATGTCATGCAGCCGCGCCTCAAAGTCGGTCAGCGTCGTTCGTAGGTCAGCCACCTGCCGCGTTACGGCGTCCATGCCCTGCCGCTCGAGGTCGAACCGGTCGAGGCTCCTCCGGACATTCTCCTGCAGTTCCCGGAGGCGGCGTGCCATTGTCTCCGCTTCGTCCCTGGCGGCGGCCTGATCCGCCTTGGCGGCCGCAACGCCCGCGTGGGTCTGGCGATACAGCTGCTCCAGATCGGCCAGCTTGTCCTGCGTCCTCTTGATGAGCTTGCTGTTCTGCTGGAGCTTGTTGAGGCGGGCGTCGAGATCCCACACCAAGTCGTCCAGCCGAGCTGCCTGCGCCGCCGCCCGATCCACTACCTCCCGCTGGCCCTCCAGCTCCTTGGTTTTCTGCAACACGTGATCCGAGAGCGCGTTCAGGGAGTGGAGCTGCTCCTCGGTCCTGACGGTACGCTGCTCGACCCTGGCGACATCCGCAATCCGCGCCTCTAACGTCGCCAGACCGGTGGAGGCCTCCTCGATCTCCTTCTTGAAGCGGGCGGTGAGATCCTCTGCCTCGTCGAAGCGGGAGCGCACACCCTCCTGCTCCCGAAGGATCGCCTCCTGCCTATCACGGGCCGCCGTCACGTCATGTGTGTAGTTCAGGTACTGCTCGTGGATCTCGTCGGCCTTCGCCTTGAGCTCCGCGATCATACCCGAGGGACCGCTCAGCTCCGCCAGCTCCATTCGGAGTTGCGTCGCCTCGTCAAGGCTCGCGCGCAGACCCGACGCCACTGCCGACACATCACCCAGGTCGTGCGAGACCTCAGTGAGCTTGCGGGAGATGGCCTGCACCTGCTCCCCGGCCGTCGCCTGCGTCTGGCCGAGGCCGCTGATCTCACTGCGGAGCCGTTCCAGCTCGGCATCGATCTCGCCGCGGATCCCGGCCAAGTGAGTAGTGGTTTCGCCTCGGACCCTCTCCAGTTCGGCGCTGGCCTCGCGCCGGGCCCCGTCCAGCTCCGCAGTGATCTGTCCGCGGGCCCAATCCACCCGTGCGGTGGTCTCTTCCCGGGCCTCACTGAGTTCAGCGGTGACCTCTCCCCGGACCCTGTCCAGCTCGGCGGTGAGCTCTGCCCGGGCCCTCTCCAATTCAGCAGTAACCTCTCCCCGAGCTCGATCCAGCTCGGCGGAGAAATCGGGAAGCGCCGCGAACTGCTGCTGAGCCTGCTCCAACCGCTGGAGGAGCCCCTGCTGGCGCTCCAGCGCGGTGCCTAAATGCTCCTGAATCGGCGCCAACGTCTCACCAGCACTCTCCGCGCGCTTCACGAGCTCTTCCAGCGCGGTCCGCTTCACGGCAACCGCTTCCAACAGCTCCTTGAGTACCGCTGGCAGCTGCTCAGGTTTGGCCTCTGGCCTAGATGATCTCTTGAACAAGGGCGCCATGATGATATCCGTGCAGTGTATGGTGATATTTTAAGTTCGAGTCTGGTACGGGAGGCGTCAATAGACTCGGAGTCAGGGACTCGGGATTCCGGACTGGAGTCCCGCACGGCGCGGGATCATCCACCAGTCCCCGAACCCCGGGTGCCCGGCACCGAGCCCCGCGGTCTCTACCACGACTAGCGCGGCGGTTCCGATTCCTGTTGATTTCACATGATGCCCGATCCGCACAAGAAACTCGTCGTCGTGGGCGACCGAGTGCTGATCGCGCCCGAGGAGGGAGAAGAGCGCACCAATGTGGGATTGTACCTCCCTCCGACGGCCGTAGATCGGCAGGCGGTGCAAAGTGGTCGAATCCTCGCGACGGGACCGGGGACTCCCCTCTCGGCACCGACCGAGTTGGACGACGAGCCGTGGAAGACGACGGGCGCCGAACCACGCTACGTCCCGATGCAGGCCCAGGTCGGGGACTTCGCCCTATTCTTCAGGAAAGCTGCGGTAGAGATCACCTTCGAGGGGAAGCAGTACCTTGTGGTGCCGCAAGCTGCGATCCTGGTACTGGTGCGTTCGGAAGATCCATTCGAAAATCTGTAAAGAAGAGGGCGCAGGGGTTGGGGCGCTCGCTCCTAGGGAGCTACATCCCTGGCACCTCACGCCGAGGACCGCACACCTCCGAACATCGATGCCGGCATTGATCTTTCTCTGTGTAGCCAATTCCGCACGGAGCCAGATGGCTGAAGGTCTGGGCCGCGCTCAGGCACCTGCCGGGTGGCAGGTCTACAGCGCTGGCTCCCGGCCGGGCAGACTCCATCCCCTTGCCGTCGAGACGATGAACGAAGTGGGCATCGACCTCAGCCACCACTACTCCAAGGGCCTGGATGCGGTCCCCCTCGCCGAAGCGGACGTGGTGATAACGCTGTGCGCCGAAGAAGACTGTCCGGTAGCCTACACCGGCGCACGACGGCTGAATTGGGCTATACCCGACCCGGCCGCACCGAGGGGCTCTGAAGACGAACAGCGGGAGGCGTTCCGAACCGTTCGCGACACCATCAAGCAACGTCTGCAGGATTTCTGGCGCGAGCACGAGGAGCCGGCATGACGTCATCGGTCTCCCTGGTCATTCTCCTAGTGCTCTTCTCTGCCGCGTTGGCGTGGTTCTTCGCCCGACCGGGCCATGCGCGGTGGCGCAACCCACGCCAGATCGTAAGTGACGAGGACGTGGATCAGGAAATCCTCGAAGACGCGGAAGCGGAGATCGGGGAGCTAGACGCATCCACCACGCCCGAGGAGGCTGACCAAGAGCTGCCGGATTGGGGTCCGGGGGCGCCGAAGTCCTGACGGCCCGTGGCGCTACTGCCGCGCGCCCTCTCGGCGCAACGCAAAGTCATGCCGCAACACCCGACCCTCTTGGATCCTCAGCTCCACCGCCACACCCGACCATCCCTCCCCCGTCGCCACCGCTGTGAGGGAAACTCCCAGCGGGACACCACACAGGTGGTAGTACCCCCCTGCATCCGCCGCTCCCTCGAGCTGCCGGGTCCTCTCCTTCAGCTCAACGTCCGCGACGTACCGTTTCCAGCTCACCGCGACGCGGGCGCCGGGAAGGAGACCACCTGAACTCGCGTCACGGACCAGCCCAGCGAGGATGCCGACATCTTCTCTGCGATCCGTATCAGGACAGAGCAACGACCACAGATTGTCGATGGTACGGAGCGTGAGCGCGACCGTCGCAGTATCACCACCGTCCAATGTCACCGACATCGGCGGCTGCACTAGCCGCGCTCCCTCGATGTCGTCGTGTGCGAAGGTCAGCAAGTAATGACCGGCAGTGAGGCTGTCGAATCGGAAGCGACCCCGGCGATCGGCTCGGCTGATTCGGTTCGTACCCAGGAGGCGTACCGTCGCCCCCGCCAGCACTCGCTCACCGGTACTGTCGGTCACAGTACCCAGGAGCTGTGACGTCGCCACCTGGTGTACAACCTGCCCGTCCAGCGTCCGGACTTCGTCGACCCAGCCGCCATCCTGCTTGATCCCCAGCACCGTCCCCCTATGTGCCCGCGGCCGCAGCCCGATCTCGGGCATCCGGATCCACCAGCGGCTCACGATCCACGGCCCAGAAGGTAGGCGCTCGAACTCGACACGGCCGCCAAGGTTCCGGGATGAGACGCCCCAGGGGAGGCGCGTGTAGCCATACTCGAGGTAGCGGAGCTCGGCGGTGACCGCGTCCAACCAGAGCACACCCTCGATGTCCGAGACGTCTCTCCCCCGGATCGGCTCGAATACGAGCCCAATGAGTCCGACCTCGCCAAGCCCCGGCTCCTGGAGGGCAAAGCAGTGCTGATCTGCGAACCGCTCGGACAGCAGCACCTGGGCATCGGGCGCGTCGTACACCCATCCGCCGCCGGCACTCGGCCGGACGTAACCGTGCTCTGCCAACTCCTCGGGTGAGGACGTGACGAACGGACTGCCACGATAGTAGCCCTCTCTACTCCAGGTGCGCTGACTTCTCACGGCCAGCGTCCAGGCATCGAGTTCTCGCTCGTAGCGCACCACCCGATGCTGGAGCACGCCTTGTCGCTCCGCCCACACGACGGCCTCCAGCACCTTGCGAGCCTCCTGCCACAGCTCTCCCGCGGCCACCCCCGCCTCGGGGCGGACGCGGCAGTTGCGGTCTGCTTCCACAACAACGGCGGGAAGCTGCACCGGCAGGGTGGGCATCTCGATGCGGTACTCCAGCACCTCGCCCTGCGCCAGGGGGAACGGCTCCGTGGTCCAGCTCTTGAGCCCCACCACGACCGACCGGAGGGCGTACCGACCAGCTCCCGGAGCGTCGAGGACGAAGCGACCGAACGCATCAGTCAGCACGCGCACCCGCTCCGCGCCAGTCTCGTCCAGCAGGAGTACGAAGCCCCCGGGGATCGGCGCACCAGAAAACTGCTCCACCAAGTGACCGCGAACAGTCTGGGCGTCGAGCGGGAACGCGGCGACGAGAGCAACCAGGACGAGCGAACAGAACACGCAGAACAACCAAGAGCGACATGAGAGAACCGCCGCTCCCTGTCGCTCTCTACCGCGCCCTGCCACCATACAGTCCTGCCGTCATACCGTTATGCCTGATCCATCACCCGAGGATCTCCACCGCCTTCGCCGTTACCCTATGGGACACCAGAGGAAGACCACCTTCCGCCGGATCGTGCACGATCCGGATGGCCCGATCCAGCGCGTCCCGGCCCATGCGTACGTCGGCCGGCTCCCTTGCATAGATCGAAGCGAGAGGCTGGCCTCGGGCGACGCGGTCCCCGGGCTTCACGGTGATCACGAACCCCACGGAGTGATCGATGCCGTCGTCCATGTGTTGCCGCCCGCCACCCAGGTTCGCCACCCCCTGGCCGATGACGCGAGGCTCCACCCGGTCAACGTACCCCGCGGCCGGCGCTTCGTAGACGCCTACCGACGGTGCGTGGGGAAGCACGGCTAGGTCATCGAGCACGTCGGGGTTGCCACCCTGCGCTTCGATGATCTCGCGGAACTTCTCCACCGCCTTCCCGCAAGTTATGGCCTCCTGCAGGGTGCGCCCAGCCCGCTTCACGTCGTCTTCCACCCCGGCCAACAGCAGCATCTCGGTACCCAGCGCGTAGACCACCTCCATGAGGTCGGGTGGTCCTTCGCCCTGCAGCGCTGCCACGGCCTCCTCCACCTCGAGGGCGTTACCACAGGCGCGGCCCAACGGTCGGTCCATGGCCGTCACGAGGGCCACCGTGCGGCACCCCCGTTCCTCACCGAGCCCGATCATGGTCTGCGCCAGCTCCAGGCCGTCCTTCACGTGCGGGAGGAAAGCGCCGCTCCCCCGCTTGATGTCCAGCACCAACCCGTTCAGCCCCTCGGCCAGTTTCTTCGACATGATGCTGGCGGCCATCAGGGGGATCGCCTCCACCGTGGCGGTCGCGTCCCGCAGCGCATACAGCTTCCGATCGGCCGGTGCGATCTCCGAGGTTTGGCCGATCAAGGCGGCACCGATCCGCTCTACCTGTCGTCGGACCTCGTGGAGCGCGAGATCGGTGCGAAACCCTGGAATGGACTCGAGCTTGTCCAAGGTGCCGCCGGTATGCGCCAAGCCACGACCCGAGATCATGGGAACCGCCACCCCTACGCTGGCGACGAGCGGTGCCAGCACCAGGGAGACCTTGTCGCCCACCCCGCCCGTAGAGTGTTTGTCAACTCGTGGCACGGTTGCGGGATCGTACTCGAGGCACGCGCCCGATCCGCGCATGGCATCCGTGAGACCGCCGAGCTCCGCATCGTCCAAGCCGTTGAGGAGAACTGCCATCAGCAGCGCGGCCATCTGGTAGTCGGGAACCCGGCCGGCCGCGTACTCCACCACGAGTTGCGACCATTCCTCGCGAGTGAGGCGCCCGCCATCACGCTTGCGCTCGATGAGAGGGATCACAATCATTACACGTCTACTGTCCCATCTCCTTTCAGCTGGAGTCGTCCAATGCGTGTCGCATGCGCCATCACGCTCCTTGTTCTGTGCAGCATCTCAGCATCCCGCGCCGCAGCCCAGTCGTATGAGGAGCATATGGCGCGGGGCGACAGCCTCCGCGATGCGTTGAAGCCCGCTGAAGCGCTGGAAGAGTTCCGCGCCGCCTTCTTTGCCAACCAGACCTATGAGGCGAGTTGGAAGTTCGCCCGTGCACAAGTCGACGTAGCCAAACAAATCGAGGAAAACGGCAACAAGGATCTGCGAGACAGCCTGTACTGGGTCGCGAAACTCTACGCCGAAGCAGCCATCCGCAAGGACTCGACGGATCCGGAAGGCCAGTTCATGCTGGCCAACGCCCTCGGTCGACTGTCACGAACTCGAGGCGGCAAGGAACGCGTGCGATTCGCCAGAGAGATCTATGATCTGGCGTCACGGGCGTTGGAACTCGATCCCGACCACGATGGGGCCGAGCACGTGATCGGCGCCTGGCACGCCGAGATCATGCGGCTGTCGGGCCTGACCAAGTTCTTCGCCAAGACCTTCCTCGGGGCAGGGTTCATGAACCGAGCCTCCTGGGATTCAGCGGTGGTCCATCTGGAGCACTCGGTCCGGCTCAAGCCGGACTACTTGTATCACCGCCTGGAGCTGGCCGAGGTCTATGTGGATCTCAAGCGCTGGGACGACGCCCGGACACAGCTCGAGGAGATAGGCAGACTAGCTCCCACGAGCGACGTCATGGACCACACATACAAGGAAGAGGCCCTTCGCCTGTTGGCGGAGATCCGCGAGGAGGCGGAACAGTAGCCTGCCGTCGGTCCCGACTACTCGCGACGCCCGCGCAGCCGCCGCTGTAGCTTGCGCCGCTGTCGGCGAAGCTCCCGGCGGGCGTCGTCCCGCCAGTCTTCGACTTGGCCGCGAGCTTCGTCCTGGACATCCCTGAATCTTGACCGAAGCCGACGACGGGTCACGTCCCCAGTCTCGGGAGCCACCAGCAGAGCAATCCCAGCACCGATCAGGGCCCCCAGCGCCAGCCCGCTGACGAACGCGACTATCCCGCTGGTGCTCTCGGCTTCGACCAGCTCGTCGAACTCGTCGTCCAGCACCTCCTCCTGGTCTTCGTCGGCTTCGACCAAGTTCAGATCCTTGTCGCGTGCCATTCAGTTCCCTCCCGTTGGCTGCGAACCCTCAGCCAACTGCATTAGGCGTTCTATCTCGGTGGTGGTGCGCGGCGCACCGGCTGAGAGGATCTCTGCGCCGGTCTGCGTGACCAAGACGTCGTCCTCAATCCGCACACCTAGGTTTTCCTCCGGCAGGTAGATGCCCGGCTCAATGGTCAGCACCATCCCGGGCTCGAGCACCATTCGGTAGTCGCCGACATCATGCACCCGCATACCCAGCCAGTGGCTCAAGCCGTGGACGAAGTACCGGCCACAGTCTCCCTCACCGCAGAGGTTCCCGCTGTGATCGGCCATGTATCGTCGCGCCACGGAGCCGAGTTCGCCAATGGTGACCCCCGGCTTCACCGCCTCGATGACCGCCTCCTGGGTGGCGAGCACCAGATCGTAGATCGCCCGCTGGCGCTCGGTGAACCGTCCGCTCACGGGTAAAGTGCGCGTCACGTCCGCAGTGTGCTGGGCATACTCGGCGCCGACGTCAACCACCACCAGCTCGCCCGCCTGCATCTGCCTGCGGTTCATGTCGTAGTGGAGAACCGTGCTGTTGGGCCCGCTCCCCACGATCGACGGAAACCCCAAGCGGTCGGCGCCGAGGTGGCGGAATCTGGCCTCGATCACCGCTTCCAGCTGGTACTCATACATGCCGGGATGGGCTGCACTCATACCGGCCGTCACGCCCTCCGCGGTGATGGCGACCGCCCGCCGCAGCGCCGCAATACCGACTTCATCCTTGATGGTCCGCAGACTGTCCAGGAGCGGCACAATGTTGCGCACGTCCTGGCCAGACGAGGCCCAGCGACGAATGCGGTCGTTGTCCCGGTTTGCGACATACATCACGGTGTAGAGAGGCCCACCGGAGCGCCGCCGTCCGCGGGCCGCCGCCCTATCGATGGAGTCGGGGGCATACGGCAGGACCCGCTGGATCCCCGTGAGGCGAACCGCGTCTTCGCCGGGGCCGAGTCCACGGCCGGTCCACTGCTCCATGCCACGCTCCCGCCGGGGGAGGTAGAGCGTCACTTCATCTTCCCCATCCATCGAGGCAACCAGCACTAACCAGGCGTTCGGAGTCTCGATGCCCGTGAGATAGAAGAAATAGTCGTCCTGTCGGAAATGGTTGTCTTGCAGCACCTCGGCCTCGAGGTCACGGGGGTGCGCCGCCGGTACCACGATGACGCCGCTGCCCACCCGCTCCATCAGGCGGGCGCGCCGCGCCCGATACGCGTCGATGTCCACGGGACGGCCAGCACCGGGAAGTTCAGGGACTGGCGCGACGGGAACTGTGGGGCTCTGGGCCGCTAGCGGCCCTCCGAGCAAGAACCCAAGAAGAACGAATCGCCGCACTGGCTGCTGCCTCACGACTAGTAGGTGATCTGCATACTAGCGTCTTGACGGTGCGCCGTCGAGATTGGAGCTTTGAGCGGCTCCAGATCCCCAAGCGGAGTATCCATGACAGACGCAGGCATGGCCAACGAGCAAACGGAAGTCGAGCAACTGCAATCGCGGATCCGTGAGCTGGAGCACGAGCGCAAGCACTTGCTCGCGACCGTCGAGATCCTGCAAGAGATCTCGGGGACCCTCCACGTCGTGGATATCATGCAGGGGATCACTCGGAAGCTCGGGGAGACCTTCGGCCTCGACCGGTGTTCCATCTTCCTGGCGGAGAGCGGGCAGCGCACGGCCCGGCTGGTCGCGTCCTATGAAGACCCTTCCATCCGAGACTTCGTTGTCGATCTGGGCTCGTACCCCGAACTCCAGCGAGCGCTCGAATCGGGCGAGACGGTATTCATCCCCGACGCCCAGGCGGATCCGGACTTGAGACACATCAGGGGGCTGCTCGAGGGTCGCCGGGTGAAGAGTATCACCGTGGTGCCAATTACGTGGCGGGGTGCGGCCATCGGCGCGATCTTCTTGCGCTCGTTCCGCGACGGCCCGCCGTTCTCGGAAGTCGACGTGCGCTTCACCCAAGTCGTGGCAGGCCTGGCAGCCAAGGCGCTGCGGATGGCCCACCGCTACGAGCGGCTCAAGCAACGTGCGGAGAGCCCCGACGACACGCGGCGAGACGAGCTCCGCCGAATCGCCATGCTGCGTTTTCTCAGGCGCCTGTTCGAAGCCTACGCCGACTACGACCGCGCCCCCGAGCAGCAGCTGCCCAAGGCCTCGGGCGAGGAGTTGGACCGGCTGGTAGAGATCGCCATGGCAGTCCTGTCTGAAGAAGCGAAGGGCACGTGACCCCGCCGAAGTCTTGCGTCCCGCACACCACCAGCCCTAAGTTGCCACGACCAAATCGAGCCGACCGCCAATGGCTACTGCCCCGCAACTGAATGGCGTGATCAGCATCGGCGCGAGAGCTTTGCATACCACCCGTCGAACCCTGATGCACGATCTTGGCGAGGATGCGGGCCAAGCGCGGCTCCAAGAGATCGGCTACGCCGGGGGCGAAGAACTCTACCGCCGCTTCCTAGAGTGGCTACCGGGCTTCACCGGCATTTCGAATCCAAGAGATCTGGATGCTGCCGCCCTCACCGAAGTGCTGTCGACGTTCTTCCACTCACTGGGTTGGGGAACACTCACGGTGGAGCGCCTAGGGAAGACCGGACTGGCGATCTCCCTGGGCGACTGGGCGGAAGCCGAACCCGGTGCGGACACCGCGTATCCCTCATGCTTCTTCTCCGCCGGCCTCTTCTCCAGCTTTCTCACCAGCCTCGCTGGCGACGCGATCGCAGTGATGGAGGTTGAGTGCCGCACGGCGGGAGATGAGCGCTGCCGACTGCTAGTGGGCTCTCCGGAGATCTTGGAGGCGGTCTACCAGGCGATGAGTGAAGGACAGTCCTACGAGGCGGTGTTCGAAGCCTGAGCTCGCCGCGCTACTCTTCCACACCCTCCAGTTCCTCGAGCTTCGCCGCATAGTCAGGCCGCATTTGCAGCTTCCCGTCTATGATCACCTCTCGATCCCACGGCAAGATGATGAAGCTCTCGGTAGCGAGGGCGTGATAATCGGGTGTGTAGGGACCAGTCTTGAAAGAGACTGCCGTTCTGACTTCCGCCGGCTTGAGCTTCCGCACCGCGGCCAGCGCGACCTTGAGGGTATCCCCGGAGTCACACGTCTCGTCGACGATGAGCACGCGACGCCCGGTCACGCTGGGCGGCGGCCCGGAGACCAATGTCGGGCGACGCGCGGCTTGACGCCGCGTGATGGACATCGCCGCAAAATCGTGCTGGAGGATTGACGCCACGACGGCGCCCGGAAGGACACCTGCCTTCGCGATCCCCAGCACGAGCTCCGGGTCGTAATCCCGCGCAATACGGAGGGCGAGCCCGCGGCACAGCTCACCGAAGAACGTCCAGTCGACCTCGAGAACGTCCCGGGAGTCCTCGGTCAGGTAGGCGTCGGCCATGGGAATTGGGATACTAGCCCCAGAAACACGTGGTGACAACCATCTGAAAGGTGAGTGGCGGCTGACCAGAGTCTAGGCGTCCGGGCGTCCAGCAATTATCTTCCCGCTCCAGATGGGCTTCTGGAAACGCCTCCTTGGTCGCCGCCGCGATGCGGATCTGAAGCCTCAGCGGCTCGACTATCTCAACGAGGCGCTGGCGCTGGAGCGGCAAGGTGATTACGACGCTGCATTGACTTCCTACCGTTTGGCGCTACGCGACCGCCCGACCGATGCCCGCGTGTTGCAGAACATGGCGATCGCCTACACCAAGACCAATCGGCCCGACGAGGCGATCCGCCATTACCGCCGCGCCCTCGAGGTGGACGCCGACCTGCCCGGTGCCCACTACGGACTGGCCTTCCTCCTCATGCGTCGTGGAGAGACCGAAGCGGCGGCGCAGCATCTCAAGGTCTTTCTGGAGCACCCTCTTCGAGGTCCCGACGCTGACAGGTGGATTGAGCACGCCCAGCAGGCGCTGGCACAATTGGAAGCCCGGGAGGTACCCTGAGGCGCTGGCTGGGACTCGTGGCGTTAGCCCTCGCCTGTACCGAAATCGCCGGCGATCTCGGTAGAGTCGTGGCCATCGACATCGTTGGCTCTCTCAACCCAAGCGTGGAGGAAGGTGATACGCTGCAGCTTCGGGCCCGGGCACTGGACGCGGCGGGAGATTCAGTCCCCGAGGCTACGATCATCTGGGCCATCCTGGACATAGGCAAAGTTGGGTTCACCCTAGACACCGCCACGGGACTCGTCACCGCCGATACCGTGGGACAGGGCCGCGTGCGGGGCAGCGTCGACAACCTGGTCTCTGGGATCGTCACCGTGGCCGTCGTCCCCGCACCCGATAGCGTGGCCCCTGTCACCGAGCAGCGTACGACGGTAGCTGCGACGGCCGTGGCCTCACCACCCCTCACCGTGGCGCTGTACGATCTGACCTCGACCCCCGGGCAGCAACTCGCGCTCGCCAACAAGCCGGTGCATTTTGACGTTGTGGACCCGCCACCCGGGAGCGCCACGGCGGAGGGGTTCTTTCTGGCAACCACCGATACGGTCCCAGGACCCGACCCCCACCGGGTCGTGGCGATGACCGGAGGCACTGGCCAGGCGACGGCGACGGTTCGACGGCAGAGTGGCGCCATGCAGCCTGACAGCGTAATCGTGGACGCCGTTGCACTCACCGCAAGGGGCGACAGCGTGGTGGGATCACCAGTGCGGTTCGTCGTGTTGTTTGAGAGCAACTGAGCTGAATGGGAACAGGACAGCAAGGGAGCCGGAGGTGAGCCGTGAACGCTCCTGAGACGCTCAACGAGCTTTTCTTCGCTGCCGTAGAGCGCTTCAGCTCGAAGCGCGCGGCGTTGCGGTACAAGGACGGAGATGTGTGGCGCGACATCACCCACCAGGAAGTGGCGCGCCGGGTTCACCACGTCGCTGTCGGTCTGATCGAGTTGGGCATCCGCCCCGGCGAGCGTGTGGCGATCCTCTCCGAGAACCGCCCCGAGTGGGCCGTCACCGATTTCGCCTGCCTGACCGCCGGTTTCGCCGACGTGCCCATCTATCCCACGCTTCCAGCTGCGCAGATCGCGTACCTTCTGAACGACTCCGGAGCCCGGGCCATTTTCGTCGAGAATAGCCTGCAGTACGACAAGGTAGCGGCGATACGCGACGAGGTGTCGGCGACCGAGCACGTCATCGCGTTCGACGTCCAGGAGGGAATGGAGGGACCGGGCGTGATCAGCTTTCAGGAGTTGGTACAGCGTGGCGCCGCTGCCGAGGACAAGCACCCCAACTACCGCAAAGACGCCCTCTCGGCAAAGGGGGGAGATCTCGCGACGCTGATCTACACCTCAGGCACCACGGGGCCGCCGAAGGGGGTCATGCTCACCCACTACAACTTCTGCTCCAACGTGGTGAGCGCTCTCAAGGTACTGTCCGTCGGGCCCGACGATTCCGCCCTGTCACTCCTCCCGCTCTCCCACAGCTTCGAGCGGATGGCCGG
>JABAOF010018577.1_pt1 | contig 17851 bp, 20 predicted proteins | sample 7062171 | NCBI WGS metagenome assembly JABAOF01 (sample SAMN14538628, study PRJNA623070) | marine sediment metagenome | biome: marine biome [ENVO:00000428]; feature: marine pelagic biome [ENVO:01000023]; material: deep marine sediment [ENVO:00002113] | place: India: Gulf of Khambhat ...
ATGGATAGTACCATCTTTCGCATCAATGATCTGCCAATCTTCTTCTTTATCCTTTCTTCCAAGATACATCCTTCTATACTTAGATCCATGGGGTCCTACTATTACCGGGACGCCTAATCTGTTGAATCCTGTTGCTATAGCAGCTGCTTTTTGGGAGTAAGCTCCCCATGCAACTCCTACTGCACCGATCCTGTTCAATATGTAGTCTGCTATCTCTTCGAAGTTTGCTCTTAAGTTTCTTTGGGCAAATATGTTCGCTACCTTTACCGCTGCTCCCGCTATATGGGAGTTCGATAGACAAGATCCTGTGTTACATACGTTTCCAGCATCAAAAGCTCCCGGGAATCTTTCCCAGACCGTTTTTCCTTCGTCATCTTTGTAGAAAGAAAGATCCATTGCCGCGCATCCTGAAGAAACTACTATGAATTTTCTAGAAGCGAACTCTACCACCATATCGTACAGATCCTTCCTCGATGCAGGGAAGTTTGAGCATCCTACATACGCTACGATACCGGGTATGGTTCCTAAGACTATGGGGGCACCAACGTTTCTTATCTCAACGTCCGATATCGGACCTCTTCCAGATCTCATCAATGACCTTTCTGTCTTCGCAGCCGCATGCCAAGCTCCCTCTATAAGGTTTAGCGGAACTATTCCCTGAGGACATTCGAATGCACACTTGTTACATCCAATACATCTCTCATGTAGATCTACTAGCTTAGAGAAGTCTCCTTTCATAGCAGCTTCGTTGGCTAAATGAATGGGTAAATTGCTCGGACATACTCGTNNTACTCGTCTACATCTCTCGCATAGAGTACATGTCGATGCAATCTCTTTGATCTTATCTAAATCTGGAATAATTTTGAATTTCTTTCTCTTTGGAGCAATTGCTTTGGCAACCTTAACAGCTACTTCTCCTACTTTATCTGGGTCCGTTATTAAAACTCCTGGCTCTTTTCCTTCGACCAAATCTCTTACAATTTCATCAACCGGGTCATTAGTCCTGTTTTGCAATCCATAACAAATTTGGTTGGTCGTTGCAATGACAGGCGCGTTTATATTCTTGGCTTCTTCCATAACAACGGTTCTTACACACTGTTCATCCACTATGATAACGTCTGGAACTCCAGTTCTTATGAACTTCTGTTGATTTGTTATAGGTCCTATTACCTTTGCCTTTTTGTAATATCTCGTCATATCGTGGGCAGTACAACATACGGCGCACAGTTCTATTTCATCTTCCAGTTTATTGTCTATTAGATAATCGATGATTCCGATTCCAGGTAAGACGTTATGACCAACTCCCAGTATCACTGGTTTTTCTTTATCGACTGTACCCATTCCAATTTCTACCAATGGAGCATCAGGATCTGCCTTGGGGAAGCCGTAGGTAGATATCTGTGCTATATCTCCAACTTCCATCGTGAGCAGATCTAACATTCCTGCGTGAAGCGCCTTAGACTCAAAATCTAAGTAAGAACCTTCTTGTCCTGTATGAACGGCTGATAGACCATAAGTAACCTGTTTTTCAATGTAATCTAAAACCTCTTCAAGGTCGCCCAAAGTAGAGGGTTTTTTTCCGATTATTAATCTGGTCAAGGGTGCTTCGACATTTATAACATCTTTTCCAATGTCTATAGGATGATCTGGTCCAAACTTCTCGATAAGCCTCTCTAACATATCCCTTGAATGAGTGTTGTGAGCCGCTGTTCCTATCAAACAAGCAGCAAGAACTGTTCTAGCGGTTTGGCTTGATATGTCTAAACCACATGCGCCCCTCCTTCCTTGTGAGAGGTCACATTTACCCATGGTACAAAGGTCGCAGAAATCAGTATAAGGCGCATAGAAGGGTTTATATCTTTTAAGCAATTTGAAATCCCAGTCTCTTAAATCTAAGATATCTGGTTTGGGTGTTGGACCTAAAGGCTCTTCCCAGAGCTCTTCTTCTTCCAGAATCTTTCCTATGTTAATTGAAATATCTTCCAAACCTTCTATCTTAAAAATTTTGGCTTTATTATTTATCATTTGAAACCTCCTAACAGATATATAACTCCGTTATGTTTCTAATTAGTTATGTATTATCCGAAGTATATAACTCTTTAGTATGAAATTCGTCGAAAATTTTAAATTATCCTATGAAAATCGTATAGATTTTCTGATTAATTCAATTATATTTTATAGTTTAGTATAAAAATTCCTATTTTCTATTTAATTTTATTGTCATTAGATGGGGAAATTTATATATATAACTTTGTTAGTATTAAACATAACGAAATATACAAAAAATTAATCATAAATCGCACAACAAATTATTAATACCGTCCATTATACCTATATACTTAAAAGTGATGAATATGCCTGATCAAAAAGATCTAAAAATAATTGGTATTTTAAAAGAAAACTCTAGGAAATCTTTCACAGAAATAGCAGAAGAATTAGGAGTAAGCGAATCTACCATTAGAAAAAGAGTAAAAGCCTTAGAAGACGAAGGCATAATTAAAAGATATTCAATAATCATAGATCCTTCAAAAATTGGTTATGGAACAGTTGCACTGGTAGGCTTAGATGTTGAACCTTCTCGTTTTTTAGATGCTGCGGAAAAAATGACTGAGTTTGAGGAAGTAAAATGCGTTTATACATCAACCGGAGACCACATGATAATGACCGAAATTTGGGTTAAAGATGGAAAAGAACTTACAAAGCTGATATCTGAAAAAATTGGTAAAATAGAGGGTGTAAGTAGAATTTGCCCTGCTATTATATTAGAAAAATTAAAATATTAAATTTATTTTTATATTGCTTTATCCTGTTGCTACCGCTAGAGGTTTCTCAACCTCGAGATCTTTTTTCGGAACGGCTTCTCTTCGCACGATCTCATCTATCTTATCTTTAAAGTCTGGATAGGCAAGGGCTATTAGCGTGGGCAATGATATAATATTTTTAGGAATTTCCTCTTCTTTTAACCCCTCTCCAATGTGCAATTCACAGAATGGACAGGTTGTTACCACGAGATCGGCTTCAGACTCTACTATGAAATCAAGCTTTCTTTCCCTGATTTTTTTAGCGAGATCTATTTGAGTGGCTCTAACGCCTCCACCTGCGCCACAGCAAGCATTTGCCTCCTCTAACTCAACGTATTCAATACCGGGTATTTGTTCAAGGACCTTTCTAAAACCTTGGAAAAGATCCACTCCCATTCCTCTTAGCAAGTGGCATGGGAAGTGAGCGGTTACCCTAGCATTTATCGGACGAACATTTTCGTCGTTAAAGAGCCTTCCTTCCTCGGCTAATTTCATGAATATCTCCATTATGTGGATTACTTTTATGCCACGTTTCTCCGCTTCTTCTGATCTCAACGTAGATCCACATCCGGGACAAGCCGTGACTATAACATTTCTACCGGTCTTTTCTACCTCTCTTAAGTTGTGCAACAATTGTCTCTTCGCAAGATCAACATCTCCAGCCCTAGAAATTGGAGAACCGCAGCATTGTTCGTTATCTAAAATTATATAGTCAATTCCAAATTTATCTAACAAGAAACGCAACGCAAAGCGTATAATGTGCATTCTTCTCGATGTTACGCATCCTTCAAATAGAACAACCTTATCAGGTATAAATTTAAGTTTCGACATCTTTCAACCTCAAATTAGTTATCAAAATTTATTCCCTAATTAGTTAAATATTATACGAATCTTTTATATCTTTAGTATGGATATCGTTATAAATGTGAAGAAAAATTGCGAAAATCGTTATTGATAAGGATTTGATATTACTTTATCAGACATCGTAAATTGAGAAGTTAGGAAAGGTTTAAATTTAACCTGATGAAGATCCTACTCCAACCTCTTGGAGATCATTAACATGGAGCTAACGATATTGCTACAGATTTTTGGTACTAAAGCGCCGACAGGAGCGGACATAGACTTATTACTCCAGATTTTTCTTTTTATCATGATTTTAGTGGGATTTCGATTCGCTAGACAAAAAAACTTTACAATACATGGCTATAAAATGACTTTAGTTGTAATAATCAACACAATACTCATTTTTGCCTTCATGATTCCCTCCGTTGAGAAGTTGCCCATTGGTGCGAGTCAATTCGTCATCTCGCTATTGCTTGTTCTCACACCAATTCATGTTTTTGGGGGAACGATAACGAAGATTTTGGCAATTTACTTAGTTCTACGTATGTATGCTCCTTTGCCATCCTTTCTCAAGATCAAGAACTTTAGATTGGTTATGCAGGTTACCTTGGTCTTATGGATTCTGATGATATTCACTGGATTCGGTCAGTACATCTTGAGATACNNTTAGATTTTTGGAAAATAATGAAAACTCATTTTTAATTTAATTAATCCAACTTACCGTAAACTCTTCTAAAACACCTATTATACCATCTTTTATCTTCATTACGAAGCATTTCAGCATCTTTTTTCTTTTTTTCAACAATATGAGACATTTGCTTTGAAATACCGAATAAGTCAGGTATATATTCTACCTCGACCACAGAATCTCTTCCTAAACCTGTTTTTGCTTTGAACATATCTATGAACAGAGGATTTGAGCTCCAAAACTCGCTAGAAGATCTTCTTATTTTGATTTCTCCATATTTTGCATGATACCTTATTTCGTCTATCTTATTCTCACTAAGATGTTTCAATAATGTATTAAGTTCGAATTCAAAAACATTTTTCCTCGATATCTCTAGTTATTTCTTCTTCTCCCTGTTTATACATCATCTTATCTGTTTTTGGAGAGTTCTTAGACAATTTCTCTATGTCTTCGTCCTCTAATTTTATTTTGAATATGGGTAAATAATCCATCTTGAGTTAAATTGGCTTTATAGGTAAAAAATTTATCCACTCTTGGTTTTTCTGTATGTATGGTAATTTACGTATACTTTTCTTTTCAGTTGTTCCTCTACCGTTATACCTTCTTTCCATAAAATAGGCTCTTCTGTTCTCCATAGAAGCGCATCGGCTCCCGCGCCAGAGCCAAATGCAACATGCAAGATTAACTCATTATCTTTTGCATGATCAAAAATGTTTGCAAGTCCAATTAACGTCGAAGCAGAATATGCGTTTCCTATCCAATCGGCAACAAATCCTTGTTTATGCTGCTCTCTTGTAAAACCAAGTCTTTGAGCCGCTTTCCATGGGAATTTTCCATTTGGCTGGTGTAGAACAACGTGATCTATTTCGTGAGGTTCTATGCCGACTCTCTCCATGAGGTTAATGGCCGCGGTTTCGGTATGTTTGAAGTATGCATGATCTCCTGTAAAACCACCTCCATGTCTTGGAAACTGGGAACCCTCTCTCCTCCAGAAATCTGGAATATCTGTTGTATAAGGTTCATATGCCTCTAAACTTGCTATTACGTCGTACTTACCGAATATAAATGCTGCTGCACCGCATCCTACTGTGTTATCCAAGACATCTCCCTCCTCTGCTTGAGAATTGTCTGATCCGATCACCATAGAGTAGTCGCAGTTAAAGTATTCGTTTTCTATCACGCTAAGTGCGTAAATAAATCCTCCTGTCGCTGCTTTACAAGCACATTCCATGTCATGAGCCTCAACTATCGGAGTGGCTCCAATAGCCTCTGCAACTGTAATCGCGCTTGGTTTTACCGCATATGGTGGGCTTTCTGAGCCAAATCTAATAGAACTTATCTCACTTCCATCTATACAGGCGTGCTTTAATGCATTTTTTGCAGCATCTACTCCTATCGTTGTGGTATCTTGATCCAGGGCCAGTACTGCCTTTTCTTTAAAACCAGTTTGGTTAATAAGAATCTTTGGGTCTTTTTTTATCTCGTGGGCAATCTCCTCGATTTTAATCCTATATTTCGGTATGTGAACGCCATATCCCACTATTCCTGCCTTATCAAATTTTTTCACAGACTCTTTCTTGCTAAAAGATTTCTTACTTTGTTTCGGTCTAAATACGAGACCATATTTGATTACTCCGTCTCTAGTCTCTCCAAGTCTTCGGAAAGTTGGCTCTAGTTCCATGCCTATTTCTGGTTTGCAGTCCATATCGGTAAGGTAAGCGGAGACTTTGGTTCCATCGATCTCCAATATTGCGCAATAGAATAAAAATCCATTTTCCACTTTTTTACTGTAGGAATGTAATTTCGCATCCTTCCACATCAAAGATTCGTAGATTAATTCTCCTTCCCTTCCCTTACTTGTATCTATGTATCTTGGCGGCACGCTTAGTCCCTTAGATTCATCTTTACTCGCGATGAGTCTGTAGTACTCAGGTATATTTCTCCAAGATTTTGGCAAACTCATCTTGATGCCTCCAATATTTGACAAGTCACGTCTCCACCAACTCCGCCAATATTCTGTACCAAGCCGACTCTCGGGTCTTCGCTAAGGGATTTGTTCACAGGATGATTGAGTTTACCGTAAATAGGGTGTTTTTGATCATAGTTTAACTGTCTATAGACTTCTACTAATTGCCTAACTCCAGTGGCGCCTACAGCATGACCGTGAGCCTTCAAACCTCCTCCGCAGTTAAATATTTTCTCCCCGTACTTCGTATTTATGACTATATGTTTTGCGTCTGGATTAAAACTTTCTTCGATTATTTTTCCGCTATCTCCCTTCTCACAAAATCCTATATCTTCGATTGACAGCATACCAAGAATGGAGAATGCATCGTGTACCTCACAAATGTCTATGTCCTTTAGGGTTTTGTTGGCCTCATTTAATGCGGTTGTGCTCGCGAGTATTGAAGCCTCAAACGTGGTAATATCTTTTCTTGCAGAGAGATTGATGGAATCAGTTCCATGTCCAGAACCTGTAATGAAAACAGGATCTTCAAAATCCTTAGCCAATTCTGGATTTACGAGTATCGCTGCTGCTGATCCATCCGATACCGGAGAGCAATCGTATAATGTAAGAGGTTCTGATACGTATTCTAACTCTAATATGTCTTCTACCTTTATTTGATTTCTAAACTGAGCCTTTTCGTTGTCTTTAGCATGTTTATGGTTCATCACGCTCATCATGGCGAAGTGCTCTCTTTTGGTGCCGTACTCATACATATGTCTACTAGCGACATTTGCGTTTAGGTCTATGAAATTGAAGTGATAGTCTCTCTCTCTTGAACTAGCGGCGCATGATAAGGCAAGAGTAGCATCGCTATCGGTTAGTTTTTCCACTCCTCCCACGAGAACAACATCAAACTTCCCTGATCTTATGCCCTGTATTGCGAGGTCTATCGCTACTCCTCCAGAGGCGCATGCTGCCTCTGGTCTGTAAATCGGTATTTTATATTCGTCTAGTCCGAAAGCCTCAGATACGACGCAAGCAATAGATCCCTGATGAGTTACTATCTCTGGTACAAAAGCCCCCATATATATTGCATCAATGTCTTTTCTTTCTATTCCAGCATCAATAAGAGCATGCAAGCCGGCTTCTCTGGCTAACTCTTCCAAATCTTTATCGTAATGATGCCCGAACTTCGTCCATCCTACACCGACTACAGCGGCTTGAACATTATTTGGCGTCATGCCTTACACAATGGCTCGAGATGTTTTTATAAGTTTTTGTCGAAACTTTTCACAACAAATGTCTAAGTTACTTCAAATTTCTTTTTATATTGTAAAATCAGTAATTTGTGTTTAAAGTTGTTTCATTTCTGCTAGATTAAAGCAAAATTTTAAAAAAATCTTGAAAAATCGCTTTTTTCAATAATCCTTGATTAATTTAAATTATGAAACCCATTTAAAATAGGTTTTCCCGTTTATATATTTCTAAATTCGTTTAAATTTGGTTAATAATTGATTTAAATTAATTTTTTTATTAAAAATCTGATCAAAACGCTTGCAATTTTCTAATCTTAATTGAGAATTTGCCGAAACAATTTACGACGATTACCGTATTATAAAGTTCCCTTCAACTTCCTCTTCAATTCTTTTCTCAGCGGCATCGTAGAAGTTAAATGTGTATGCAAACCGAGTTGCTTGTCCTTTATACCAAATGAGAGCCCAATCAATTGAGTCAGGTGTAACACAGGAATCTCGAATCTCTTTAATTTTACCTGAGACTGATCCAGTTGAATATGACAGAAGGGGCAAATATTAACTATACAATCGACTTTTGCGTTCTCCATGTATCCTAACTTTTTTTCAGCAACTTTTAAAGAAATTTCTTCTTTTCCGCTCCAAAGGCCTCCTCCTGCACCGCAACAAGTTAGTTTATCCCTAAATTCTACGCTTTCACACCCTAAGATTTTTATTAATTCTTCAAGGATTGTTGGATTTTCAAAATTATATTTGCAGAATTTACTCGGTTTCAAATAATGACAGCCATAGTGTGTAGCAACATTTAATCCTAGATCGATTTTTTTATTTTGCTCAATTTGGGGTCTTAATTCATTTAGAACATCCAAAAAATGGAGCACATTAACGTTTCCGTCATATCTCAGCCCTATACTTTCTAAATTTTTATTTATCTTATCCCTTTTTCTATCCTCTTTTAAGGCGTGATTTGATTGTGTCAGAGAGCCGTAGCAGCCGCTACAAATAACAAGCATGTCTAAACCTTCTCTTTCAGAAAGACTCAAGTTTCTAGCGCCTATCGAAAGCCATGACTCCTCGCTATAACTTCTAAGAATGCCTGGCGCTGGACAGCAAGAGAAGCGTAAATCTATCAATTCCACTCCTAGACGTCCAAAGATAAGTCTGGTAGATTTTTCTATGGATGGGTAAACGTTCTTAGCCAAACAACCCGTAAAGAATGAGTATTTCATTATTTCACCTTTTTATTAATGAAAGGAGTTTAAGTTTATCAATGAGTTTTTTGAATGCTTTAAGTTCTTCATCGCTTGTAGAAATATCGTAAGGCTCTTTTTCCAAGCCTAGGAGTACTCTGTACTTCACAATATCAGAAGAAAGTGGAAATCCAGTTCCAGTTTCGTATAGATTTTTTATTGCTGTTTCATGGAGTTTTGGAAAGTTTCCTTTTTTAACTGCCTCTCTTCTGAATTCTAATACGGCATCTACAGTATTAACGCCCTTTGGACATCTTTCCATGCACGTATAACAAGTTGTACAAAACCACAATTCCTCTAAAGGTAGAATATCCCCGCCTTTATCTGCCTGATATATCATGTTTCTTATCCTTAGGCGCGACACTTTTCCTACTGGACAACTTGCCGTACATTTACCGCACTGGATGCATCTCCATATGCTGGCGTCTTTTACTATTTTCATCACTATATCTGGAATTGCCTCCACTTCATTCACCATTTAGATGCGAACTCCTAACTTGGACAAGTTGAATAAGCAGATAAATACTTTACACTTTAGGCAAAATCTCCTGTTTCTTTTCAATAATTACATATGATATATATGGCTATAAATTTGAAATATTTGTCGAATTTGGGGGCTAATTTGGGAGTAACTTGGTAAAAAAAAGGTATAATTTTGGAAAATTTTTATCAACAAGCATTACTTGTTACTATAAGGGTAAAGACTGGAGAACATCAACATGGAGACCTTTGAAAGAACGAGAAATAAAACATCTCAAGAAAAAGATAGTATCATTGAAGGATGCGTAAACCTTGAAGACAAGATATTTGGCTACACAGATAAGGCAAGAGATCTTAGAATAGCTTATCTCAGAGAATTTGATTTAGAATACCTAAAAAGACGTCTAACGGATCTAAAAAAGTTTATAGGTGATAGGTTTGAATAATACTGAAGTATTTAATTCGTTTGAGGAATATAAAGAACTATATAAACATCTTTTTAGAAGCAAATACACTGTTTTGGCGCTTTTAGCCTTAATCGAAAATNNATCGGATTTATAGAGGTCGACCAAGATAGGACCAAGTACCCTTACAAGACGTATGTTAACCTTACATCAAAAGGAAGGTTAGCTACTCAAAAATTGAAACCGATGATTGATGATATTACTGCACTCCTCGAAACCATTGAACAAGCTTAAGCTCAATGAGCTCTCTGCACACTTTCCCCCAAAATGCTGGCAAATAATTCTTTAATTTCCAAAATTTGGAATAAAATAGACCATACAACATTATTTAATGTTTTTTCAGCGAAAAACGCATAAATAATAAGAGAACAAATATGTGGGTCATGCCAAGTTCATTGGAAATTTATTCAAAAATATATAAGCATCTCTTTAGAAGCAAATACACTGTTTTGGCGCTTTTAGCCTTAATCGAAAATGACGGAAGGCTTGAAAGACCCAGACTTCGTGAACATGTGGATTGCAGGGATTTTAACAAATACGTTATGGTCCCCCTCTTAGATATCGGATTTATAGAGGTCGACCAAGATAGGACCAAGTACCCCTACAAGACATATGTTAATTTAACTGAAAAAGGGAGTACGGTTGCTGAGAATATAAAGAAATGCATAAATGAGATAAATGAAATAAAAAATACAAATATTCTACTCGACTAAGGCTAAAAAACAACGTGGCTCGTTGCATCCGCTAATTTATCCAAGAATCACCTTATAAAACAATAAAAGCATGACATACTCCCTTACTTTCATATTTGTATTTACGATCCTATTCTACTTCTCCACATATCTTATCATTTAAAGTCCTTCAATAATCTCTTTGATTTCTTCTACGCTTGGAATTTTCCCTGAAACCCTTACCGCGCCATTTATTGCAACAGCAGGAGTAAACATAACTCCATAGTCCATAATCTCCTTAAAATCTTTTATCTTTATTATTTCGGCTTCAATCCCGAGTTCTCTTAATGCTTCTTTTACATTTTCTTCTGTTGCTAAACATCTCTTACAACCAGGACCCAAAACTTCTATTTTCATTATTAAACACCTCCTTATTTTAAAAGATTAAATTTCCTGCCACAAATCCGCATAGAGTAGCGAGTACAACAACGGTTATAATGTAAAATCCTGTTTTTCTAACACCATAGACTCTTCCAATCGCAAGCATATTTGGAAAGCTAAGACCTGGACCTGCTAGCAGCAATGATAGTGCAGGTCCTTTGCCCATCCCTAGCCCCATTAATGTATCCACGAATGGAGCCTCCGTTAATGTGGCAAAGTAGCTTATTGCTCCTATTAAAGAGGCTAAAAACGAAGCAAAAATTCCATTTCCCCCGAGCCAAGTACTTATCCAAGCCTCTGGGAGTATTTTGCCGATTATTCCGATTAAGAAAACTCCGACTAAGAGCAGGGGGAATATTATTTTGACGAACCACCAAGTTTCTTGAAGCCAACCCTTGATCTCTTCTCTTTCTTTGGTATATAAAGCGTATATCGCCACTACAGTTATACCGGCTAAGAATACCAATACCTTTTTTAGATACGGTCCTTTAACAACTAAGTAATTAGGGAGTAATAGAGATGCGATTAACAGAATCAAAAGAGTCGCATCCTTATATTCTAAAAATTTGACTTTATCCGATAAAAAGACCTGCGTTTCACCGGGATTATTAGGGTTTTTTCTTTCTCCTCTGAATATGTAAGCCATGACTAAGCCAACGATTGTAGCCGTGGTTAAAGCAGCTATTATTCTTACAAAAGCCATGTCGTAACCTAAAATTGCTCCCGTATAGATGATTGCCAATATATTTGTCGCGGGCGCGGTCCATAGTAAAATAAACGCTGGTCCCACTCCTCCTCCCCTCTGATAGATTCCAGCGCTTATAGGTATAACGGTACACGAACAGACGGCTAGAAAAATACCCGAGAAAGCTGCAAAAGGAAAAGCAATTATTTTTCTGGCTCCCGGACCTAAATATTTAAGAATTACGTCTTTGGATAGGAAGGTAACTATCGCTCCAGCTAATAAGAAAGCTGGAACGAGACAAGTAAGAACATGAAGAGCCACATACTCTCTTAAGGCCTCAAATCCCGCTAGCACTAATTCGTAAATCACAGCATCACCCTGATATATATTAGTTAGAACTAATATAAGTAATCACTAACTTATAAAGTTTTTGATTAGGTTTTATATTTACTTAATGCTACAAAGCCGATTTTCGGTTAAAAAATTTCAGAAAAGCTATTCTTCGATTATCTCCTCAATAAGATCTAGGATTTTTATAATTCTTTCATCAACTATTTTGTAATAAATACTGGCACCCTCTCTTCTGTTTTCTAATAATCCTGCCTCTCTCAAAATCTTAAGGTGTTGTGAAACAGCTGACTGTGTTACTCCAGAAATTGGAACTATCTCGCATACGCACTTCTCACCATTCTTGAGAAAGGTCAATATTTTAAATCGAGTAAGATCAGAGAGTGCTTTCAGAATCATGCGAGTTTTATACTCATTCTGAGTGTTCATTTCGTTAATCTCCATATATTTCTTGGTATAATTCGATTTAACCTTTCCGTTCATTTTGTAAACCACGCTACAATAGAATTATATATTAGTTTTTACTAATATAAGCGTCAGCTAAAATATAAATGTTTTGTAATTGGTGAAAAAGGTGTTTGTCACAAGGAGGATCATTAGCGTAATCATATTAATTTTGTTAATCGGTTGTTTGTCTAACACCAATGAAAGTAATCCAAAATCAACAGGAGATAAAGTGGTCATAAGGAATTTTCATTTGACTGTGCCTTGTGATTTATGTAAAAAAACCACTGTAGTGGTTAATAAGGTAGTAAATGATTATGATGGAAGAGTAGAACTGATTTCCGTTGATGTTCAGAGAGATCCTATCGCCGTGGCTAAATTTGGAGTTAAATACGTGCCTTACGTTACCGTAGGTGAGTTACCTGACTACATAGTAGTCAATTTCAAGGGAAACATGACACTATTCGAGGAAAATCTTCGAAATGCCATCGAAAAAACGTTGAGGAAAGAAAAATGATTGGAGCGCAGGAAATATTACAAAGTGGAGAATTCACGTTATTGATAGCTTTTTTGGCTGGAGTTTTAATATCTGTAGAGCCTTGCGCATTAACGCTGGATGCCTCAATAGTAGGGTACGTTGCTGGAATTGGATTGAACTTTAAAAAAGGATTCCTTGCAGGCACGTTGTTTATNNTCTTTTACATACGCTTTGTTTGGAGCCTTGTCTGCTTTTATTGGGTTTTACCTACAATCCATCCTCCGAACATTTCTGTATCCCTTGGTCGGGGTGGTTTTGATTCTGGCCGGATTATGGTTCTTAAAGATCATAAACTTCAATTATGCCTTTTGTACCTCAAAGATAGAAAGATTAGTAAAGAAACTAACAGACAAAGGATTCTTGGGTGCCTTACTGCTTGGAGTCCTGTTTGGACTCATTATCTATCCTTGCTCTACTCCTGTTTTAATAGGGATTCTAGCCTTAGCATCTACTAAAACAACTGCCTTACAAGGCGGTCTTCTTCTTCTCGTCTATGGTTTCGGGCTGGGTTTACCAATCCCGTTTATAACAGGGGCAATAGGTAAAACTAACGTTATGTTGAAAACGAGAGGGCATGCGGTCTTTGAAAGGTTTGGGGGAATTCTTTTGATTTCTCTCGGTCTATATCTCATAATTCCTCTATTAATCGGGTGAATTTAATGGAAAAAACAGGATGTACATGTATAAGTGATCTTTTAAGAGTCTCAAAAAAGCAAAAGTCCCTTCTTAGTAAGATTAAATGTAAAGGATGTGGAAAAGATTTTTTGACGAATAGAGATTCTGAGTACTGTTTCGATTGTGAGAAGAAAATTAAACAAGATTAATAAAAACCGTTCTTAAGTTGAGTATACGGAAGATTCTTCATCCAGCCATCAATAGATTTTTATATTAGGAACTATAAATATTAGTATACACTAATATTTGATACAGGGCGAAAAAAATGGGAGAAGACGAATTTGAGCATGTATTTAGCAAAGTAGGATACGGCATGCATGGGGCGAGATGCAGAGCTATCGATTCGAGTATTAGAAGAGAGATTTTGACAGAACTTCACGAAAAAAAAGTCATGAGTTTAGATGAGATGAAAAATAGGTTTAATATGAACGATTTTGGATTGAAACATCATTTGGGTATTCTGGCTCTCGCCGGCTTTGTTAAATTCGATGATAAAGAATGCCGTATTACAAAGACAGGAGAAGAAATAAACTACGAGTACTGGGAGATGTGGAAGTTAGAGTCAAAATAAAATACGATTAAATTTACTATTCTGTTAAAATGGAGATTGCCTCGCTCAAACAAACGTTAGTACATAGAGTGCATCCATTTGCGCATTTCTCTGGATTTGCTACTTTCACTAAATTTTTAGCGCTGTCAAGTTCAAAGACTCCGTTAGGACATAAATCTATGCAACTTCCACATCCTGTACAGCCTGCTTCATCTATTACTGGATATTGAGACAATTTAATACCCTTTCACCATTTTAAAATTTTAACGTATTGATCATATAATTTATGAAATTCTCTTTAAAAAAAGTATCAATTCCCTAAGATTAATAAAGAAAATCTCAATAATTAGAACTGATGAGGAAAATACCTCAAAAAATAAGGGAAATAACTATTGGAGAAGTCGTACCATGTCCTGCTGACCCAAAGAGTCTTAGAGTCTTTGCCAAATATGATAAAAACCTAGAAGAGATTCTACCATATCTCTGCGCGATGTTCCCAAGGTCTAGATTTCTTGAAAGGTTAAATATGGTGAGAATCGATAAAGGCAAGCATTCCATTTACATTTTCGAGAAGGGAAAGATGGTTATCACCCAGGTCAAGGATGAAAAAGAACTTATTGAAATAATAAACATGCTTTTAGATAAAATCGATGAGGCAAAAAAGGCTCTTTTATCTGGCAGGGTTGTAAAAATACCCGATCGTAGAGTCATAGGACCCATGGATATATACCCTTACCTTCCAAGGACGAACTGCGGGGAATGCGGAGTTTCGTCTTGTTTCGCATTTGGAATTAAATTGTTGGCAGATGAGGCTTCCCTTGAAGAATGTAAGAGCCTTGATTATTTATCTATGGAAAAGATAAGGCAATTGATCAGCTGAATTTTAAGCTTCAGGCTTACGTCACTATTTAGCAAAACATCACGATATTTCCCACGTTGGAACACAAACGCCTTGGACTTCTTTGCATTTTGTTACTAAAACTGGAACTCTAGACTCTCTTACTACCTTCGAGGTGGTGCTTCCCACCAATATTTCTTTAACCAAACTCTTACCAAGTGCTCCAATCACAATTATTGAGATCTCCTCGTCCTCTGCGATCTTTAGTATCTCTTTAGAAGCAATACCTGTATGGACGTGGATATATGATTTAATCCCTTCCTTTTCCAGTTCTTCTCTTATTTTTTCAAGTTTTTCCTTTGCCTCTCTCCTAAAATTCTCAATCTCTTCGAGAGTTTCGCCTTTTTCAACCACGTGAATAAGAACAACTTCTGATATTCCAATCTTCAATCTTTTTATTAATTCTAAAGGTATTCCGGAACAATCAGAGAAATCAGTAGGATACATAACTTTTCTAAACATTATTCGACATGCTTCAATCACTTTTTCCCCATAACGATCTATGACACGGCTTTTGATAATTAAAACAGGGGGCCTGCCGTGTCTTAAGACCTCTCCAGAGACACTACCAATAAAAGCCTCTCTAAGCAAACCCTTTCCACGTGCGCCAATCATAATCAAGGACACGTTCTCTTCATCAGCAACCTTTATAATCCCCCACGAGGGCACTTCTACGGATACACGAGTCTTTACACGAAAGCCCATTTTCTCCAGTTCTTTTTTCATCTTATTTACTTTTTCTTCGGCTTTCTTAACAAAGGTCTCTTCTCTGTACGGATGCATGATCTCTTTAGGATCAATGACATGGAGAAGCACTATCTCTCCAACTCCCAAATATTTTAATTCTCCAGTACACTCAATCATTTTTTGTGCATACTCAGAGAAATCAGTGGGATAGAGAATCTTTTCGAACATCTTCTTTTATTCCTCCTTTTTATTTTCATCCAACACTTTTTCTGGAAAAATTTCTTTAATCAGTTTCTTAATTAGACTATTTCCCCACTATAACTCACCTTCTATGAAAATATATGTCTCGTTCTTCTTGCTATAGCCACTAGAAGGAGCATTATGGGTACCTCCTCCATGACACCGACTACGGGAACTAAAGCAGCAGGCGATGTAACTCCGAAAAGGGTCACAGTAACAGCTACTGCAAACTCAAAGAAGTTACTGGCTGCTATCATGGCTGCAGGTGCAGCTATTTCGTAGTTTATCCCTAAAATTTTAGCTAGACTGTATCCGAATCCAAATATGAAGAGGGTCTGTATAGTGAGAGGAACAATTATGAGTAATATGTGACCAGGCTCGCTTATTATAGTATTTCCCTGATAGCAGAATATTATTATCAAAGTGAGAAGTAAAGCAACAATTGTAATGATCCGGAACCTCGCAAGAAGCACTCTTTCAAACCATTCTACACTTTTTCTTGCCAGAAGGTATCCTCTAGAAAAATGAGCTAATAATAATGGTATCCCTACAAATAACGTCACGGAGAGAACCATTGTCTTGTAAGGGATTGGAATTTCGCTGAGCCCTAAAAGGAATACTACTATCGGTGTGTAAAAGACCAACATTAGAAGGTCATCCACTGCTACTTGAAGGAGGGTGAAGTTAGGATCTCCCCTGGCAAGATAGCTCCAAACAAAGACCATCGCTGTACATGGAACGGAACCAAGGATTACAGCGCCAGCTAAATACCCTCTACCTACGTCTGGTGGAATAAAAGATCTAAAAATTACCATAAAGAAAATCCATGAAAAGAAAAACATCGACCAGGGTTTTATACCCCAGTTTAAAAAAGAAGTCATGATAACGGGTTTTGGATGCTTAACTATTCCATGGACTTCTCTAAAATCTATTTGGATCATCATGGGATATATCATAAGCCAAAGCAGTACTGCAATGGGTATGGAAATATGCGCGTACTCAAGTTTACTCAATATGAAAGGAACACCTGGGAAAAACCAGCCTATTAAAGTACCTATCGCTATGCAAATAAGAACCCAAATCGTCAGATACTTTTCAAAAAATCCTAGCGCGTCTGTTACCTCTGCATTTTCAACCATCGCGGATCGCTTATCCAATTTATTAGTATAGACTTATATAAGTTTTGGATGGGTTTTTAAATTTTGGCAAATGGAGAGCAAGGTGTTTCGAGGTAAGATCAGATACAGCTAAATGGAAAATTAAAATACGAAAGACGATACTCTCTTTACATGCGGGGCTATAGCGCGGAAAAGATTGCGAGTTTCATATTGGAGTCCATGGGTTATAGCGTTTTAGAAAAAAATGTTCCAGTATCGGTTGATGATGTAGAAGTAAGTGAAGTGGACTTTATTGTAGAGAAAGATGGTGAAATTTTCGCTGTTGAATCAAAATCTGGATACGCAAACGTTTCCGATATCAGACAGGCATACTCCAACGCTAAGTTATTCGGCAAAAAACCCATGATCGTATGTAAGGACTTCTCAGATATTCAAGCGGAATCTTTAGCCAAAGAGTTCGATGTGAAGGTTATAAGATACTCAAAAATGTTCCTCGTAGAACCAGAAGAGATCTATAACATACTCAGAAAGATAATTTTGGATGTAATTGACGAATACGGTCTTCTGAGAAGACCTTTATTTTTGAAAGAAGAAGAAAAACGGCACTTAGAAAATATAGTTTCGGTTGAAAAACCCGACGATATTGAGAACTTAGGAGAAGTCTTGAATTATTTGCGCAAAGAAGGTGTTTTACCGTCGAGAAGTTTAAAATTTGTTGAAATAAAAAGAATTGCAAGAGCACTTCTGGACGAAAACAAGTTCTATGAAAAACTCGAAAAGATAGAGAAAAAAATTGACGAATTGGAACGTGGCTCGTTCCATCCGCAAT
>JABAOF010041429.1_pt2 | contig 17851 bp, 17 predicted proteins | sample 7062171 | NCBI WGS metagenome assembly JABAOF01 (sample SAMN14538628, study PRJNA623070) | marine sediment metagenome | biome: marine biome [ENVO:00000428]; feature: marine pelagic biome [ENVO:01000023]; material: deep marine sediment [ENVO:00002113] | place: India: Gulf of Khambhat ...
ATTGAGATGGGGAAAGAGGTTATCCTGATGGCCATTCCATTATTTCATGTCTACGGATTGGTCGCGGGTATGAGCCTCGGCGTCTCATCTGGATCCTCTATGGTATTAGCTGTTAACCCGCGTGACACTGACGATCTGATAGGTTTAATTTCTAAATACCAACCTACCATCTATCCAGGTGTGCCAACGATGTATAACGCGATCAATAACCATCCAGATGTGATTGCAGGAAAAGTAGATGTGAGCTCGATCAAGGCGTGCATCTCGGGCTCCGCACCATTAATGCACGAGACCCAGGTTGCCTTCGAATCTTTAACAGGCGGGAAGTTGGTAGAGGGCTATGGTTTGTCCGAAGCGCCGACGGCCACACATTGCAACCCATTGTATGGTTTAAGGAAAGAGGGTTCGATAGGTGTTCCACTTCCGGATGTCGATGCCAAAATCATTTCACTCGATGATGAGGTTTCGGAGTTGCCTGCTGGAGAAGTGGGGGAGTTAGTATTAAGCGGACCCATGGTGATGATGGGCTATTACAACATGCCTACTGAAACGGCAAACACTTTACGTGAGGGCTGGCTCTACACTGGGGACATCGCCCGCGTCGATGAGGACGGTTATTTCTATGTCGTCGATCGTAAAAAAGAGTTGATCAAGCCCAGTGGGTATCAAGTCTGGCCCCGTGAAGTAGAGGAAGTCATCGCTGAGAACCCAAAGGTCCTCGAAGTCGGCGTGGCGGGGATACCGGATGCTTACCGCGGCGAAACGGTTAAAGCTTGGGTGGTGTTAAAGGCGGGTGAGACCGCAACGGTCGACGAGATACGTGCATGGTGTAGAGAGCGGCTGGCGTCCTTCAAAGTCCCAACACACATAGAATTCCGGGAAGAACTCCCCAAGACCGCAATCGGTAAAATCCTGCGTCGGGAACTCCAGCGTCAAGAACAAGAACGAGGAAAACAGAAGATACCNNTTGCCCTAGGTGCAGGGTCTGTTTTCCCACCCTATCGTGGTCAAAATCTTATATTCTTAGCTTGGGAGAGGAGTGAAGAAGTACGTTTTACACAGAAACTGGTATCCCGTTTTATCTACCATACTCCCGTACCTCTTGATGAAGACACCCATAAGTTCGTACAGATTAAAGGGTGACCGGTCGGTAGCCCTTGCACTAATTCGAACCCGATCCTACATACCGGAACGCTTCCAGTGCTATTGATTTGTATCTAATGAAACGAGAGGAAAACCCATCTTTGTATTAAGATCGCCGGAGGGCTTTTAAACGCGCACTAGCTCCCATACAGGAGCTAGTGATATTTTGATAGAGAACAAATCATTTTCAAGCGGAACTGTGGGCAGGTACTGGGACAGGTGTGCCTCCGTTTTTCGAGGGCACAGGTTCAGAGAAGATCTGTTCAAATTCTGCACGATCGATGGTCTCAACATCGATTAATCGTTCAGCGACCGCGTCAAGTTGGTTACGGTAGTTATTTAGGATCGTTTTCGCTTTTTCGTAAGCCTCTTGGACCAGCTGGCGAACTTCAATATCGATTTTCTCCGCGACGCTCTCTGAGTAATCCCTTTGTTCGGAGATTTCACGACCGAGGAATATCAATTCCTCCTTCTGCCCATAAACCATAGGCCCGAGCGAGTCGCTCATGCCCATCCGTGTAACCATCGAGCGGGCGAGTTTGGTGACACGCTCCAAATCGTTCGAGGCACCCGAGGTAATGTCGTCGAACACAAGTTCCTCAGCTGCGCGCCCTCCAAGCATAAAGGCCATATCCGCCTTCATCTTATTACGAGAGATTAACGTTCTGTCCTCCTCTGGGAGAGCCAGGGTAAATCCGCCCATCATGCCCCGAGCGATGATACTTACTTTATGAACCGGATCCGCTTCAGGGATGACATGACCCACAACCGCGTGACCCGCTTCGTGATAAGCGACGATATGCTTCTCTTCCTCGCTAATGATACGGCTTTTCCGTTCAGGTCCTGCGATAACGCGCTCGATCGACTCTTCAAATTCAGTTTGTCCGATCGTCCGTTTATTCCGCCGAGCAGCTAGTATCGCAGCTTCGTTGACCAAGTTCTCAAGATCGGCTCCCACAAAACCTGGCGTGGCTTTGGCGACCGTGCCTAGGTTTACCTCCGGCTCGAGTGGTTTTCCCTTGACGTGTACTTTAAGGATCGCCTCACGACCTCGCATGTCAGGTTTATCAAGAACCACGCGGCGATCAAAACGACCTGGTCGCAACAGGGCGGGGTCGAGGATATCGGGGCGGTTCGTCGCGGCCATGATGATCACATTGGTATCCGTGTCGAAGCCATCCATCTCGACCAGCATCTGGTTGAGTGTTTGTTCTCGTTCATCGTGACTGCCGCCAAGCCCCGCACCTCTCTGGCGACCAACCGCGTCGATCTCATCTACAAATACAATACATGGGGAGTGACGCTTGGCTTGATCAAAGAGATCTCGCACACGGCTAGCTCCAACACCGACGAACATCTCTACAAATTCTGAACCTGAGATTGAGAAGAAGGGAACGGCTGCTTCTCCAGATACGGCTTTGGCCATTAATGTCTTGCCTGTACCAGGGGCACCAATCAAGAGCACACCCTTAGGGATACGCGCGCCAAGGGTGATGAATTTTTCCGGTTCCTTGAGAAATTCCACAACTTCTTGTAATTCCTCTTTTGCTTCTTCGACCCCTGCAACATCCTCAAAGGTCACTGTTGGTTGGTCGCCGGTGAACATCCGGGCTCGGCTTTTACCAAAGGAAAGCGCTTGGTTGTTGCTCCCTTGTGCTTGTCTTAACATCAGCCAAATTAGACCAACAACAAGCAGTGCTGGCAGGATATACGTGACCAGACTGATAATCGTGTTCCAATCGCTTGGTTCTTTGATTTCAAGCTTGATCCGTTCCGTTGAGAGAGCTTCTGGTGTTACGCCTAAATCGAGTAACTGCTCAACGAAAGTTTTCGTCGGTTCTTTACGTGAAAATGCTGTTGCGCTGGTGCCGCTTTCTGAGAAAATGACTTCCAATTCGTTGTCGTTAACGACGATGCGAGCAATCTCGCCAGACATAATCTTTTCAGCCACTTCATTAAAAGCCAGACGCTCGGGTTGGCTGGCACCATCTCGAAATTGGAGCACCAATACAGCAACGATCAAGATCAATATCATCAGAACCAGCGAGTTTCTACCTCGCGGTGAATTCACATCAACCTCCTAGTACATCGCTAAGACAACTGAGTTACGGCTATCGCCGTAAATTATACAACATCAGGCAACTCATAGCGACCAAACATTAATCCTAGAGGGTACCCTATTAAAATTCGTGCAATTGTGTAAATGTTGATGAGTGGGGGTTGTACGCAAACTTTCCAGCCTTAGATATCCCCACTTCCACGTCGGCTAACTGTCGCACCCCCGAACTGGATATCTGCCTGTAATCCTACCACGGCTGAATTGGGCAGGAAGGGTAAAGCAGACAGACCCAGAGCCAAAGTGGGACAAGCCCTCCAATCGCTAAGAATGCTATCAGACCTAATAATACCGCGAACCAGTCGATATGATCTGTAAAGTAGGATACTTTCGACTGGGATTCAGGTAGGTGATGAATCGAAGGTGTCTCCCGGGACGCGGGAGAAGGAATGGTAAGTTGCGGTTGTGCTGAGAAAGTTTTCAGGACACGACTAAGTTGATCAGCGGTGCGATAACGCGCTGACGGCTCCTTTGATAATACCTTCAGGATAATGTCCTCCATGGCTTCGGGGATGGTTGGATTGAGATCTCGTGGATGGGGGGGTGGGGTAATCTGATGAAGCTCCGCGAGTATGGTCGGATTCGTCCCTTCGAAGGGTAGACGTCCTGTGATCATTTCGAAGAACATCACACCTAGAGAGTAGACATCGCTCGCTGGTGAGGGGGGATCACCTGTCGATTGCTCGGGAGATAGGTATAATGGGCTTCCCCAAACGATATCGGAATGTTCGTCCGGACGGATGGACGCCAGAGCCCGTGCGATGCCGAAGTCGGTGATCTTCGCTCGTCCGTCACGAGCTACGAGGACGTTTTGGGGTTTTAAATCGCAGTGAATCAAGCCAGCTCTATGCGCATAGCCAACACCGTTGCTGATTTGGATCATCAAATCAATAGCTTCGGTTAATTCAAGCCGACCATGCCGTTGCATCAATGTCTTGAGATCAGTACCGTCAATGTATTCCATGACGAGGAAATAACGATCATGGTCATAACCGAAATCATAGACCGTGACGATATTTGGGTGAGAAAGATTGGCTGCGGAGCGAGCTTCCTGAAGGAATCGGGTTTGGAAAGACGGGTCATCTATCAAAGATTCCCGAAGGATTTTAATGGCTACTTCACGTTGTAGGTTTCGATCGTGAGCGCGATAAACGTACGCCATACCACCAACGCCTAAAGGTTCGATAAGCTCATAACGTCCGCTGAAAACAGCGTCTTCGATAGGCATCAAGTTCGCTCCCATGATGAATTTTAACCTTAGGTTATGGACGAAGCAAACGACCGAACTTGCTACCAAGATTTGATCATATGATCGGATCACGCACCTCGAATCTGCCAAAGGGAGCCTACCACAATTGTGCGCCTTCATGTGCCATCTTTTAGCAACGTTCAGGACCTGTACTGAGGATGACTTTTATTCTTAGAATCAATTCATTTCATCTAATTGAGCAAAACCAATCAAAGGACGATATGTCGCAAAGAAATTCCTCGGTGACTCAGGATGACCATTAGGTTGTTTAACATATGAACGCGAACAACCAAGACTCTCGATAAATGGATAATCGAAATAAAATAGAGTGGCTAAATGTGCACATAAAACCGAGCGGGTTATAATGGAAACGAGGTTTCTCAGTGCGGAATGCTTGGCTTATCTACAATCCTGGCGCTGGACGTTTCCCGGCTGGTCCCTTCATCGGAAGAGCTGTTAAGGTTCTAGAGAAAGCGGGTTGGGATGTCAGAATCATCAAGCGGGAAAGGGATAGCGATTTATCTTTAATGGCGGCAGAAGCCATCCGTGGGGAATGCCAGGCGGTTTTCATCGTCGGGGGTGATGGCTCCGTGGGTCAAATGGCAGGTGCACTCGCAGGTTCTTCTACTGCGCTCGGAGTTCTCCCAGCAGGAACGGCTAACGTATGGGCACAGGAATTAGGGCTTCCTCGATTAGGATATATCAATTGGTTCGCACTCGAGCAAGCCGCTGCTCAGCTAGCATATGGCCATGTTCGGATGGTCGATCTTGGGGAGTGTAACGGTCATTATTTTCTGCTTTGGGCGGGTGTGGGATTGGCCGCACAAATCGTAGATAGCATCGAACCGCGCAGGAGGTGGGAGAAGTTATTCCCAATTATTTATTACGGCACAATGGCACTTTGGAATTCAATCGGTTGGGATGGCGTCGAACTTGAAATCCAAACAGCCGAAAAGGTATGGACAGGTAAGTATCTAATTGCTGTGGCGTGCAATATCCCTGCATATGCGGGGGGATTATTGGATTTGGCTCCCGGAGCGAAGGTTGATGACGGTTTACTGGATTTCTGGCTTCTTGGAGGGAAGTCACTGAGGGATGTCGTGATACGGGTCATTCAAGTATTTCGGGGAACCCATATTGACGCTCCTGGTGTGGATCATTTCAGAGCCCCAGAGGCGACCTTCATAACCAAGGCGAGTATGCCGATGCAGTTTGATGGTGAACCTATGACGATCGATCCACCCGTAGAATTCAAGGTGCATCGGCGTGTGTTACGCGTCTTAGTCCCCTCAGAAGGGGAACCGCGGTTATTTTCACTATAACAAGCATATTGACGGGTTTAGACATGTATCATGTTGAACTGTGATCGAACCATCCACTCATGCGCGAAAAAGTAGGGAATTCAAAAAAGTCTTTTCGCCCCAGTTGTTTGTGGGCTATCTTCGGCGGAGCATTTGGAATCGCTTTGATCATTATTGTTATAGTGATAGGTGTCTTCTCGAGAAGGACAATCTTTGCTAATCCACCAGTAGAACCCGTTTTAACCTTTGTGAGTCGGGCCTCTTCAACACCACAAGTCAAAATAACTCCTACCGGCACCGTGGGACCTGAATTGCCTCCCACTCCAACACCACCGGAACTGCCAGAGCGGGATTTCGATCACGGTCAATTAGTTACGGTCTTCGGCACCGGTGGAGATGGTCTTCGTTTGCGTAAGAGTCCCGATCTGGATGCCGATGTCGGTTTCCTGGGACTGGAGAATGAAGTGTTCAGAGTTATCGATGGTCCTATCGACGGTGATGGATATGTATGGTGGTATCTTGTAAATCCGTATGAGGGTTCAAAATCAGGATGGGCAGTGGCAAATTATCTTCGCTCTGCTGATGTACCTTAAATTGATCTGCCCGATGAGTTGAATCTTCCTCTAGTGAGGAAAGGAATTTGTGTGAGGCCAAGACCGACCCATATTTCCGCGGATAATTCTCGAGGTCTGCTTACCATCCGATGGGATGATCACAGTGAATGTGAGTATCCCTTTATTACACTGAGGACGGCCTGTCCTTGTGCTGAATGCCGTTTACGCCAGAAAGACCGTCACAGCAAGAGTCTTTCCGGTGAACTGGAAATCCCTTTGCATTCGGTTCAGGTAAGAAAGCTGGAGCGGCTTGAAATGATTGGAAACTATGCTTTGCGGCTGGTCTGGCAGGACGGCCACAGTTATGGGATTTACACCAGGGATGACCTTCGGGAGTTGTGTCCACAAGGTCAAACGATGAAGGAGAAGACGCTGAGTGAGTCATCCGTTAGATGATTTGATCTCGCTTGCCGAGCGAACATACATTCGGTTGGAGGCAGAACAACTGATTGAGGATTGCTTGAATAAAGCGGATCTCGAACCCTTTAACAAACTCCTACAAGAATTGGTGATGGTCGGGACGGACTCGCTCACTGTGTTACGGGAAATCCTTACCGTTATTCGATCGGTAAGTTCCACCCTTAACCAAGAGGGAATAGTGATACAACATGAGTTAAAGAAAACGCTGACTCAGTTTGGGGTCGATCTACCAAGTACACCTTTAGGAAAGACACAAGAATCATTTTGGCAAATCTACCATTATGGTTTTTATCAAGAGATCAAGGCTCATGCGACGTGGTTGAAAATGGAAGATCAAATGCTTCTGGAGGACGTCTGTACCGAAGCTGGCAAGCGAGTAGCCCAGATCGTAAGACGCCTTGTCTTGCTGAAAGGTCTGGAAGAAAATGTTGTGGATTGGATAAATGGGATGATCTATGAGATAGCTCATTCGTCTGACAAATATCCTCGGACCACTCAAACGCCCTTTAGCCACTAATCTCGTGTATACAGATCGCATTTGCTTCATCTAGGTATCGGTTGAGATTTAACGCATGTTCAAGGTTGTGAATATTGGTTACGTAGAAATTCGATGGAGGTGATCTCAAAAACATCCTACAGGATTTAAAAAAAATCGGTCGCAATGAATTATCATTATAGTGGTCGAAGTGGTCTTTCAGTAAATAAACTAGCTTGAAGCCTCGTGAGACCCTAGGTCTCTTCTTAATCCCCCGGCCTTTAAGATGGACACTGAAATACGAGTATCTCCTGACCCATGGACAGATCAGGATTAAAGTTTCGGAGTCAAAACAGATTATAAATAATCCTTGAGATTGTGCTCAACAGCGTACGCTGCTGCCTCTGCTCGATTACGTACATTTAGTTTTGAAAGGATACTGCTTACATAATTGCGGACAGTGCCTTCGCCGAGAAAAAGCAGTTCAGCGATTTGACGGTTGGTTCGTCCTTCAGAGACCAATTGTAAGACATGCATTTCTTGTTGTGTAAGCTCTGCAAACGCGGATGCTTCTTCCTCCCGCGCAGCTTTTCGTACTTCTTGGAAAACACGTTGCGTAACAGCAGGGTCGAGGAGTGCTTCCCCCCGACCAACGGCTTCGATTGCTCTAACGAGATCATCTCCGCCAATTTGCTTAAGGACATAACCTGCAGCGCCTGCTCGAATGGCTGAAAAGAGCATCTCATCTTCTGCGTACGAAGTGAGCATAATTACTTTGGTTTCCGGAAAGGAATTCGTGATTTCCTGACAGGCTTCGATACCAGACCCACCTTTAAGGCGGATGTCCATGACAACAACATCTGGCTTATGAGCCTTCGTCTTTTCGATTGCCTCTCTGGCGGTCGCGGCTTCAGCCACTACCTCGAAATCGTAGCGTTTGTCAAGTAGCGCTCGTAAACCCAAACGGACAACCTCATGATCATCCACCAACAAAATTCTTTGACGTGCCAAATCAAGCTACCTCTTTTTGAAAGGAATTTTATCTTAGCCGTTGATAAGGGACAAGGTTGATGTGAGAACGATAGCACATCGGTCTATATAATTTGTATGCCCATCGCATGTTTCAAATCGTGAGAAATGGGATCCTAAGCGTGGCCGTCCTCAGATTCGATTTCAATCACAAAGATATTTCTCACATAAAATCAGTACATTTAAAAGAATATTGAAAAAGAGAAGAAAAGCTGGTCCTACATACGGAAGCGATGGGAAATTAAAGGGCCATCTTGGTTGAGGTGGGTGTGGACTGAGACTGGACATGGATAGTCAAGAACGAGGATTAGAGAAAGGATGGAATCATAGATCTCGATCACGGGCACTTTGTTCTCTACGGAAATCAACAAAACGATAACCAACCCCTCGTTCGGTAAGGATGTAAACTGGATTAGAAGGGTCAAGCTCAAGTTTTTTCCGGAGGTAATTGATATATAACCTTAAGTAATGGGTCTCATCTCTATACTCGTATCCCCACACTTTAGCTAGAAGCTGTTCATGTGGAACTACCCAGCCAGCATTTTGAACCAAATGGTAAAGCAATCGATATTCGGTTGGTCTGAGTTTTACGAGTTGATTTTCTACCCACACCTCACGTCGGTCAAAATCGATTTTCAATCTTTCATCAACCTCAATGATTTCACGGGTGAGGCTACTGGGCATCTCTGTCCGTCGTAACACTGCGCGAACTCGGCTAACAAGTTCCCTTGGACTAAAAGGTTTGGTGATGTAGTCATCCGCACCTAACTCTAGTCCTTTGACCCGATCCTCCTCCTCACCCTTTGCTGTAAGCATGATCACGGGTACATTCGATATCTCTCGGATCAGACGCAGGCTCTCAAACCCGTCGATATCGGGCATCATCACATCGAGCAAGATTAAATCTGGTAATTGATCTCGGTATTGTTCTAGGGCCTTAAGTCCGGATGTTGCTTCGAAGACTTCAAAGCCGTCGTGCTCGAGGTTTAATCGGATGAAATGTATCATCCGAGGTTCATCGTCTACGACCAAAATCCGTCGGCGACGAGGTGAGGATGTAGCCATATCACTCCCGGACGAAACCGATCAGATCTTCTTCCTCTCGCGTGGGTAAGACTTCAATGAAGTTGACGCGATGCATCGGCCAGATGACACTCACGACAGTCTCGGCGAGATAGGGAAGTTCTTTATCATCGCGGCGTCGAGGATTGTTAATGATGATGTTTGTGTCGTTGGGTCCAGGAAGTTCTTCAATTTCACCGACCACAGCTTCTTCACCTGAAATGTGTAGAAGTACACTGATGGGCATGACACTCCTTTACCGTTGGTAGCGGGATATTAATTGCAGATCTAACCCGCCAAGCTGAATCAGATCACCGTGTCGAATCTGAACGGCTTTCACTGCTTCAATGCGATTCCCGTTCACCACCGTGCCATTTGCGCTATCGAGATCGATGATGAAAAGTCCCTCCGGCTTTAGTAGCAGTTCCGCATGTATACGCGACACGCCTTGTTCATAAGCATTAAACGGGCTCAGGTCAATATCAGGGATAACAGCTTGGCCTTCGATGGCGATACCTAGGGTGTAGTTAGTGCGTCCAAGTAGCGAAAGCACGGCGTCTGTACCTACGACGCGCAATCCGAGTAAAGCACCTGTTCGCAATTCAGGTCCTTCAGGATAGGTTGGCCCAGTTGAATCATCTTCAGGAAATGGTATTTCAACCGGACCTGTAGCTGGTGCTGGCGCTACGTGTACCAACCGTGTCCCACATTCATCACAGTAAAGCGTTCCCACAAACTGTTGGTGTTTGCAGGACGGACACTCAATCATGTCTTATCGCTCGATGGTGGCAGGAGAAGTGCGCGCGTTCCGTACTTGAGAACTTTTTCTCCCGCACTCGATATGCGGTGATCTCGCGACAGTCGAACAGCTTCGCTTAAGGCGGCTTTTGCTAAATCTCTTTCACCGGCTGCAATGAGGTGTGTAGCGAGATTCTCCAGACGTTTCGCTGCTTGTTTGGCTTGACCGAGCTCTGATTCGTGACGAGCCTTTTCTTGCATTCCGTAGAGAGCTATTAGATTCAGTGCAGAGACGATCGCCTCAGGAGGGGGATCAGGATCAGGTTCAGTGGAAACGGGTATCCCGATCTCCACCGGGAGACTTGTACTATCGATATCGGGTCTGAGAATATCACCGGAGACATTGAAATGCGCCAGGGTTAGTTCCTCGATCACCCCAATTGGGTGGACGACTAATTCTAGGATGAGACGTATGGCTCCCTCTGTAGGCAGATATCCGAGGTTAAGGGGTAGGCTATCTCCTAACGGCATAGGCTCGGGCGCGATGCGAAACGCCGATCGGAGGTCGACTTGCTGACCAACAGCACCCTCAATACGCACTCGGCTTGCAGCAACCTTGCTGAGCGCATCGAGGATGCTACGCAATAAATCTTGTACCGCACGGGGTGAGTTAAGAAAGATAACATTTCCCCCCGTCCTACCGGCAAGATCATCGAGAAGTCGGTCACTCCAGTCCGACCCAATGCCTACACAATTTATCGAGATGCCATCCTCTGAAGCTTTGTCCGCCAATGCGATACACAACTCTTCATCACCATATGTGCGACCATCTGTCAGAAGCACCATATGGTTGACGCCTTCCTTGCTGAAATTCCGATGGAGGATTTTAAGACCCATGTCGAGTCCTTGGGCAATCTCGGTGCCTCCGCCAGCTTGAAGTAGGCTTAGGCGGGCTCGCGCGGAAGGGATCTCTTTCGCCTGGTCCGGTGAGACGATCATCTCGGCTCGATCACTGAAAGCGATGACTGAAGCCGAGTCACAGGGTTCAAGATCCTTCAGAATATCAAGAGCCGCTGACCGAACCTGATCCAAGCGTTGGCCCCTCATAGAGGTCGAGCGATCGACTACAATCGTCATATTGATGGGGGAGCGGGTTGATGGGAGTTCCTCGGAAGCATAGATTTCGAGCAGCATATAATGAACTTGAGGTTCACTAATCTGCACAAGATTTCCGCGACTGTGTTGAATTTTACATTGAAAGGAAGCTTCAGCGGCCATTACGTCTTCGGCTGCTTCAAGTTCCTGATCGTACGCTTTTCGCTGTTTGGGATCGATTAGCGTTTCATACGCGCGACTTATCTCGAGGAAGAGCTCTGTGTCCCCCGGGGCAATATTCTTGTCAGGGTGAAGACGAAGGGCAGCTTCGCGGTAAGCGCGTCGAAGTTCATCCGGAGTAGCATTTCTCGACACGCCGAGAATAGAATAGTAGTCCTTAACGGATGACACGCCTCCCTCAATCTACTTGGGCGGAAAACCTACCAATACCGCCGAGATGTTGTCTGGCCCACCGGCTGCATTTGCTGCTCGTACTAAATCTTCGCATGCTGCTTGAGGGTGACCGGATTTATAAATGATTCTGCGGATTTCATGATCCGGGACAACGCCCCATAATCCATCGGAGCAAAGCAGTAGATATCCCCCATATGGAATCGAGTGGCTAACGATATCCACCTCAAGGTTTGCACCCTGACCTATCGCGCGGTAGAGAACATTTCTTTGCGGATGACTGGCCGCCTCTTCGGGGCTTAATTGTCCAAGCTCCTTTAACCTTTCAACAAGCGAATGATCTCGCGTGATGACATCACTCCTTCCGTCATTGATGATATAAGCCCGACTATCGCCAACATGGCCAATGGTTATCTGCTTATCTAGAAGCAGCGCAGCTGTTAACGTTGTTCCACCGCCAGGGACACGAGCGACGACCGACTCATTTGCTTCTTCAAGCGCTTGTCGGATGAGCTCCTGGAGAGGAAGAATGTCATCTTGATCCTTGTCCTCCAGCAATCTAAGGAATGTGGCTTCCGTTAATAGGCGCGCCGTTGTCCGAACGGAGATCGCGCTCGCGATCTCGCCAGCGCGGTGTCCACCCATGCCATCTGCAACGAGGAACAAACCGAAGTCGGGAACTGCTTTGTCACTGACCGCGTTGCTAAGTAGGACAAAGAGCGTGTCCTCGTTATGATCCCGTTCTATGCCAGTAGACTGTGCGGCACCAACTGCGATAGTCTGCTGCTCTTCAAGATGCCATGAAGGTTCCAGAGATGAAGGATCAAGTGGAGCTGTTTTTATACTCTCAGGTGGCAGGGCTTTCCTGCGTCGGAAGATTTGCTCAAAGAATTTCTTCAGGGTACTCATCCTATTGATCCATCTCATCTCTCTTTTAACAGGTTATGTGAGAAGAGCGTAGACCTTATGGTCATTTGATCCAATGTAAAGCCTGTCATCAGTGATGGCTGGTGAACCTGTAATCGGACCCTCGGTGTGGAAACGCCAGCGGAGGCGACCGGAACGGATATCCAAGCAGTAGAGATATCCATCAACCGAGCCGCAGTATAGCGAATCCCCAAGAACCGTAGGCGAACCGGTAACTTGATGTTCTGTTGGAAAACGCCAGACCTCACGGGCGTGCCGTGCATGCACGGCATAGATGTTATTGTCACCGCAGCCGATAAAGATCTTGTCCTCCGATGTGGAGGGGGTGGAGATAGTCGGACCACCCATCCGGAAACGCCAGACTTGCCAACCGTTCTCAACCTCAAGAGCGTAGAGTGTCCAATCCTTTGAACCAAAATATATTAAACCGTCAAAAATAATCGGCGAGGAGGTGACAGCACGCTTGACCTTCTTACGCCACTTCATTTCCCCCCGGAAATCATAACAATAGAAATCACCACTCTCACATCCAAAATAGACACGTTCCTCAAAAACCAATGGCGTGGACCAAATAGCGGCGTTGGTTTCAGCTTTCCATACTCGTCGGCCATTGAGGGAATTAACCACGTGCAGATAGGCATCATCGGAGCCAAAGAAGATATGGCCATGCGAGAGCGTTGGAGAGGATCGGATAGGACCTTCTGTATAATAGGTCCAGACCAGTTTCCCCCCACGTGCGGTAATAGCATGTAAGCGATAGTCTTCGGATCCGACGAAGATCACTCCGTCTTCAGCTGCCGGACGACCGGTAATTCCTCCTTCGGTTGCGTATTTCCAAATAAACTCACCTGTTTGAGCATCTAAAGCATATAAGTTATTGTCATAACACCCGATGAAGATGACACCCTGATAAAGTATCGGGCTACCACGGATCTCATCTTCGCATTCAAATGACCACAATTCCTTGACATCGTCCTCATGAGCTGTGATCTCAGCCGTGCGGGGTCTGATAAGAATACCGGTTTCTTTAACCGCCGCTAGCAATGCTTGTTTCAAGGCTTCCGCACTAGAATATCGTTTCTTGGGGTCATAATCCAGTGCGGTGTTTATGATCGCTTCGAACTCAGGAGACACACTGGGATTGATCTCCCGGATGGGACGTTCAGAGAATGAAAACGGCGGTTCGATGCGAGGATCGCGTCGTGTTAATAGGTGGTGCAGTGTTGCACCCAGAGCATAGATATCGCCAGCGGGTGAAGCCTCACCTCGGTATTGTTCAGGCGGCGAGTAGCCTTCCGTACCAATCATGGTCCCTTTCTGACCTGGCTGGAAAACTCGAGCGATGCCGAAATCAATAAGGCGTATTTGATCATGTTGATCTACCATAACATTGGAGGGCTTCATATCACGGAAGACCAGTGGTTCTGGTTTGTGATTATGGAGATAGCTAAGCACATCACAAAGTTCGATCGCCCAATTAATGACCTGCTCTACGGGTAAAAAATCGTCCGTTTCATGCAGAATGGCTTCCAAATCCTTACCATCGATGAACTCCATCACTAAATACAAGCTGTTCTTGTGGGTGTAATAGTCGTAAATGCGCGGGATGGCGGGATGAGACAGCGTAGCGAGGAGATCCGCTTCCCGCTCAAAATTTGTGACAACCATCTCATACATAGTTTGGTCAGTCAGCATACTGGTCATTTCTTTAATCGCCACAAGTTTAGTCACATTGGGAAAATGCAGGTCTCGCCCTTTATATACAGAACTCATGCCACCTGAACCAAGCACACCCAGGATCAAATATCGATCCTGGAGAGTTGTGCCTGGCTGTAACCGTTCCAGACCTTCAGTCTGGTTGTCTAGGGCACGAGTTGTCCTTCTCATCGTTCTTATTTCACTGTAACAATATGACGAAAAAATTATAGCATACCGGTTTCGTGGCGCAACGCGTACTAAGGTCAGTGGTGGAGTAAGCCTTAACTTTGGCGTTGAGCTAGCTGGTGAGCTATATTTCTTAATTCTCTCGCAGCGGGTTCTCTGGGTTCTGCTTCGTGAAGTGCTCGTAGTGCGATTTCAGTTTGTTGATGGGAGAAGTCTCGGGCGTGAGCAAGGGCATCCACCTGATTCAGAGCTTCATATAGATTCTGAAGTGCGACTTGCTCAGGTTCTTGAAAGAATTGATCGGCGAAGCTGGAGGATTTCGCTATGCCATAAAGGGTGGGGAGGGTTTTCTTGCGCTGTCGGAGGTCATCACTCGCCGGTTTACCCGTCTTTTCGGGATCCCCCCAAATGCCAAGGATGTCATCCTGAACTTGGAAGGCCAAACCCAAATGGTGGCCAAAAGCGCGATACCTCTCGATGATTGAGTTCGATGATCCGGCTAATTGCGCCCCAATGGTTGAGGAAGCTGTGATCAAGGCAGAAGTTTTGCCCTCGATCATTTCAAGATAATCCTCGACGGTAACTTCTTCTTGAGTCTCGAAGGCCAGATCTAAGTGCTGACCTTGTGTAAGTCGAAGACAGGCTTGATCAAGGGTGTATTGGGCTTTAAGGACAATTTCTGGATTGAGGCCTGTCTCGATCAGGCGGTGGGTCGTGAGGCGCGCAATTGTAAAGATGCTATCACCAGTATTGATGGCTTGAGGGATTCCCCAAATTTTCCAAAGCGTTGCACGGCCGCGCCGAGTGTCGCTATGATCTTCAATGTCATCGTGGATAAGTGTAAAGCTATGAATTAATTCGATCGCACTCGCGGCCGGTAATGCGTTTTGCCAATCACCACCTGCAGCGGCACAGCAGAGGAGAGCGATCAGAGGACGAATGCGTTTTCCCCCCGATTGAGCATCGTTCAACCAACCCATATGGTAACGAATCATCTTCGCCAATTCGGGATAACGATCAGATTGAATTGGCTGAATGGCGATCTTGAGATCTTTTTCAATCGCCTCCAGCATCGTAATACGCAGCGAGATTGATTTGCCTTTATTCATGGCCTGCGGAGGAGTTTAGCTTGGCGGAGAGAATCAATAGATCCCGATCCGGTAGCGAACATACAGATACGGATCTCTTGCCCGAGTTGGTTTATAACCTCACAAACTTTTTCTGTCGATTCAATAGCGGCCTTCAGAAATGGGCTAGCGAGTGCACACAAATCAGCACCTAGCGCGATGCACTTTGCGATATCCATTCCACTTCGCAAGCCCCCTGAAGCGATCAATGGGATATCCTGGAGCTCTTCACGTACGCCTGCTAGAGCATCCGCAGTTGGGATACCCCATTGAATAAAGTTCGCGGCCAAGCGAACCTGCTTGAGATCCTGTGCTCGATGCATTTCAACTTGTGACCAGGAGGTGCCTCCTGCGCCTGCGACATCGATCACCGCAACCCCAGCGTCAGTTAACCGCTTTGCGATTGGAGGTGAGATTCCCCAACCGACTTCCTTCGCGATAACCGGGACCTCTAGCCGAGTACAAACGGCTTCGATCTTGCTGAGAAGGTTACTGAAATCTACGTCACCTTCGGGTTGAAGTGCCTCTTGCAATGGGTTCAGGTGCAGGATCAATGCGTCGCCTTCGATCATATCGACAGCCCGTCGGCATTCGTCGATCCCGTATCCGTAATTGAGTTGAACAGCACCGAGATTTGCACAGAGCAGGATATCGGGTGCGACCCGACGTACTTGATAGGTGCTCTCGAGGGANNAGGGAAGGATCTTCGATCGCAGCACGTTGTGATCCCAACCCCATCGCAATACCCATCTCTTGAGCCGCTTCGGCGAGGGTGATGTTAATGTCCATTGCGGTTTCAGTTCCACCTGTCATCGAGGAGATCATGATTGGGTAGCTGAGCCGCTTCTCCAGGAAGTTTAGAGAAAGGTCGATTTTATGAAGATCAAGTTCAGGTAAAGCAGAATGAGAAAAGGAAATCCGCTCAAGACCCGTAGTCAATCCTGATTGAACATCTTCTTCAAGATTGATCCTGATGTGATTAGATTTTCTTGCGGATGTACCCGTAACTTTACTCATAGCGGAGTGTTCCTAGTGAGAGAGCCATCTTACCAGTGGTAGATGGCGAATGTCAACTTGCATAATCGTGGATCACTGAATTACAATCCTTTCGCACCCTTAAAGGATGAGATCATTTAGGAGGAGACAAATGTCAGACACATTCGATCAGGTCAAAGCCGTCATTGTTGAATTGCTCAGCATAGACGAAGAGAAAGTCACCCCCGATGCGCGTTTCCGTGAGGATTTAGAAGCAGATTCGCTGGATCTGGTCGAGCTTATCATGGCCTTCGAAGAAAAATTCGGAGGGGAGATCTCTGACGAAGATGCGCAAAAGATCAATACTGTGGGGGAGGTTGTTGAGTATATTGAGGCTCACCTTCAGTGACCATAGATGCGATATTGAGTTGATTTGGGCCGGTTAAAAACTGGCCCTTATTCTTAGTTGGATTTGTTCTTATGTATTATTTTTTACCTTCCTCTGCAACTGATTTTTTTCTAGGCGACTTTAGCAATCGAAGGATTTCCTCATCTTCTTCATCCGTGGCAGATAAGTAATCCTGCATGAAAATTGAGCGTCTCATCCGTAGGGACATCGGCGCTACTCTTCGTATGTCCTCGACTCGCGCACGATCTCGACCGTCAGCAATTGCATGCGCTCGAGCAGCTTCGAAGAGCGTTATTTCGGCCCTCAAGGAATCGATTCCCAATTGCTTTATGAGCTTCAAACCGAAAGATTCGGCTTGGGAAGTGAGCTGAACTTCAGGGAGCAGATCTCGTGTCGAGACTAATTCCTGTCGGAAGAGCTCCGTCGCTTCTGAAAATTCTTTGACGACAAGGCGAGGGTTGTTGCGGAAGGCCACCGTTCGGTGATAGGCCTCAAGACGCTTCTTTTTGTGCTCCAATCCTCTCACGACAACCCGGAGGCCGAAACGGTCAAGGATTTGAGGGCGCAAGCGTCCTTCTTCAGGATTCATCGAACCGATTAGGATAAATCGCGCTCGATATGTGGCAACCAATGGACTACGGTGGACGGTGAAGGTACCTTGAGCCGCAGCGTCCAAAATTGCATCAACGATGTCATTATCCAGCAAATTTACCTCATCTACAAAGAGCAGATTTCTATCGGCACTGGCTAAAATTCCTCGATTAAGTCGCATACGTTGGTGGACGGCTGCGCGCTCATCAATGCCCCCGATCACGTCCTCTAAACGTGAATTTAGGGGTAGCTCGATCAAACGAACTTGCTCCAAGTACGTCAGCT
>JABAOF010019627.1_pt3 | contig 17846 bp, 20 predicted proteins | sample 7062171 | NCBI WGS metagenome assembly JABAOF01 (sample SAMN14538628, study PRJNA623070) | marine sediment metagenome | biome: marine biome [ENVO:00000428]; feature: marine pelagic biome [ENVO:01000023]; material: deep marine sediment [ENVO:00002113] | place: India: Gulf of Khambhat ...
CTTTAAAGATGTTTTGGACATTTGAACATTTGAATTTCGGATTTGTTTCGAATTTCGATATTCTCGGTTTTTTAATCGGATTTATTATTCTTATCCGTCATTTCAGCATTGACACGACACTAGTGTCCAGTTACTCGTTGATTGACGGCACATGGTACATCGGTGCAGGGTGAACACAAGTTGGCTGTCTCGTAAGTGCCTTAATTGGCATCGCTGGAGGTAACATTATGAAGCCGCGGAGGAAAAAGCAGCTAACATTTGTGGAGTTAGTAGAATCTATTCGGGTAACGCATAATCTGTTCTCAGTTCAAGCGGTCAGGGCGGTCAATATAAGCCTGACCTTGCGAAACTGGATAATAGGATTTTTTATCCGGGAATATGAGCAAAATGTAAAAGATCGCGCGGAATACGGTACTTAGCTCATAGAAAGGCTTGCAACGCATCTACAAAAAGGCATCGATGAATCCTATTCAGACCGGTATCTACGCCTTTGTCGGCAATTCTATGGAACTTATCCACAGATTCGGAAATCACTGATTTCCAAATTCGATTTAATCGAAAATGGGAAATCGTTGATTTAACCGAAAGAGGTCATGGGTGAATCGGACATTGAAGATGCGCTTCTTGACAAACTTCAAGAATTTCTCCTCGAACTGGGTTATGGATTCTGTTTTGAAGCCCGGCAGAAACGCATACTCATCGGCTCAAAACATTTCTTTGTAGACCTTGTATTTTACCACCGGATTCTTAAATGTCATGTCCTTATCGAGTTGAAACTTCACGAATTTAACCATGAACATCTTGGGCAACTTAACACGTATGTGAGCTGGTATAAAAAGAATGTCATGAACGATGGCGACAACCCGCCAGTCGGCATTCTGCTCTGCTCGGTGAAAGATCATTCCCTTGTTGAATACGCCCTTGCCGGCATGGACAACAGCCTCTTTGTATCGAAATACCAGCTTGAACTCCCGAAGAAAGAAGAAATGCAGAGTTTTATCGAGGCACAAATGCGGGAGGTAGAAAAATGACGCTCCAGGAGTATTTCGGAGCATGAAAACAACCGAACAAACGGGACAGGCCAGGAAAAATTTTAATTCGACGCCTTAACAATATCGTTCATCACGATCTGATGGCCGGTACAGAGCAGCAGGTGATTACCCTTATCTTTCATGTTCTTTCTCCATAGAATATTTTTTCTTTTAATGATAATTTTTCCATTTTGCTCTCCTATTGTCGCCTGTAATATTGTTATTTTCTCCTCTTAAATATTATCCCCAAACCCGGGAAAAACATAGGTGTCCTTTTCCGATATTCAATATATTCTTCACCCAGCCGCTTTTCCAGTTCCGGCTCCTCAATCCGTTTCAGTTCCCAATAATTAATTAGAATGAAAAGAGGTGTGAATACAATGAGAAGGGAAACAGATCCAAATAATACACCAAAACCAAAAAGTAGAAAAAAGATACCGGTTACCATTGGATTCCGGGTATAAGCGTATAGACCGGTTGTGACCAATTGTGGCGGAGGGTTGAAAGGAACAGGAGTACCCTTTACTCTAATAAAATTTAAAACAGACCATCCTATCAAAAACAAGGCAATCAAAAAAATGGGCAAAGATAAAATGATATGAAACGGTTCAGGGATTACAGCGGTAAGGTTTAATAACCGATCCACTTGCAAGGCTATAACCACAAAAGAAAATATCAACAGGCCATAAATGAAGGCTCCGACAGGTGTAAACAAGTTTCGCATTTTTCGACTGCCGGTGGCAACATTATACAAAACTTCAATCCATTTCTTTTTTATATTCATAATTAATCTCCTTTCACCAGTTTTTCCAACATTTCAGGTAAATGCTCAAAGATCCAAAAATGTCCCGCCCCCTTAATAAACTCGGCTTCACAATTGGGGATCTTCTCAGCCATATAGTGCCCCATGGAGGGGGGAACACTGATATCTTCTTCACCCTGCCAAAGATAGACCCTGGCTTTTATCTCATTTAACGGGATCGCCCAATTACCGGGGATCATTGCATCGTACCAGGTGCCGATGCCCCCCTGACGGTAGCCCTCATTGCGATCAGGTCGAATAAAACCGGCAATGTTTAAACGCTCATAAACCTCTCTGTCAGTCTTACTAAACTCTTTGAGAACCATTTTGATATAAAGCTTAGGGTACGTTCTCGCCAACCAGGCAAACATCTTCATCTGCAGCTTGAACAGGCCCGGCCATTTCGGTGCTTTGGTCCACATCATACGAATAGGAGCAGCTATGTTCTTATCTGTTTCCGGGATGAAAGGCCCGACACTGGCAAAGATACCAACTGAAGTCAAACGCTCCGGGATTTTCCAGGCACAGGCTAAAGCAAACGGTCCGCCGCCAGATGGTGCAAAGACAGCGAATTTGTCTATACCCAATGAATCAGCCAAAGCAACAATGTCATTAGGCCAGTTTTCAATGGTGGTTACACCCTCTACAAAATCGGTTTGCCCGAAACCGGGCCGGTCCGGGGCGATCAAACGAACGTTAGTCAAAAAAGGTGAACCGGGTATCACGCCCCAAAGCAGCCTCGAATTGGGATTGCCGTGGAAAACAAAGATTGGCTGACCCGCTGGGTCACCATACTCCGCGTAACAAAGTTGGCGGCCATCAGAAAGTTTAAGATAGTTCTCAGTCGACCTATTCATCCTTTACACCATTTTTTTTAAGTCTCCGATGTTTTTTTCAGAATCGGGCCGGTTCCCGGGATAAACTTTCCTAAATAATAACGTTGGCGGATAAGTTTTGCTTCTTCTTCAGCCCATTTTTCTACACCAACGGCTTTCATCCGGCACAGGTTAAAAAGTTTGAAGTTATGGGGAAATCTGTCTGCTCCTTCTTTTGCGGGTTGAAGCTTTACACAAGGAAATTCCTCACATTGGAAACAGAATTCCAATTCCTTATCCTTAATGCATTTAAGTGTCTCACAGGGCTGCCCCAGGTGTTTGCAGCCATTCTCTAACCGACATCCCTTACAAGGGACTTCTTCCGGGTCTTTCCGGATTTTTAAGGCAAATTGCTTTTTCATTTCCCCTGTGATGTTTTTTTCATAAATTTCGCAATTGAAACAATCCAGGCCACACGGAGCAGATAATCTCCTTTTGGTAACAGCATTCATTTTTTCCTCCTTTTCTTTGAGATTTTTATCCGGCTTTGAAGCGAAAATCAATTTTGATTTTATAGATACTCCAGCTCCTAAAAAAACCAGGAGACTTTGAATAAAATGTCTTCGCTTTAACGTGTCACTCATTTTTTCCTCCTCATCCATCTTTATGCAATTTAATTGACAATTTAAAATATGCAGTATTATCAACGATTTCTGATATTGGGATTTTAAAAAAATGTCATATATGGTAATAGGTATTGTCATATATGGCGATTTGTCATGATAATGCCAAATACGGCAATATCCGGCAGAATTAAATATCAATACTACTTCCATTTAATGACTAAGAACGTGATATCATCCTCCTGGGTTCTGCCGCTGCTCCATCTTTCACCCGCTTCATTCAGAGAGGCAATGATATCCCCGGGAGATTCTTTGACAGTATCTTTGAATATTCTTTTTACTCTAGCCATGCCCAGCATCTCATCTTTTTGATTAAAAAGTTCGGGAAAACCGTCAGACATGAGGAGAAGAATATCACCTTTTCCTATTTTTGCTTCCCTTTGTTGGTAGGAAAAATTGACAAACCCTCCCAGGGGAGGGCCTTTGATGAAGATTTCATCAACGGTTTGCGATTTTTTCCTGGAGATCAAAGCCGGGGGCATACCTGCAGTAGAGGCAATGATTTTATTCTTTTTAATCTGAAGAATCATCATCGCCATATACAAATGCCCCAGGTTCATACCTTTGATGATGTTGGTACAGTTGTTAAAAAATTCAGGGATATTTACAGATTCATTATATGTACCGAACAAACTTTTGACAGCAGTCACCATGGTGCCGGCCTTCATCCCGTGTCCGGTGGCATCCCCGATGACTGCCGTTAACGTACCGTCTTTTCCAATATGGAAATCATAATAATCACCCCCAACCTCTGCGGCAGTTTTCATAAAGACATTGATCTCCAGGTCGGGCCGCTGCGGGATTTTTTGGGGCAGCATGGAAAGTTGCAATCTTCTGGCCTCTTCCAGTTCTTTGGACTTTCGCTCATTCTCTGCTTCAAGGAGCCGCCGCTCAATTTCTAACTGCCTGGTCTGGCGCTCCTGCAAAAGATTTTTTTCAGAGAGTTCTTTTACCTGGACAAGCTTCGTTTCCAGGTTTTTATTGATCCGGGAAAAGTGGTAGGAAAGATAGATAGACATACAAATGATAAACACCGGTCCGCCGTACGTATGAACCCGGAAAAAACGCCGGGGAGGTTCGGTCATATGGTAAGCGATCATTTCAACAATAACGTCACCTACCTGGTAAACCGATAATATTGCCAGTGTGATGATACCGATTAGAATAATCCAGGCACCTTTTTTTTCCCTGGGCCAATGCCTGATAAAGACCCGTAAGCTCTCAAAAATCAAAAGTGTGGTAAATAAAAATAACCCGATATAGATCAAACCCAGTGGTTTAAATGCTCCCCAGGCGCCGATGGCCACGGCAGAAACAATAAAATAGCGATATCGTTTGGGAATCTTTGCATACACGATGGAATAGGAAGTCAGCAGCAGGAACGAAATAGTGAGGGTATTCAATATCGGACCGATCCTGAAATAAAATATCATTTCTCCCGAATCAGAGGTGGTATATCGATTCATAATCGTATAAAAAAATGCAGCAAAACCAATTAAACAAAAGGAATAAAACAAATTTTCTTTCATTTTTGGGTAAAATAAAAAAAGCAAAAGGTGCAGAAGGGCCAGTATTAAAGGTATCGCTGTCAAGAGGGTTTCATATTTGGTAAAAAGTATGTTTTGCTTGCTGACCCGTGATAACGTTTTATCGAAATCCATGAACAAAAGAATAAAACCGGTATCAAATCCCATGCGCTGCTGAGATACTGTTGAGCCGTTGAAATAACGTACGGCAATGACCTGCCGGGAGTGATGATCAAAGGTAAACGCCTTCCATCTCACCGGCTCCGGGGTCTCTTCCATGGGTGTTGGGGTTTTAATTTGCCCGATTCGGTGAATCGGTTTTCCATTCAGGAAAACTTCCGAAGCGCCCAGGTGCCGGATATTAAGAGCAGCGGGTTTCCCCTGCAGTGTCTCATCGATCCGGAAATGGCACCTGAACCATCCGACTTTGTGCCAATTGGTCTTCATTATATTCTTGATATCTCTGGAAAAGTAAATGTTTTCCCATAAAAGGTCGTCATACCCGGGTTCTGCCCACTGCCGGTTATCGCCGGGATGATATTTCCATTTCCACTCCCCGGTTAATAAAAATCCTCTTGATTCTTCAGTCAAAAGAGTTTTAGTCAATCGGTTTTCACCTTGTAATGGACCGGGAAAAACGAAGACCATCAATAGGATGAAAAGAAAAATACTTATGGGAGCTAATTTCGCAGCAGTCTCTTTTGGTTTCATAGGAGAATTTTATAAGAAAAAGGTAAATATTTCAATAGGTAACATACTGATCCTCATGACCCCGTCAAAGTCGCCCAAAACAAAATATTTTCGGGTGAACACAAGGTTCACCCCTACGTCCACCCGGAAACCCTTTGTAGTGGCTCGGTCAGGATTTTGTATTCGCCCGACCTCCGCATTCGGCCATTTTTTTGGGTTTTGAGACTTAAATTTTTATCTTGTATAGTTCCCAGGTTTCTTCATCGATATTTTCTTCAAGTTTATAGAAGTAATTATCACTAATGGTAACATGGGAAGCAGCGTCCAGCCCATAATTTTCAGGTACCGGCAGGTAAATCCTTTTTTTCTCATTCCCCTCCTGGTCCATAACAATACACTCCCGCTGTTCCTTCTTGACTTGATTCGTCATTACATATAATTTACCATTATCGGCAAACATGGTATAAATCGGCGGGTAGTAATCTTTAAAGCTGATACGGTTTTTAAATATTTCATAGAACTGTTTATAGATGGGATCCGTTTTAAACCATTTCAGGGTTTTATCTTTATAGGAGGAAGGTACTTTAAGCCTTTTGTAATCTCTTTTAATGCGGTACTTTTTTTCTCCATTTTCATCGAAGGCATCGATGGCAAAACCATGAATTCCAGCTATAACAAAGAGTTTATTCTTATCTATCACCGGATAAAAAGGCGTCATGGGAAAATCAAGGCTGGCAGTGGGGCCAACTTCAAAATCCGATTTATAAATCATCTTCCCCTTTTTAAGGTTTTCGTCGGCTAAAAATAAAGCTAAAACAATTTTCTGGCTGTTTTCTTCTTTTGGTGTTGTAGAGATGCAAATATATTTTTTCCCAAAAGGAAGAAAGTTATCAAATGGACTAATTTTATATTCCTTTATAAATTTCCCGGTTTTTGAAAAGATGGATAATTTCCCAAAATTGCTTATATAGACTTTATCGTTATATGGGGTAACAGCCATGGGGCCGCCAAAGGGATTTCTTTTTATTTCACCGGGACCTTCGCCTTCCTTTCCAAATTTGGTAATGAATTTATAGTCTTTAGGGTTATAAACAAAAATGGTGGTTTTTTCCTGGACATAGATACAACCATTTCCGAAGGAAATGCTTTCCGGTTGACCGAATTCTTCAAAAACCGCAACCTTTTCTGCTTGCGCTCGCACCGGTAAAAGCGCCAAAAGGCTCCAACACCCTATAAAAAGTATGATCTTAACTTTCATCAAGTACCTCCGATTTAGGTTAATATAGTAAGCGCTTTTCTTAATGCTTACAATCTGATTATAATTAATCATAATTATATTTTCAAGTCCAACTCCGGGTCTTCCTCACTCTCTTCCTGGATAGAAGACAGCGCCTTCAAACCTAGTTTTTCAAAATGCGTATCAAAGGTTAAAATATTTGAAATCTTTCTATTTTTAGACTCTTCAGCAATTATAAGATCCCCCAGGTTGATGGAAGAGTTTTGGGTGTATTTCATCACTCCGCCCAAATATCAGAAGCAATCTTTTCTTCGAGTTTTTCTTTTGAAATATTCATTGGTGGTAGTGAATTGAAGTAATTTTCGATATTTCTGGCTCTTCGAATTACCAATTGGTTGCCAACATATTCAAAGATGATGGTGTCGCCTGCATCCACATTTAAGCGATTACGTACCTTCTTTGGCAGAGTTACTTGACCCTTACCGGTTATTTTTGCTGTACCTAACATATTGTCCTTACCTCCTTATTTTTTCTTACACTTTTAATTATACTTACTTCGCTTGATAAGTCAAAAGCAAATTTCAAATAGAGGAAAAAAGTGTGTAAACTTTTTTTTGACTGGTCCCTTTTTTTCCAATGGTCCATGGAATTGCTGCAGGAGTTGGAATTGAAAGAATTGAAAGAAGAATATCGTTGGTTAGTTCATCATCGGATAGGGATTTTGTTTGGCGACTTTTTCGGAGAGTATGAGAAGGCCCTTAACCATTATAATAAGGCTTTGGAAATTAATGAGAAGATCGATAATATCAAAGGCGTGTCCTATAGTTTGCATCAGATCGGCACGATCTATCAAGATAAAGGCGATTATGATGCGGCATTAACCCATTATCAGAAGGCCATGGACATTAAAGAGAAAATTGGGGATATCGCCGGTACGGCAAGCAGTATGGCGCAGATGGGGAAAGTGCTTTCAATAAAAGGCCAGCACAACGATGCCTTGAAACTATGTTTACAATCCTATTTGATTTTTGTAAAACTGGAATCACCAAATGTGACGATTGTTGAAGGATTTATTAGAAATATTCGCGAAAACCTGCCCGAAGACCAGTTCAATGCCATATTAAAAGAATTTAACCTTACCTCTTCTTTTTGAGACAAAATTCGAAGCACGAAATTCGAAATACGAAACAAATCCAAAATTCAAATGTTCAAAATCCAAAACAAAGAAGGTATGATGCTGAGAGTGTTGAAGTTTTGTTTTGGTCATTGTAATTTGTGATTTGGAATTCGTTTGTAATTTGGAATTTGTAATTTGGGATTTTCTTTTTTCGGTCATTTGAATTTGTTTCGAATTTCGAAATTCGGATTTCGGATTTACTATCTTTTTCTTAAATCCAGGGACGGAACGTTGAGATTTGGATTTTTTTGGGAAAAAGTCAGTCAGAAAATCAACCCTGCTGCTTGACAAAAATATGAAAAATCGATATATTTAAAGTGCATTCAACGGAAAATCGAGATGATGAACGTAGATGAAAAAGTCGAATATTGGCTTGATATAGCGTCATACGACCTCAAGACAGCTCAGTCGATGCTGAGGGCTAAAAGGTTCCTGTATGTAGGATTCATGTGCCACCTGGTTATAGAAAAAGCCTTGAAGGCGTACTATTGGGATAAAAAAAGAGAAGAACCTGAATACACTCACAATTTAATCAGATTATGCGAAATATCCGGGCTAAATGAAATCCTGTCAGAAAACCAGAAGCAATTTGTCGATACGTTAATGCCATTAAATATTGAAGCCAGGTATCCTAAGGATAAAAGATTGCTGCTTAAAGAATTGAACAATAAAAAATGTAAAGAGATATTTAAAGAGAAAAAGGAGTTTTACAAATGGATCGTGAAGTTGTTGAAAAGGTAAAAAAATACGCTGAAGCTGTCAGGAAATACATGCCGGTTAAAATGGTTATTTTATACGGGTCCCATGCCAGGGATTTGGAACATTTAACCAGTGATATTGACGTTGCTGTAGTGGTGGACAAAATCGAAGCCGATTACCTGGAACAAAGCGCTCGATTGTTTCATCTTATCCGCGGGATCGATACCAGGATCGAACCCGTGCTCTTGAGCAGTGATGAGGATAGAAGTGGTTTTCTCAGCAGCATATTAAAATACGGGAAAATAATATATCAATAATACCATACCACATACGACCGGCGAGAATGGTGCCGAGAATGGTGCCAGGTAAATTATTTTTCGACCTTGATATACTGTGTTCTTTCGTCGCAGGCGATTTTAACTTGCCCGGGCAAAAGCTTTTATTAATATTCTATAAAAACGCGCAAAAAAAACAAAGTTTTTCTGGATGGTACTATTCAGACGTCATGAACGACGCCTATAGGGTGTGGGCGCCGCCCACTTAAATCCTACGCAAGTCAATCTTACCGGGATTGCAGGTGCCCAACCTGTATTTACGTTCGGCAATTTCCAAATGAGAAGGAATTTCAAGTAAAGAAACTCTCTCCTGCTTGCGCTTTTCATTCATAACCTGGATGGCTGCATACTCCGCAGCCACTGGGTCTCTACCCATAACGATCCCAGACCAGTACCAGGGAACCCCCCTCCGGTACGTTCCCCTGAGCGCATCACATAGATTTAAAATAGTCTTATCTCTAATACTGGGCCGGGCACTGACTTCAGCAAGAAAATCAAGGTCCCCATGGCATTTGGACATGTCTCTATCCCTTAAACTGCCGATGTGATTTTTAAAAAATAGGCTGACACCAAAACCACCATCCACACACTTAAGCGAAGCCAGGTTGATGATCTTAGTAGCGGTATCAGTGACAATACGGGTCAACCGTTCCCGCGGATGATAACCACCACCATCGTCATTACCAAAGTATCTGACCCCTGTCATGGATTTGTTGGCTTTAAACCCACCTTGCTCCAGGTCAGAAGTGGTACGTTCATAAATGATAACCTGGTTCAAGGGAATAACACGTTTTAAACTTTCGCATAATGCATGAACAAGTTCCCAGTGCGGGCTTAGCCTAATGGTCCAGGTGTTGCAGTTCACTTTAATCGCTACCACATCGTTTTCTCTCAAGCCAAGAGAATCCCATGCCTTCACAGAGTCATCTTTCCCGGTTAACGCAGATAAGGCCCGGTCAAACATCAGGGTTACCTCTTTTTGATTGCACACATTGCGGCTGTTAATAGCACGTTCATTCCTGGCCGCAATAACTTTCGATTTTCCAGCGGCAGAAGCCGCCAGCGTTCCTTTTATAAACGGAAACGCCCCGGCTGCCGCTCCCAGGACTGCAATAGCCCTGGAACCGGATTTGATAAAATCCCTTCTGGTCAGTTTTTCAGACATTTTTTCCTCCTCTTATTTTAGCCACCAAGACACGAAGTCACTAAGATACACGGAAGTCTTTAATAAAAAACTTTTTTGTGTTACTTTGTGCCTTTGTGCCTTTGTGGCTGTTATATTCTTCATCCTTCATAAAAATTCTGACATTAAAGGATATCTCTATAGATTTCTGAAGCAAACGTCGTCAGTTTTTCTGACAGCGTATCATTGCTCAAGGAGAGGTATACTAAATATTTACCCTTGATAAAATAAACCAGGTAATCCGGTTCATAGTGGTATGATTTCGAAACAGTACCGATGTTTATTTCAGTATAACCGTTTGGGCAGATAGCTTCATCAGCAAAAGCCGCTTTCGCGTTTTCCGGTGTTCCCAGGTTAAAAATATTAAGAGTGATGGTATTTTGCTCACTATCCTTGAAAACCATGTGGGTGAGCTCACGAAAACCATGGTTAACATAAACAACACCGCCGCCATTGATATAATTATACAATGTACCGTCTTTCAACGGCTTTTCGTAAGTACCGTAAAATTCAGGGGGATGAGCAAAAACAAATCCCGAAGGAAGTTTTTTGGGAATAAATCTATTATCATCACCCTGTAAAAAACCCTTAACAAATAAAAAAACCAATATAAAAACAAAAACCAACACTAAAACTTTTTGCTTGTTTTGAATCTCTTTGGTTTGACGTTGCATATTGTACTCCTTGCCATGATCCCAATTTGGCACGATGGTTTAACCACGTAATATAGGCTGACCATGTATGAAAAGTTTTTTGCCCCGCTTTTTTACAAAAAAGCGGGCCGCCGGAGGCACCGAAGGTAATTACAAAATGTTTTTTAATTTTTCCCGGTAATTTCGGCTGATTACATATTTGCTGCCGTTTTTCATCAGGGCGATCCATTCGTACTGCGACCAATGCTGCAGTTCGGTAATGGAATCAATATTTACAATAGTTGAACGGTGAACACGTACAAACTTCTGAGGGTTTAGTTTCTTTTCGAGTTTGCTCAATGTTTCCCGCAGCAGGTAACAGGAATCACCTTTGCGGATGCGTACATAACAACCATCTGCTTCGAAACTATCAATATCATTAACATTTACCAAGAAAATCCTCTGGTTCAATTTAACCTGGATGCGCTTTAGATATTTTTCCTCCTTTTCCATTTTTTTTATAAAGGATACCAAAGATGAAGGGGGAGTTTGAGTCGAGTTCTTTTGCTCCATTCGGGTCCTGGCATAACTCAATGCTTCCTTAAATCGTTCATCGTCAAAAGGTTTAAGAAGATAATCCAGGGCATGAGCGGAAAAAGCCTGGAGTGTATATTTGTCATAAGCAGTGACAAAGATAATTTCTGGTAAGTTTTCCTTATCGATTTCAGAAAGCACTTCAAAACCATCCATTCCAGGCATCTGCACATCCAAAAAAATGAGATCGGGTTTTTTTTCGTTTATGGCAGAAACCGCTTCATACCCATTGCGGCATTCACCGGCAATCTCCATGTCTATTTCGCCGTTTAAGAGATCACGAATCCTCTCACGCGCCATGGGTTCATCATCGATGATTACTACTTTGTACAAAATTATACTCCTCTGTTCCGCCTTATATTGTTTCAGACTTCCTAAAGGGAATAGTGACTTTAACCATGAAACCCTGGTTTTCTCTACTATCTATGGTCATTAAGGATTTGTCTCCATAGAGTCTCTTAAGTCTTTCCCGGATGTTTTTTAACCCGATTCCCCTGGACATACTTTCTTCAACTGCGTTTTCTTTCATACCTGGTCCATCATCCTGCACCATCAATTCCAATTTTTCGTTTCGTCTTTGGGATAAAATAGTAATGCAGCCTTTATCTATTTTCTTAGAAATCCCGTGACGGACAGCATTTTCCGCCAGGGGCTGCAGCAGCATGGCAGGGACAAGAGCATCCCCGGTATCCGGGGCAATATCCGTTTTCACCTGCAAGCGGTCGGCAAAACGTAATTTCTCAATCTCCAGGTAGTTACTGACTATTTTCAATTCTTCTTCTAAAGAAATTTCCAGGTGGGTTTTGGTATCCATTGTTAATCGCAGTAGATCGCTCAAACGGGCGGTCATTTTAATAGCGATATCAGGGTTTTTCTTGACATAGGCACTAATCGTATTAAGAGCATTAAAAAGAAAATGCGGATGCAACTGACTTTTTAAACTCTGCAATTGAATCTGAACCATCTGGGTTTCCAGTTGCGATGTTTTCAGTGCTTTTTCGCGATGCTGACGATAAAAATAGAAAAAATGCAAAAAACCAGCAATGGCAATATATATATAAATATTAGAGTTCATCCAGCGGTAAGCCAGTGTGTAAAGATCGTATCTGCCTGGTAGTGTAACCAGGTTTATCACTATTCCCACGTGGATCAGGACAGAAAAGATCAGCAGGTGAAGCAAAGAAATTAAAATCCCCAGACCGATGTGCAAAAGTACCATTAAAAACCATTTGTTGACTCGTTTTGAAATAAAATGGCACAATTTTTGAATGACGGGGAACAAAATCCCCCAGCACAAGAAATAAAGCAAGTTAATGGGGAGAAAATGAGGATAGCGTATTTCCCTTTTCTCGAAGAGGCAGGCCTGGCCTGACATTTGCATAGAAGCCAGCAGCGCCACCAGGCCAATACCCAGAAAAATGAGAATGATTCTAAACCATAACTGCTGCCACCATTTTTTCACAATCGTATTTTTATTTTTCATGCGCTGCCTTCAGACTATTTTATAAAAAAAGCATCTTAAATTCAATAAGCTTCCGCCTCTCCTTCTTTTGCCCGGCAGCCATAAGAAGTAAAATATCAGAAGCATCGGTTATAAAAGGAATATACTAATATGAAGTATAATATAAAAAGAGAATCAATACAGTAGAAATGATGCGAAAGGTATTAAAATTGATGCAGAGGGTCAAAAAATGAGTATAGACATCGGAGTGAAAATTCGCCTGTCCCGTTTTCTACTGGTTTTAGTCCAGGGTAGAAAAATAGAGTTAATTGAGATATAATGACTTTTTCAATGGAGATAATAGGATGAATATTTTAATAGTTATCAATGATGCGCCTTATGGCTCTGAGAAAGCATACAATGCATTAAGAATTGCCTTATCTCTTCAAAAAGAGCATGACGATGTGGACGTACACATTTTTTTACTTGCTGATGGTGTGGGATGCGCTATACCAGGACAAAAAACCCCCAACGGCTTTTATAACATCGAGCGAATGTTGAAAGCTGTGATCAAAAAAAATGGGAAAGTTAAAGCCTGTGGTGGTTGTTCGGAAGCACGAGGGATTGCCGGTTTAGAATTTATCGAAGGGGTAGAACTTAGCAATATGAAAGAATTTGCCCAATGGATCGTCGAAGCCACAAACGTATTGACTTTCTAAAAGGTGGCGATTTTTTGCCCGGGGATTTTTCCTCCATGGGCTAACAGGATTCAAATGGAGGATGTGGAGAATAGTGCCAGGTAAATTATTTTTGTAAATAGGAATTTGACAATACAGAGCTTTTACTTGGGAGGTGGTGATGAAAGGGGCACGGGAGTAAACGAGTTTCCAGGATGCATTCAAGACAGTCGGATTGATTTTGAATAATGAAAGAAGTAAACCGAACAGATTAAACAGATTACTATTGCAAAAAGTTACTCTTCACGATACAATAATTTTGAATCCTATTAGGAGTGTTAGAATGAATAAAAAGGTATTTTTGATTGTATTTTTTCTAGTGTTAATTCTTTCTTCAAACCTTGTTTCTGGAGCTATTCCAACTCAAGAACGGGCAGCCTTAATTTCCCTTTACAATAACACAAACGGTGACAACTGGACTAACAATAGCGAATGGAAAATGCCACCTTTGCATACCGATGGTTTTGCCATGCCGGGAACAGAAGATTCATGGTATGGGATTATGGTGTCAGAAAATCATGTCAAAAAAATCGGTATGGTTGAAAACAATTTAACTGGCAGTATTCCTCCAGAATTGGGAAATCTCAGTAATTTGCAAGATATTTGGTTGTGGGATAACAAATTGACCGGCAATATCCCTTCAGAACTGGGCAACCTTATAAATCTTAGCTGGCTCTATCTCTGGGACAACCAACTGACCGGCAGTATTCCTTCGGAACTGGGCAATCTGACATTACTTAGCCGGCTTATTCTCAGTGGCAACCAACTGACTGGCAATATTCCCTCAGAACTGGGCAACCTTATAAATCTTAGCTGGCTTGATCTCGATGGCAACCAACTGATCGGCAGTATACCCAACAGTTTAACAAATCTAACAAATTTGGACACAACTGATATTAGTTATAATGCTCTTTATACCAATGATGATACCTTACGAACATTTTTAAACAGAAAAGATCCTGGCTGGGAAGACACCCAAACCATTGCCCCAACAAATATATCTGCCGCTGCTATTTCTAGCTCTTCAATAAGAGTTTCTTGGACTCCTATTACATTTAACTGGAGTCCAGGAGGTTATAAGGTTTATTACAGTATTACTTCAGGAGGTCCATGGACATATTCTGGAATGACAACCTCTAAATACACATACGCAAATTACTATGATGTGACTGGTTTAAATTCAGGAATGATATATTACTTTGTGGTAAAAACTCAAACCAATCCGCATTATTACAATGATAACACGGTTGTAAGTGAGTACAGTGAAGAAGCTTCTGCAACAACTGGTTTACTTGAAGAAAAAGACCCGCCCTTCGGTTCCTTTGACACGCCAATTCATGGCTCAACCGTATACAGCAGCATCCCGGTTACCGGGTGGGCGTTGGATGACTACGGTATTGACAGCGTGAAAATATATAGAAAGCAAGGGAACACCCTGGTATATATCGGTGACGGTGTATTTGTGGAGGGGGCGCGGCCGGATGTGGCTGATGCATATCCTAGTTATCCCAATAATACAAAAGCGGGTTGGGGTTATATGATGCTGACCAACTTCTTACCCAACAGCGGTAACGGCACCTTTGTGATCCATGCTGTTGTTACCGATGTTGTTGGCAAAACCACCACGTTAGGAACCAAAACCATCCACTGTGACAATGCAAATGCAGTAGAACCTTTTGGAGCTATTGATACACCAACTCAGGGAGGTATTGCCACAGGCAGCAGTTTTATAAACTGGGGATGGGTATTAACACCACAGCCAAACAGTATTCCAACAGATGGTTCAACAATCAATGTTTGGGTTGACGGCATTAATATTGGTCATCCCACCTATAATATTTATAGGCCTGATATTGCCACTTTATTTCCTGGTTATGCCAATAGTGACGGGGCTGTTGGATATTTCTATTTAGATACAACGCAATATGAAAATGGTGTACATACAATCCAGTGGACAGTCACGGATAGCGGCAGTAATACAGATGGAATCGGCAGTAGATATTTTACAATTCAAAATACTGGAAGTCCTATGTCAGGAATGCAAGTTGCATATTCTAAAATGGAAGGTAATAAGAAGAAATACTATCAGTTATTTCAAATTTCAGAAATTCCAATTATTGATTGGGAGCCTATAAAAATTAAAAAAGGTTTTAGAGAGGATTGTCAATATAGAGTCGTGAATATTGATGAAAGCAGTATCTTCAATATCAAAATAAAAGAATTGGAACTTATAGAAGTTGAACTTTCAAATGAATCTCAATTAATCGAAGGTTACACGATAGTTGGAAATCAACTCAGACCTTTGCCAATAGGTTCAACTCTCGATAATAAAACCAGTAAGTTTTATTGGCAGCCTGGACCGGGATTTGTTGGGTATTACCATTTTGTGTTCATTGAGACAGATAAAGATGGTAAGGTAAGCAAAAAGAATATCATTGTCAGGATCGAGCCGAAGTTTTTGAAATCGAAACAATAAAGCAGTTTGGTGTTTTGTTAATTTTAAACAAATCGATATTCAAAAAATTTCTACCGGACACTTTTTGGACACCTTTGGGGCATTTTGAGTGTTTTTGATTTGCCGGTAAAATCCCAAAATGTTTAATTGAAAAGGCTCTTCATTAAAGGGTTTTGCGGTAGGTGATTGTTCTCATCAAACAAGAGGCGTAAATCGAGATTTTTTGTTTATTTTCAACAATTTGAAGGGCGAAAAAATTCCGGTAGTCACCTTTTAGTCACCACTCGGCCATTTTTTTGATTTCCAGTGATTTTTTGAAACCCTGAAAACCATTTATTGATGAAGTTTTCGGGCGATTTGTATGATTGGAAATGGTGACTATACCGTTGTTTGATGAGAACAACGTGCGTTCTTTTCAGGCGAAGAGGAGATAAGAAAGTCAGACAGTCAGAGGGCAGACGGTCGGAAGGTGAGAGGTTGAGAGGTTGAGAGAAATGAAAAAACGGTGAAGCGAAGAAGAAAAGAGAGATTTGTTGACCGCTTTCTAAAAAGCGCCCCTTTCCTACGGGTTCCTGACCCTTTTCCTACACCCCGACCTCCATCTTCCTACGGCCTGATATTCATATTCCTACGTGTTGACAATCCGTTCCTACGGCTTCCTGATCCCTTTCCCACGCCCCTGAAACCATATTCCCATAAGGATTTTACCCTACTATGAAAATAGCCGCGAAGTAACACAAAGAAAAAAAAGAAATTCTAGTTTTAGCCACGAAGTTACACGAAGGTACACGAAGAAAAAATAAAAAAATCTGCGTAATCTGTAGTTTCCCCTTTTTCATACGTCTCCGGGTGAGGTTCCGCATCATGATTTCCTGGCACCAACATTTGACCGCTTCCTTCTTAACTGTTTCCCTTCCCAGTTGATTGTCATTTTACCAACCGTCGCAGCCACAAAAGGAACTTCGATCGTTAAAAATCCAACCGAAACAATGACAATCTGGCGTCCGATTGCCATTAATCCAGGCGGCGAAACGACAATCGGGCGTCCGATTGTCATTAATCCAGATGGCGGAAAGACGATCGGAGGTCTGATTGTCAAAAATCCACCCGGCGGAATGTCAATCTGGCGTCCGATTGTCATTAATCCGACCGGCGGAACGACAATCGGGCGTCCGATTGTCATTAATCCAGTTGGCGGAACGACGGTCGGAGGTCCGATTGTCAATAATCTGGGCAGAAAATCGACGATGCAGCGTTACATCGTCAATAATCCAGGTGGAAAATTGACGATGTAGGCTTACATTGTCAATAAAACGGATGAAAAATCGACGATGCGGTGTTACATCGTCGATAATCCGGGTGAAAAAATGACAATGCAGCGTTACATTGTCAATAATCCGGGTGGAAAATTGACGATGCAGGCTTACATCATCGATGATTTCTTTAGCTGACACCCAACCCGGACAAGTCGAACCCAAAAAGGACCTGGCTTGTCCGGGAAATTCCAAATCCCAAACAAAATGGCAGGATTTCAGCAATAGGTAACCTCCCTTTGTCCCCTTCCCTCATAAAAGTTTCTTTTATACTTGAAACTTTTTGTGATTTCTGGTAAAGTTTCTTCTATACAAGAAACTTTTTATCTTAAATCCCAGAGGTTAAATTTTGGCGTCGATACGGTATACAAATACATCGGTTATTTCCTGGAAACATTCTCTGCATACAAAACGCAGCGGTATGACATAAGCTGCTGGAAAATCTTGTTTTTTTAGAATTGAAACGGAAGAATTATGCTGTATATATTGGAAAATT
>JABAOF010029960.1_pt3 | contig 17841 bp, 18 predicted proteins | sample 7062171 | NCBI WGS metagenome assembly JABAOF01 (sample SAMN14538628, study PRJNA623070) | marine sediment metagenome | biome: marine biome [ENVO:00000428]; feature: marine pelagic biome [ENVO:01000023]; material: deep marine sediment [ENVO:00002113] | place: India: Gulf of Khambhat ...
TCCTTGAGGATATCGTTCTGGATGGTCCCGCGCAGGAGCTTAGAGTCGACGCCCTGCTTCTCGCCCACGGCGACGTAGTAGGCCAAGAGGAGGGCCGCGGGGGCGTTAATCGTCATAGACGTCGAGACGCGGTCGAGAGGGATGCCGTCGAAGAGGACTTCCATGTCGGCGAGCGACGAGACGGCGACGCCGCACTTGCCCACCTCGCCGTGCGAGTACGGGTGGTCCGAGTCGCGGCCCATAATCGTCGGCAGGTCGAAGGCGATGGAAAGGCCCGTCTGGCCGTGACTCAAGAGGTACTTGTTGCGGGCGTTGGTGTCCTCCGCGGAGCCGAACCCGACGAACTGGCGCATCGTCCAAAGGCGGCCGCGGTACATATTGGTCTGGACGCCGCGCGTGAACGGGTACTCGCCCGGGACGCCGACGTCGGCTTCGTAATCGAGGCCGTCGACGTCGGCGGGGGTGTAGAGCGGCGCGACCGGCAGGCCGCTCACGGTCTCGAACAGGGCGTTCCGTTCCTCGCACGCCGCGGCCTTCTTGTCCCAGGCCGCTTTGGCCTTGGTTACTTTTTCGAGTTCCTTTTTATCGAACATGTCTACCTGACCCCTCTTCCGGGCCTTAGTTATTTTTACCTTAGCAAATGGTTCGCGATCACCAGCCGCTGGACCTCGGAGGTTCCTTCGTATATCTCGGTGATGCGCTGGTCGCGGTAGAGCTGCTCGACGCGCGAGAAGTCGCCGACGAAGCCGTAGCCGGCGTGAATTTGCATGCACTTATTCACGCAGAAGTTCGCGGCCTCGGAGGCGAAGAGCTTGGCCTGCGCGGCCTCGAGCCCCACCGGCTCGCCCGCGGCCTCCTTGAGCGCGGCCTTGTACGTCAGCAGCCGCGCCGCCTCGAGGCGGACCGACATATCCGCGATCATCCACTGGATGGCTTGCAGCTTGGCGATGGGCGCGCCGAACTGCTCGCGCTCTTTGGCGTAGGCCGAGGCGAGGTCGAAGGCCCGCTGGCAGATGCCCACGGACTGCGCCGCGACGCCGACGCGCGCGCCGTCGAGCGTGTTCAGCGCGATGCGGAACCCCTTGCCGAATTCTCCCAGGAGGTTCTCCCTCGGTATCTTGACGTCTTTGAAGTACAACCGCGCCGTCGTCGAGGCGCGTATGCCCATCTTGTATTTTAAAATTTCGGCTGAATAACCCGGGTCTTGGGGACTGTCGAATATTAACGCCGAGACTTTGAACTTATCGGGTTCCTCCGCGTTGTTGGCCCGGCAGATTACGACGACGACGTCCGCGACGTTACCCGAGGAGATGAAGATCTTCTCGCCGTTGAGGACGTAGTGGTCGCCGTCGAGGGTCGCGGTGGCCTGTTGCGCCGCGGCGTCGGAGCCGGCGCCGGGCTCGGTGAGCGCGAAGGCGCCGTGGAGCTCGCCGACGTTCATCTTCGGCAGATACTTCTTCTTCTGCTCGTCGGTGCCGAACTTCCCGATGGGATACGAGGCCAGCACTTGCACCGCCATGACGATACCCAACGCCGCGTCGGCGTACGATATCTCCTCGATGAGCGTGGCGTAGAGCAGCTTGTTTTTACCCTGGCCGCCGTACGCCGGGTCCGACGGGTAGCCTAAGTAGCCAGCTTTCCCCATCGCTTTGAAAATATCTTCCGGGAACTCGGGCGGCCGCCGGTCGAGCTCTTGGCTCACAGCGTCAATGTATTTCTCGGCGAAGGCGCGAGCCTTTTCGCGTACATCTTCTTGCGCCGGGTCCCAGTTCCAGGCCATCTTCACTCCTCCTCGACGTTACATTTCGCGAGAGACTTCTTTAAAGAGCCTCGCCGAAGCTTCGTAGGGCGTAAGGCGCCCCTCCTGTACCTCGGCCGTTAAAAATTCCAGGAGGTTGTCGTAGTCCCGCGCGGCCGCGCATACGCGCCTGAACTCGTAGGCGAGCAGCTCTTCGAGCTGGCGTTGTACCCGCGAACGGCGCCGCGACGTTAATCCGCCCGACTCCTCGAGGTGCGAGCGGTGCGCCGTCACCGCGTCCGTGATATCGTCGATGCCCCGGCCTTCCGTCGCGACCGACATGATAATCGGCGGCCGCCACCCGTCTTCCGGCTTTAGCTCGAGCGTGACGCGGAGCTCGCGCGCCATCGGCTCGGCGCCTTCGCGGTCGGCCTTGTTCACCACCAGCACGTCGGCTATCTCCATCAGGCCGGCCTTCATCGCCTGCACCGCGTCCCCCGATTCCGGGACGACGACCACCACGGTCGTATCCGCGGAGTTGGCGACGTCGAGCTCGCTCTGGCCTACGCCTACGGTCTCGATGAGGACCGTATCGAAGCCGAAGGCGTCCATCGTCAACGCGACCTCGCCCGTGGCCTTGGCCAGGCCACCCGGGCTGCCGCGCGTCGCCATGCTCCGGATAAAGATACGCTCATTGCCGGCCAGCTCGTTCATCCGGATGCGGTCGCCGAGCAGCGCGCCGCCGGTGAAGGGGCTCGTCGGGTCCACCGCGACGACGCCCACGTTTTGGCCCGCCGCGGCGTAGCGCTCCGCCAGGTGCGACACCAGCGTTGACTTACCGGCCCCCGGCGGCCCGGTGATGCCTATGAGGTACGCTTTTCCCGCGCGGCCGTAAATCTGGCGCAGGAAATCGCGGTAGCCGTCGGCCTCGTCCTCGACCGCGGATATCGCACGCGCGAGCGCCAGCCGGTCCCCCGCCAGGAAGCGCTCGAGGAAGTCGGTCGTCGTTACGGCCCCCGCCCGGTTCAATACTCTATCCCTTTCCTGGCGGGGATGCCGATGCGGTAATGGTGTTTTGTCTCTTGCACCTCGCTCACCAGATCCGCCGCCTCGACGAATCCGGCAGGGGGCCTCCGACCTGTCAGGACGAGCTCCATCTCCGGCGGTTTTTTCGCAATAAGGTCCAGGATGTCTTCCGTTTTTATTAAACCGTAGTCGGCGGCGACGTTCACCTCGTCAAGTATGACGAGGTCGTATTCGTTCGCGCCGGCAACTTGCCGCGCTCGGGCCAGCGCCTCCGCGGCGAGGGCGACGTCTTCCGCCGCCGGCTCGTCGCGGTCGACGAAGCTCTCCCGGCCGTACTGCTCGACGTCGAACCCTTCGAGCCTTCGCGCGGCCTCGAGTTCGCCGTAGTTTATCCGCCCCTTCATAAACTGGATGACGAGTACGCGCGCGCCGTGGCCCCAGGCGCGCAACGCGAGGCCAAGGGCGGCGGTGGTCTTACCCTTGCCGTCGCCGGTATAGACTTGGACCGTTCCTCGTGCGCCTAACATCTTAGCGGGAGGTCGCGGCGAAAACTTCCCCTCGTTCCGGCGCCTGGTCTCGATTTGGCGCCGCTCGGACCCGGAATAGGCCAATAACGAAGGACTTTTTTATAACATCCGCCTTTTAGCGTGTCAATAAATCTTTTGAAATGGCCCCGCTTAGCGTTAAAGGTTGCCGCGCATTCTTTTTAACGCATTTGCTGAGGCGCATTTTCGGATAAACGGCGGCGAAATGCCTTGTTTTAAAAGGGCGATTATGATAATCTTAAGTGGGATAAATTACGAAAATATCGGGCGGATGACTTCCTTTCCGCCGTTCGGAGGTTTCGATGAAGCGCACTTTACGGGGATTGCTCCCGTGGTTAATAATAATACTGGCCGTCGCCTCGGTCTATCAGTTCTTCGTGATGAAGGCCGAACGCGTCGCCAAGATACCGTATTGGAAATTTACGGACCTGCTCGAGAAGCGCGTCGTCGCGACGGTTACGCTTCAGGAGAATAAGGTAACCGGCGAGTTGAGCCGCGAGGCCCGCACCGAGGGCGACGCCCAACCCTTCACGAAGTTCAAGACGCAGGCGCCGGTGGTGGATTCGGAGTTCGTCAAAAAGCTCGAGGCCGCGGGCGTCAAAGTCGATACGCAGGAGGCCAAGTCGGCCTGGTTTACGGTCCTCGTCTCCGTAGGCCCCTATATCCTGTTGTTCGTGTTTTTCATCTGGCTCTTCCGCCGGATGCAAAGCCCCAATAACAAGGCGCTCCAGTTCGGCAAGAGCCGTGCGCGCCTCTTCGACGAGAGCAAACAAAGGGTCACGTTCGAGGATGTCGCCGGGGCCGAGGAGGCGAAAGAGGAGCTCCAGGAAATAATCGAGTTCCTGAAGGACCCGCGCAAGTTCCAGCGGCTCGGCGGCAAGATCCCGAAGGGCGTCTTGCTCGTGGGGCCGCCGGGCTCCGGCAAGACGTTGATGGGGCGGGCCGTCGCGGGCGAGGCCGGCGTGCCGTTCTTCTCCATCTCCGGCTCCGACTTCGTCGAGATGTTCGTGGGCGTGGGCGCCGCCCGCGTGCGCGACCTCTTCGACCAGGCCAAGAAGCGCGCGCCGTGCATCGTCTTCATAGACGAGCTGGACGCGGTGGGGCGGCAGCGCGGCGCCGGCCTCGGCGGCGGCCACGACGAGCGCGAGCAGACCCTCAACCAGCTCCTGGTCGAGATGGACGGCTTCGAGAGTAACGACGGCGTAATACTGCTCTCCGCAACCAATAGGCCGGATGTCCTCGACCCGGCGCTTCTCCGCCCGGGCCGCTTTGACCGCACCGTCGTCGTCGACCGGCCGGACCTCAAAGGCCGCTTAGGCATCCTGCAGGTGCATACCCGCGAGATCCCGCTCGCCGACGGCGTCAACCTCGAGGCCATAGCGCGCGGGACGCCGTACTTCTCCGGCGCGGACCTGGCGAATCTCGTCAACGAAGCGGCGCTTTTGGCGGCGCGCAAGGACCGCCAGGCGGTAGCGCAGGCTGACTTGGAGGAGGCCCGCGACAAAGTGATGATGGGGCCGGAGCGTAAGAGCCGCGTCATCGGGGAGAAGGACAAGAAGATCGCGGCCTACCACGAGGTGGGCCACGCGCTCGTCGCCAAGCTCACGCCCGGCTCGGACCCGGTGCACAAGGTTACCATCATACCGCGCGGGATGGCGCTGGGCCTGACGCAATCGCTGCCCGAGGAAGAGAAGTACATGTACTCCAAGGAATACTGTGAGATATTGTTGAAGCACATGTTGGGAGGCCGGGCCGCGGAGATGTTGGTCTTCAACGAGGAGACCTCCGGCGCGGGCAACGACATCGAGCGCGCCACCGAGCTCGCGCGCCGTATGGTGTGCGATTGGGGGATGAGCGAGACGCTGGGGCCGGTGGCGTTCGGCAAGCGGGAGGAAGCCATCTTCCTCGGCCGCGAGATAGCCCAACACCGCGACTACTCCGAGGAGACGGCGCAAGCCATAGACGGCGAAATAAGGCGCTTGGTGGACGAAGCCTACGACGCTGCTTTCAAGTTGTTGAAAAAGAACCGGAAAATGCTCGAGGTTATCGCGGGCGAACTTTTGGAACGCGAGACGCTAACGGGCGAGGAGATAGATACTTTGCTCGCGGGCGAGAAGTTGCCGCCGTTTTCGAAGCAGCCGGCCGCGAGGAAGAAAAGGCGGCGGGACGAGGGCCGCGCGAAAAAGGCCGCGAGGAGGACGCGGCGGGTGCGCGACGCCGAGCCGGCCCTCGAGACGGAATGACCGACGATAGCGACGGCCCCCTTTCGGTCCGGAGTTTAAATTTCGACTCGCCGGTGCCGGCGCGGGAGTTGATGGCGGCCATCGGCGTGCACCCGCGGGGCGTCGACATTATGGCGGCAAAGCTCACCGCGCGGGCGATTTACGTTAAAAACGTCAAGGCGGTTGCCGCAAATATTTTAAAACAAGAGGCGTTGTCTGCGGGCGCCGAGGCCGCGGTGCATAGGCACGTTATAAACTGCCGCGTCGCCCGCAGCGACGCCCTTTTGTTCGGCACGGCCGCGGCGCTCGAGGACGTGGCTCGCAAACTCGTCGGCCAGGACTTCGGCCTGGACGCCCTGGGTAAAGAGATATCGCGCGTCTTAGCGACTTGGTACGCTGCGCCTTCGCTCGAGCTGAAGGGCCGGACGTACCGGCTTAACGCGCCGTTGATCGTGGGGATATTGAACGTCACGCCGGACTCGTTTTCGGACGGCGGCGAGTTCGACGCGCCCCGAGCCGCGATAGCGCGCGCGCGGGAGTTGCTCGAGCAGGGGGCCGCGGTCGTCGACGTCGGCGGCGAGTCCACGCGCCCCGGCGCCGCGTACGTCTCGGCCGAGGAGGAGCTAAGTCGTGTAATGCCGGTGGTGGAGGTGTTGGCGCCCGAGCACCCGGTATCGGTGGATACGCGGAAGGCGGCGGTGGCGCGGAAGTGCGCCGAGGCGGGCGCCGCGATGATAAACGACGTCTCCGCGGGCCGCGACGAGCCGGCGGTGGCGGAGGTGTGCGCCGAGTTCGGCCTGCCGTACGTCGTTATGCATATGAAGGGCACGCCCGCAGATATGCAGCAGGACCCGCGCTACGACGACGTCGTCGGCGAGGTGCGCGGCTTTCTGGCCGAGCGCGCGGCGTGGGCGAAGGCGCGGGGCGTGGAACAAATAATAGTCGACCCGGGCATCGGCTTCGGCAAGACGCTCGAGCACAACCTGGCGCTTATCAACAACGTTCCCGCGCTGGCCGATTTGGGTTATCCCGTAATGGTCGGGCACTCGCGCAAATCCTTCATCGGCAAGCTGACGGGCGCGGAGGTGGACAACCGGCTGGCCGGCTCGCTCGCGGCGGCGCTGGTTGCGGCCCGGCGCGGCGCGCACATCCTCCGCGTGCACGACGTCGCCGCGACGGCGCAGGCGCTGGCCGTCGACGCGGCGGTAACGCGAGCGTAATATGTTCGGCCTGACTTTCAGGGTTCAGGACGCGGTCGACATCGTGGTGATGGCCTTCGTCATCTACCGGTTGATGCGGCTGGTCAAGGGGACGCCGGCGGCGCCCATGGCCGCGGGCGCCGTGATCGTCGCCTTGGTCGCGGTCGCGGCGTCGTTTCTCGGCCTGCACTCTATCAATTGGTTTTTCGAGAACTTGCGCGGCTTGTGGTTCCTGGCGGCGATAATCGTTTTCCAGCCGGAGCTCCGCAAGGCGCTGGGACTCGTGGGGAAGAACCCGCTCGTGCGCGCGGTATTGGGTCGCAAAGAGACTACGATAGACATCGTCGTAAACACGGCGTTCGAGTTCGCCGCGCGGCGCGTCGGCGCGCTCCTCGTATTCGAGCGGACCGTTCCGTTGGGCAGTTACGCCGAGCGGGGCGTCCGCCTGGATTGCGAGATTTCGCGCGAACTCTTTGGGGCAATATTCGACAGCCATTCGCCGCTGCACGACGGCGCGGCGATAATCGAGGGCGACCGCGTCGCCGCGGCCGCGGTGATGTTGCCGCTAACCGAAAACCCGGAGGTGGCGAAGAGCTGGGGCGCACGCCACCGCGCGGCCCTCGGCATCACGGAGGTTACGGACGCCGTCGTCGTCGTCGTATCCGAGGAGATGGGGCGAGTCGCCGTCGCCGCCGACGGCATGTTGAAGCCGGTAACGGGCGTGGAAGACTTGAAGGCGTCGTTGCTGGATTACTTGAAAGGCAGGTTATAGCTTAGGTATGGCGCGCCGCGTCGAAATGGAGCTGCGAGGGCGTCTGCGGCGTCTCTTCGGCAACCTGGGCTTAAAGTTGCTGGCCCTCCTGCTCGCGATATTGTTCTGGTTTTTCATCGCGATGGGCCGCGAGGCCTACCGCGATTTCGACGTGCCGATCGAGCTCGAGGGTTTACCCGGGGGCATAATCGTCAACGGCCCGGAACCGGAAACCGCCTCCGTCCACGTAGCGGGAAAGGGCCGCGATTTGATCGGCCTCCGGTCGTCCGATTTTAGGGCCGTGATAAACGTCGGCGGCAAGGATGCGGGCGCCTACACCTTCGAGCTTACGCCGTCGGACGTAATTTACTCCGGCGGCCTCGACGTGAGCGTCGAGGCGATATTGAGCCGAAAGACCGTAATAGTGAAGCTCGAGCGACTCATCACGAAGGGCGTTCCCGTAAAGGTGGACTTTTCGGGTTCGCCCGCGGCCGGGTATTACCTGGGCCTTCCGGAGATAGAACCGTCCAAGGCCACGCTCCACGGCTCGGTGACGGTGTTGGACAAGGTGCGGGCGGTGTCGGTCGTGGTGGACGCGGAAGGACGCGACGCGCCGTTCGCGGCCGAGGTGCCGATAAGGGCCCCCGCGGGCATCACGCTCGTGGGGGCGGACGAGGCGCGCGTAACGGTTCCCGTGGGACGGGGGGAACGGCGTTCCTTCGCCGGCGTTGAGGTCGCGGTACGCGGCGCGGAGGGCGGGGCCTACGAGGTCACGCCGGCCGAGGTTTCGGTTACGCTGGAGGGCGAGGCCGGGCGTTTAGAGGCGGCGGGGCCCGTCAAGGCGGCGATCTTTCCCCGCGGCCCGGGGCGTTATTTGGTCCAGGTGGATGTACCCGAATACGTCAAGCTTATCGCGGTAACGCCGCGGGAGGTGGAGGCGGCGCCGGTCGCCGCGGCGAGGTGATATGAAAGTTACGAACGAAAAACGGGGCGGTACGTCCGGTACTTTTACGGCTCGCCTTTATATCCCCGACAACAGCCAGGCGGCGGCTTTCTACGGCTCGGGCGACCAGAACCTGAAGCGGGCCGAGGCGATGTTCGGCGTGCAAATCGTCGCGCGCGGCAACGAGCTCGTAATCCGCGGCGACGAGGAGGCCGTGGACCGCGTGGCGGACCTCTTCGAACGGGTGCTCGAGTCGTGCGAGGGGGCGCCCGAGGCCGCCGGTTCCCAGATTAATTATGCGTTGGATGCGCTGCGGGAGGACCCTGAGGCCGAGCTGGAGGAGCTCTTGGCCGAGGCCATACCGGTCCCGTCGCGCCGCCGTTTCATCAGGCCCCGCACCGCCGGCCAGCGCGTCTACGCGCGGAGCATACGCGACCACACGATAATTTTTGCCATCGGCCCCGCAGGCACGGGTAAGACTTATATCGCGATGGCTATGGCCGTAGATATGTTGATGCGGGAGGAGGTCCGCCGCCTCGTGCTGGTTCGGCCCGCGGTGGAGGCCGGCGAGAAGCTCGGTTACCTCCCCGGCGACTTCACGGAAAAAGTAGCCCCTTACCTGCGGCCCCTCTACGACGCGCTCCACGATATGATGGATTTCGACCGGGCGATGCGCCTCGTCGAGCGCGGCATCGTCGAGGTGGTACCGTTGGCGTATATGAGGGGCCGAACCCTCAACGAGTCCTTCGTCGTCCTGGACGAAGCGCAGAATACGACGTACGAGCAGATGAAGATGTTCCTCACCCGCCTCGGCTTCGGCTCGAAGGCGGTGGTGACGGGCGACATTACGCAGATCGACCTCGACGAGAACGTCCGCTCCGGGTTGGTTGAGGTCCAGGATATTTTAAAGGGCATCGACGGGACGGATTTCGTTTACCTGACGCGCCGCGACGTCGTGCGCCATCCCATAATACAGCGCGTGGTGGACGCGTACGACAATTACGAGGCCAAGCACCGCGCCGACCGGCGGGCCTCCGCGGCTCGAGCCGGGAAGCGGCGCCCGAGCGGGCCCGCCAAAACGGGCGAGTGAGGATATAGCGTGGCGTTCGGGAAGAGATTTCGCGTGAGGTTGCGGCGGTTTTTTACGGGGCGCCCGCGGGGCTTCGGCCGAAAAAGAGCCGAAAGGCCTTGGCGTCGCCTCGGCGTCAAACGCGCCGCAATTGGCGTCGGGACGTTCGTAGCGCTCTCGGTCCTCGTGACGCCCAGCCAATTCTTCCGCCGTCCTCAGCTGACGGAGGGGGCGATAGCCAAGGCCGACATCACGGCTCCCTATAAATTCGCCGTGGACAAGGACCGCACGACGCTTCGGCGCGAACAAGCGGAGGCCGCGGCGCGGGTCTTGCCCGTTTTCCGCGAGAACCCGCACATCGCGGGCATAGCCGAAGACGAGCTTAACGAGTTTTTCGTCATCCTCCGTCAACTGGCCGATACGTACGCCGCCAAGCCGAGCGGCGAACGCGACGCGTTCGTGGGCGAGCTGAGCATAGCCCTCAGCCCCGATACGCTCGTATATTTGTTGGAGGCGGACGCGGAGACGCTGGATTTGGTTCGCGGCCGGTCTGCGGAGCTTTTGGCCGCGTTGTTCGCCGACGGCATTTTGGATGCTGCGGAGATGGCAAGGCGAGGGCTGGGTAAAACGGCTACGCTACTCCAACGCGAAGGCGAGGGCGAGAACGTCGTAAGCGCCGACGAACTTTTGAATCCGATCCGGCGACGGCCGCGGCCCGCGCGCGGGCCCTCACTTCCGAGGACGCCTCTTTATCCCCGGAAGAGGGCGGGGCCGTATCCGGGGTCGTAGCTTTAAACGCGCGCCCCAATCTACTTTACGACGAGGGCGAGACCGAGCGACGCCGCCGGGAGGCGCGGGAGGCCGTCGATACCGTCGAGCGTTGGGTCGAAGAGAACGAGAGAATCGTCGACCGTAACAACGTAATAACCCCCGCCCAGATTCGAGCCGTAGATGCGCTTTATTCCGGAAGGACGCTAAAGAACCTCGCCGTCTCGCTCGGGGGGCGGTCCTTGCTCGTGGCGATAACTCTCACCGTACTGGGGATATTTTTTTTCCGCTATCGACCTTCTTTATCGGCGGAACTACGTTATTGGTGGATGTTGAGCGTCATCCTGGTCGCCTCGTGTTTCGTCTCGCGCGTACTCGCTTTGGTTTTAGTTAATTATTCGCCGCTGTCGGTATATATATTCGCGGCATGTCTCGGGGCGATGCTCATAACGCTTTTAGTGGACGTGGGTTTCGGTTTCGTTGCCGCGATAACGTTGGCCGTTTTATCGGCGGTAATGGCGGGCTTGGCTTTCCGGCCCGGTTTCATGGCTCTCGCCGCGGCAGCCGTGAGCGTTTTCCTCGTCGCGCACATTCGGCGGAGGTCCGACTTCTACCGCGTGTTTATCGGCATCGCGCTGGCGGCGGCGGCCGCAGCCGTGGGCATCGGCCTCGTCGACATGACCCCCTGGCGGGCCGTTGGCGAGGAAATTTGGTGGGGCGCGGTGCTCTCGGCCGCAAGCGTAGCTATCCTGGCCATACTCTTGCCCTTGTTCGAGATGGCGTTCGATGTCGTAACGGACCTGAAGCTGCTCGAGCTCGCGGACCTCAATCACCCGCTGTTACGCAAGCTGCTGTTGGAAGCGCCGGGAACTTACCACCACAGCGTTGTCGTGGGGAGCCTGGCGGAAGTGGCGGCGGCCGCCGTGGGCGCGAACCCGCTCCTGACGCGCGTAGCAGCCTATTATCACGATATCGGGAAGTTGCGCGCGCCGGCCTATTTCGCGGAGAATACCGGCTCCGAGGGCCGCCGCCACGAACACCTCTCGCCTCAGATGAGCAGCCTCGTCGTCGCCTCCCATACCAAACAGGGCGCGAAGACGGCAGAGGAGGCGGGCCTGCCCCCCCCCATCATCAACGTAATATCCGAGCACCACGGTACGGGCCTGATATCTTTCTTTTACCAGGAAGCCATAAAATCGGACGAACATAAAGTGCTGGCCGAGGACGATTTCCGTTACCCGGGGCCGAAGCCGCACGGCAAGGTTTCCGCCATAGTTATGCTCGCGGATGCCGTGGAATCGGCTTCCCGTTCCCTCGACGAGCCAACGCCCACCAACATCCGCTCGATGGTCGAAAAGATCGTGGCCGCTCGTCTCGCCGACGGCCAGCTCGACGAGTGCGACCTGACCCTTGCCCAGATCCACGTCGTCAAGGAGAGTTTGATAAAAGCCCTTAGCAGTATATTCCATATTCGCCCAACTTATCCCGAAGATGCCGAACAATACGTCGTCCCGTATTTGTCTACACATTCTGCCGAAACTAAGTCCTACTAGCCGTCGTCGGCTCGAGGCGTTGGTCGCGCGTTACCGCGAGGAGCGCGGCGTGCCGGCGGAGGCCGTGGTCGAGGTTACGATAGCNNACAAGAAGTACCGCGGCCGCGAAGGGCCGACGGACGTCCTCGCCTTTGCCATAGGACGGGATGCGCCGGAGCCGGAAGAAATATGGTTGTGGGGCGAAGTCTACGTTTCAGCCGACCGCGCGCGAGAGCAGGCCGCGCGGCGGGGCGTTTCCTTGGATGAAGAGCTCGCCTTCCTCGTCGCTCACGGCCTTCTCCACCTCGCCGGGTATGGCGACGAGACCGACGAGGGCGGGGCGGAGATGGAAAGGGCTGCGGCGCGCCTCGTAGCCGGGCCCGAGTAGGAGGAGAGTGACCGCCGCCGACAAAAAGCCGCGGCCGAAGAAAGGGTCCTTTTTAAGGGAGGGCGGCCTCGCCCGCTCGTTCAACAGTGCTTTGGAGGGCATCGTATACGCGCTGCGCACCCAGCGCAACGTGAAGATCCACTTCGCCGTAACGGCCCTCGTCTTGTTCGCGAGCGTGTGGCTTTCCATCACCAAGGTCGAGCTAATTTTATTGTTGATCACGATCGCGTTGGTCCTGATCACGGAAATGGTTAACTCGTCGCTCGAGGTTATATTGGATTTAGCGGTCGAACGGTACCATCCTTTAGCGCGGATTGCGAAGGACGTAGCTGCGGGCGCGGTGTTGTTCGCCGCTTTGAACGCCGTGCTCGTGGGATACCTTATATTTTTCGACGCCCTCAAAGGCCCTATCGTTACAACCATCGTAAACGTACGGCGCGCGCCCTCGCACGTAGCGCTAACCTCGTTGGGCCTTACGATTCTCTTAGTCATAATCCTAAAGGCCGTAACGGGCAGGGGGACTTTCCTGCGCGGCGGCCTTCCGAGCGGCCACGCCGCGGCCGCCTTCGGTTTATCGGCCGCGGCTTCGTGGCTTACGCGCGACCCGCTCGTAGCCGTAATAACGCTTCTGTTAGCTTTGACGATCGTGATATCGAGGATCCGTTTGGGGATACATTCGATACTCGAAGTAGCGGCGGGCGCCTTTTTGGGCGTAAGCGTTACGGCGTTCTGCTTTTGGATATTCACGTAAAGCCACGGTAGGAAAGTGAGGTCGATGTACGTGGACGAACCTCCATCACTAATAACAGTTATCGGGGTAGTCGTCGCTTACGCGTTATTCGTCATCTCGAGGTCCGCGGTCCTCGTGACCGCGTCCCGCGGCCGCGGCCCGGGGGGCGAGGGCGCGGGCAGGCTGGCGGTGCCGCTGGCCGTACTCAACGCGCTGTTTTTCGTCGAGGTCTTACTTTTGATAGCCGCTTCGTATTTAGCCGCGTCGCTTTTTGCGGCTCGAGCGCCGGTCGTTCCTCTGGTCGTGGTATGGTTGGCTTGCGCCGCCGTCCTCTACCTGGTGCGCGCCGCGGCGCGGGCAATTTTGCCGGACGCCGCAGCGGCGGTCCTCGGTTACTTCGTCGGCCCCGTAGCCAAATTCGTCTACCTCGTTCTGTTCCCGTTGATCTGGTTGGCGAAGGCCGTCGCATTTGGGTTTGCCAGGATAACCCACGCGGGCATAGAGCCGGCGGCCGTGTCGCCCGCGGCCGAGATGGAAGCCGCGGACGTGGCCGACGACACCCGCCTCGCGGAAGAAGAGCGCGAAATGATAAACGGCATCATCAGCATCCGCGAGACCCTCGCGCGCGAGGTTATGGTACCGCGGGTCGAGATGGTCACCGCGGACATCCGCGACGCCATCGAGGATATTAAACGCGTCGTCGTCGAAAAGGGTTTTTCGCGCATACCCGTAGTAGACGAGTCGCCCGATACCGTGGTGGGCATACTTCACGCCAAGGACATTTTCACGCTCGAGGCCACGGGCGAAGATCTGAGGTCCGTTTTGCGTGAGCCCTTCTACGTGCCGGAGTCGAAGAAGGTGAACGAACTTTTGCGGGAGTTCCGAGCCGCAAAGGCGCAATTTGCGATCGTCGTTGACGAGTACGGCGGCACCGCCGGCTTGATTACGCTCGAGGACGTGCTCGAGGAGATCGTCGGCGAAATACACGACGAATACGACGCGGAGGTAAAACTCCTCGAGAAAGTCGGCGACGGCGTTTGGCTGGTCGCGGGGCGCGCGGACATCGGCGAGTTGAACGAGCAGCTCGCCATCGCCATCCCGGAAGAAGACTTCGAGACCGTGGGTGGGTTTGTTTCCTCGTTATCCGGTAGGGTGCCGGGGTCCGGCGAACGGTTCACTTTCGGGAGCCTCGAATTTTACGTGACCGCGGCCGACGCGCGAAAGGTGAACCAAGTCCGCCTTACGTTGAAGCCGGAAGGTAAGGGCGAGGCCAAGGATTAGACTTGACTCCGCGGCGGCGGTAGGTTATTAGTCTACGAACCTTTCTGTGGGAGCCGCGATTATGGCATCAAAGTTTTCAGAAGGGAAACTTATGCTTAAAGCACGGCGCGCGGCGTGGTTTCTGACCTTCGGCGTGACGGTGGCGGCCGCGACGGCCGCCGCCCAGGAGGATTTCGTGCCCGAGGGCGAAACCTACGTCATCCAAACCCCTACGGCGTGGGCGCGTCCCCGCGGCGAATATGCCGGGAGCATCGGCGTCGGGCCGTTCGTAGTGCGGGGCGAGATCGGCATCCTGAACTACCTAACCGCGGGGATATCCTACGGCGGGGTAGACGTCTTCGGCAACGCCGCGCCGACGATGAACCCCCGCCCCGGCTTCCAGGCCAAGTTCCGCATCACGAACGGCGGCCCGATAATGCCCGCGGTGGCCGTCGGCTACGACGACCAGGGCCACGGCAGGTATTACGACTTCGACCCGTACGTCGAGCGCACCGAGCGCAAACAAGTTCACTACGACCGGTATCAGTTCAAAGCCAAAGGTTTTTACGCCGCGTTCTCCCAGGAAATCGAACTCCTTGGGCCGCTGGGCCTGCACGTCGGCGTTTCCTATAACGTCGTCGAGGACGTGGACGCCGACGGCGTGGACGTTTTCGGCGCGCTGGAGAAAGGCCTCGGCCCCCACCTGATGTTGCTCGGGGCGTACGATATGGGCCTTAACGACGACGAGTCGAAATCGCTCGGGATGGGCCGCGGCTACCTCGACGCCGGCGTACGGTGGCGCGTGACCGATAACTTCAACCTCGAGTTCTGGGCGACCAACCTTCTCGAGAATCAGGTCGCCAAGCTCGGCGAAGAGGGCGGTTATTCGCGCGTGCTCTACTTAACGTATATCGGCTCGTTCTAGAGCCCGTCAGCGACCGATGGCCGTAGAGACGAAGAAATTCGCCCTCGAGTTCGAGAAGCCGCTTGTCACGTTGGAGGAGCAGGTTGAGGTCCTCCGCGCTAAGGCGAAGGAGGGCGACGAGGCCGCGGGGGCCGAGCTCGCCGCGCGCGAGCGCGAGCTCGCCGAGCGCCGCGCCGAAATATACGCGAACCTGACAGCGTGGGACCGCGTCCTCCTTGCCCGCCACCCGAACCGCCCCTATACTATGGATTACGTCCGCCGGCTTATCGAAGGCCCCCTCGAGTTCCACGGCGACCGCCTCTTCCGCGACGACCAGGCCATCGTGTGCGGCGTCGGGCGGTTCCGCGGCCGCAAGGTGGTTTGGATGGGGCACGAGAAAGGCCGGAAGACCGCCGATAAAATACGACACAATTTCGGCTCGCCCCATCCGGAGGGATATCGCAAGGCGCTTCGCCTGATGAGGCTCGCGGACAAGTTCGCCTTGCCCGTAATATCTTTTTTGGATACCGCCGGCGCCTACCCGGGCATCGGCGCCGAGGAACGGGGCCAGGCCGAGGCCATCGCGCGCAACGTCCTCGAGATGTTTAACCTCCAGGTGCCGTTCGTGGTGGCGGTCGTAGGCGAGGGCGGCTCCGGGGGCGCCTTCGGCATCGGCGTCGGCAACCGCGTCCTGATGCAGGAGTACGCCTACTACTCGGTAATATCTCCAGAGGGGTGCGCGGCCATCCTCTGGCGCGACCGAGCGTTCGCGCCCCAGGCCGCGGCAGCGCTGAAGATCACGGCGCAAGACCTGACGGACCTCGGCGTCGTCGACGAGATAGTGAAGGAGCCGCCTTACGGTGCCCACCGCGACTACGACCTCGCCGCGGAGCTTCTGGGCGACGCGCTCGAGCGCCACCTGGCCGAATTGGAGAAGATTTCGGGCGACGAGCTTCGGGAAGACCGGCGTAAGAAATTCCTCGCGATGGGCTTCTTCGAGGATGGTTCACGACGTGAGGGTGGATAACCGTGGCGGCCGCGCGTGCGTCGTGACGCCCCTTCGCGTGCGCTACGCCGAGACCGACGCCATGGGCGTCGTATACTACGGCGACTACCTGGCCTACTTCGAGGACGGCCGCGTCGCCTACCTCCGCGCGAAGGGCTTGCCGTATTCGGCGATGGAGGCCGCGGGCGTATATATGCCGGTCGCGGAGGCCTACTGCAAGTACCACGCGCCCGCGCGCTTCGAGGACGAGCTGGCGGTCGAGACGTCCATCGGCGGGGCCGGGCGGGCGAGGGTTCGCTTCGATTACGTCGTGAAGCGGGGCGAAGAGGTCTTGGCGGAGGGTTATACCGTTCACGCGGCGCGGGGCCGCGACGGCCGGCCCGTCCGCATACCGGCCTCGTGGGCCGAGAAACTCAGCTTTCCAAAGGATTGAACGCTGGAAGGAAAGCGTTTTTGCGTTTTATACCCAAAGGTTTTTTTTACGCGCTTAGCCTGGCTCTCGTCTCGGCGGCCGCAGCCGGCGCCGCCGCCGCGGGGGGCTCGAGCGGCGCGTGGCTGGGTTTGGGGGCGGGCGCCCGGGCCGCGGCCATGGCCCCAACGCGTTCGCCGCCGTCGCCGACGACCCTTCCGCGCTCTTCTTCAACCCCGCGGGCCTCGACCAGGTCCCGGGGGGCCGCGTCGAGTTTACTTACCATTACCCGTACGCCAACGTCAAAGATATAACTTACGCTACGGGCGCGATATCCTACAATATGTCGGGGCGCGGCTTTTCCTTGGGGACCTTCGCCGCGGGCGTAAATTACTTCCGCGCGTCCGGCATTCCCGAGGCCGGCGAGTTGGGTTTAACGGGCCGCACCTTCTCCGATTACGAGACGGCGCTCGTGCTCGGTTGGGGCAAAGGGCTCGGCGCCCAGGTCGTGGCCGGCGAGGAGCCCGCGTACAACCTCGGCGTTGCGTTGAAAGTCATTTCGACGAAGATTTACGAATACCAGGACGGCGGTTTCGGCGTGAACGCCGGTTTTCTGTTCAAGCCGCTGCCGGCCACGCGCGTAGGCCTCGCCCTCGATAACCTCGTTGCCCCGAATATCGAGCTGAAGGCGGTCCGCGACGTATACCCGGCTTCCGCACGGGCGGCCGCGGCGGTGGATTTCGCGCGCGGGTTCGTGGCTACGGTGGAGGGCCGCGTCCGGAAGGACGGCGACGTCGGCGTCGCCGTGGGGGGCGAGGGTACGCTCGCGAAGGTTCTAGCGCTACGCGCCGGGTATCGTTACCCGGAGGGCGTACCGGCCGCGGGCCTAGGCGTCGCCGCCGGGGATTACCGGTTCGATTTCTGTTGGCGCCCGCAAGACGATTTGGGGGATTCGTACGTGGCTACCGCGGGCATAGGGTGGTGAGTTTGGTCGTTTTAAATTTTAGGTAACCAGCACGGTAAAAATGCTCGGACGCGCAATAGGGGTGGATTTGATAAAAATTATTTACGAGCCGGCCCGGGGTCGGCTTTATTATTTATTGGAAATGAAGGCTTTTTCGGCCCAAACGTGAATTATTTCCTTGATAAGGCGACAGATATCACTTATAATGTAAACGATACGGTCGACAGGCCTTAATATATATTCCGAGCGAGACGGGGAAAGGCCGTCAGAGGGGGAGCGGTCCTTCCAAGTTGGCGCCGCTCGAGCCGTACGACGAAGGTCTAAGCGATAACTTGTTGACCTTGCTGATGATATACCGCGAAAAAATAAACGAATTGCGCGCGCCTG
>JABAOF010000782.1_pt2 | contig 17837 bp, 13 predicted proteins | sample 7062171 | NCBI WGS metagenome assembly JABAOF01 (sample SAMN14538628, study PRJNA623070) | marine sediment metagenome | biome: marine biome [ENVO:00000428]; feature: marine pelagic biome [ENVO:01000023]; material: deep marine sediment [ENVO:00002113] | place: India: Gulf of Khambhat ...
CCAATTGGGATTGAGTCACTTCGTCTGTGAACAGAGTTTCATCTATCTTTTCGTAAAGGATTCTATTTACCAATTCTCTCTCATCACCAGCACTTTCCTCATAATGCATCTCCATGCTCAACTCTTCAGGATTGAATCCAAAAGTCAAACCAATAAGCTGAGAAATATAGAAAATCGGTAGTTTTAGGTTGTCTGCATAGATATCGTTGATCTCCTTTTGACTTCTGTAGAACTGTGCAAAACAGAAGGGGCAGTTGACTATGAAGGCCATTGCTCCTGCATCAATTGCAGAGAGAAGAACTCTCCTTGCAGCTGGAACAACATCATCCTTCCTGCCAACAGAAAGGCCACCACCGCAACATGAGTATTGCTCAGAATATGAAATGGAATCTCCTCCGATAACCTTGATAAGGTCCTCAAGATATGAGGGTTCCTTTGGATCCTCAAAACCCATATGATCCATGGGTCTTGTTACATGACAGCCTTCAAATGCAGCGCATTTTAAACTCCGCAAAGGGTAGACAACCTTTTTTTCTATCGCATTCAGGCCTATATCGTCGTGTAACACCTGTATCAGATGCTTTACCTCTATATCACCATGAAATTCAAGGCCTAATTCTGCGAGTTTTTCGTTGATCTCTTTTCTGAATCCATCATCGCTCTTGAGCCTGGAATTCACGCTTTTTAAGGTATCATAACATCCGTTGCATAAAGATAGAATATCATGTCCTTTCTTTTCAGCAAGGCAAAGATTTCTTGCAGCCAGAACGTACCAAAGAGAATCGTCAGAGCTCTTAATGGCCATTTGATTAGGGCAACAGCTCGCCCCCTCAATCTCCTCAAGTTTCAAACCAAGGTTTTCGAGAACCTTTCTCGTGGCTTTCTCTATGAAAGGATATTTGCTTGGAATCAAGCATCCTGTAAATAGGGAATATTTTTTTGTCTCTGTTTTTACCATATCTTTTCTCTCCTTTGAATTCCAAATAGGTCCAGTTATTGATATTAAATCTTTGGTGCGAAACTTTCCTTGATCACGTTCAGTACCAATTTTGTCGATGTTCGTAACACGTACTTTTGCCCTGCCAGCTCCTTAACGAATTTGTTGAGGTCATCCGTATTCCTGAATTTAGCCACGAATGTAGTGTCGTAATCTCCTGTTATATCATAAATCGAGCAGACATTGTCATGATTTGAGAACTTTTTCTGCAATTCTTCAAGATGGCCTCCCTTTATCCTTACATCTATTAGGGCACAGATGTCAAATCCGATTTTTTTTGCATTCACCTCAGGAACTATACGCTCGATGATGTTCTCCTCTTTCATGCGCTTTATCCTGTTGTGTATCGTTCCGACTGAGGTGCCAACCTTCTTTGCTATGGTCTCGTAGCTTATGGATGCATCGTCAAACAACATTCTCAGAATATTTTGATCCAGCTCGTCGATCCTCTTCATTTTTCTGCACCTTAGCTCTAAGGTTATTGCTTTAGAATGATTTAAAGTTTTTCATTATTTTACCAATTATGATAAAATATTTTTATTTTTTTATGAGAAATCTATATTTTATTGATTATAAAATGAAAATACTGAATGCCTTAAAAAGTCCCAAATCGCCCTTTAAAGGGGTATATGTCATACATGTTCATAAGTTTTTAATAACCACACTCCATTAAGGCCCTGTGAAAAAGGGCATAATAACGATACAGAAAAAGGGCAATATCTCGGATGTTGTGGCAAAGTCCTTGCTTCCTGAGATGGACAGAAAGATTCCTAGAACGAAGGTGTATTTAAAAGAAGATGAAAACGCGATAAGAATCGAAATTCAGGCTCAGGACGTAAATGCACTTAGAGCCGCGATAAACTCCTATCTGAGATGGATGAAGGTGTCCATGGATACCTATGAAGAAATTAAGATAAAGGGTTGAATTCGAATCTTGGCATCTCCATTTGCCTTAAAAAAAATCAGAATTTGAAAAAAAATGATGATGTGATAATATGGCTGAGGAAATATCTCCACAATTGCAGAATAAAATCGCCCAGTTCCAGCATATGCAGCAACAGATTCAGGTGCTCTCTTCTCAGAAGTTCCAATTGGAGGCCCAATTGAGGGATACGGAGAGAGCGATAGCTGAACTGGAAAAAGCTGCAAGTGATACACCAATATACAAAACCGTAGGCTCTCTGATGGTAAAAGCAGAGGATAAGGAGAGCGTGTCAAAGGAATTGAGCGAAAAGAAGGAAACATTAGATGTTCGAATAAAGGCGTTGGATAGGCAGGAAAAGCATCTGATGGAGAAGTATCAAGCATTGCAACAAGAATTAACAAAAGCGATTCAAACTGGAAAAGAAGCAACAGGCGGCTCTTGATTTGGTAATTTATTTTTAATTTGAGTTACTTCTCTTTTTCTTATTTTTCAATAGGAGATGTGATAATTATCAATGGTTCCTCTTAACCAAAGAATCAAATGGCGGTTAATAATTTATACCCAAACCCTAATATACCAATGTAATGTGATCGTATGCTGTTTAAGAAATCAAAAGGTGAGGAGGAAAAGGAGGAGGATAAGGTTACCAAGAAAGAGAAAGATTTAGACGTTAAAATTAGGGAGGTAGAAAAAGAATTCGATGAGGAGTCAGATGAGGAATCGTTGCCTCCACCTGAAGATTCAGAAGATGAAGAATTATTACCTCCTCCGGAAGATGAAGATATAGATGAACAATTATTGCCTCCTCCAGAAGATATTGAGGAAAAGGGGGAAGAAGAAGGCGAGGAAGAGGAAGAGATAGAAAAGGAATTGAAAGAAGAGGAGGATATTGAGGAGGAAGAGGAAAAAGAGAAAAGCCCATGGAAATCAGCAGCTTGGGATTTGATAAAGGATGTTATTATAGCATTCATTATAGTTATTATTATAATTGGTAGTATCTACTTGTACACAGGCAATTGGCCTCCTGTAGTGGTGGTGGAATCCAACAGCATGCAGCACAGCAATGACGAGAGCTATTTAAGTGTGATAGATACTGGAGATTTGGTTTTGGTTAAAAAAATCGATGGCAGAAATGATGTCGTCACATATATGGAGGGATTGAGAACAGGGCATGAGACCTACAGCGAGTTCGGTGATGTGCTGATATTCAGAAAGAACGGTTATACTGACACTACACCAGTGATTCATCGGGCTATAATTTGGGTTGAGTACAACGAAACTGGAGAAAGCTTCGATATACCCGAGCTGAAACACCATAAAGCAGGCGTAGGTGATGAAGGCGAGTGGTATGTTGTTGGGGGAGAGCAGAGGTGGTACAACCTCTCAGGGACGATCGTATTAAAGGATATTGGGCACGATCATTTACCAGTGACCATCAATCTTGGAACCATCCTCGGCATTTACGGGTCTCAAGGAGTGGAGCCCCATAGCGGATTCATTACACTGGGAGATAACAATCGTGGTAGCTACGATCAGGGGAATATGGATGACGGTCATGGTGACCGTGTTCGACCTGTTAAACCAGAGTGGATAGTGGGCAAGGGAAGGGGTGAGCTTCCTTGGTTCGGGCTCATAAAATTGTACTTCCAGAATCAATCAATCAGAGAAACTGCACCCTCCAACAGTTGGACCATGCTCTTCGTAACCCTTGTGCTCATAATTGGGGTTCCAATCTGTATAGATATTTTCCTGATATTGTATGAAAGAAGGAAGGCTAAAATGGAAGAGAAAAAAGAGAAGGAAGAGGAGGAAGAAGAGGAGGAAGAATTCAAAGTTGGTGAAGGGAAGGAAGAAGAGGGTGAAGAAGAATTAGAGGATGAAGAAGACCTTCCACCACCTGAAGATTTGGAGGAGGAAGAGCCACCACCTCCTGAAGACTAAATTAATGGATAGGAAAATAAGGCGTTATATAACAATAAATAGGAAACGGAGGATTAGAAATTGGAGGAAGGTAAGGAGGACGAGGTAGATAAAGATAAAATGGATAAAGGGCTGGAAGAATTAGAAAAAGAAAAGGAGAAAGTGCGGGAAAAGCGAAAAAAATTCTTTTCTTCATGGCAAGGGTGTTTAATTAAGTATGCAATAATTTGCTTTGCTATTTTTATAATTTTCATTGGTAGTATATTCATATACACAGGCAATTGGCCTTCTATGGTGGTCGTGGAATCCAACAGCATGCAACACAGCGATGATGAGGCCTTTTTGGGCGTGATAGATACTGGGGATATGGTGCTGGTTAAAAGTATTGAGGACGTGGACGATGTTGTTTCATATATGAAGGGAAAGAGAATTGGACATGAGACTTACGGTGAGTACGGGGATGTGGTGATTTATCGAAAGAATGGCTATACAGACACCACACCTGTTATTCATCGGGCTATAATTTGGTTGGAATTCAATGAAACTTCGAATACTTTTAACATTCCCGAACTGAAAAATCATGATACAGGTGTGGATAGGGACTGGTATGTTGTAGGGGGGGAAAATAGATGGTACGATCTTACGGGAACCGTCGTATTGAGAGATATTGGTTACGATCATGAGGATGTGAGCATCGATCTTGGAATAATAATCTTATCTTTTACTTCTCAAGGAGTTGAGCCCCATAGCGGATTCATCACTTTGGGAGACCACAATCGTGGTGCTTACGATCAAGGGAATTTAGATGACGGCCATGGCGGTCGTGTTAGACCTGTTCTCCCAGAATGGATCGAGGGCAAGGCAAGAGGTGAATTCCCAGGATTGGGCTTGGTAAAACTTCAAAGTCAGGATCCTGATATCTTAGAGCATGCCCCTTCAAACAGTTGGATAATGTTCCTCATATCATCAATGCTAATCAATGCAATATTTTTTGGAATACCGATTTTCATATTTATCATGGAAATGTGGCTGAAAAAGAGAAGATCCAAAAGGAGATTAGATGAGAGAGAAGAAGAGGGGAAAGAGACAGATAGGGAATTGGAGGCTGAAGAAGAGGAGCCCATTCTTCATGAGGATTTGGAGGAAAAAGAGCAACCTCCTCCTAAGGATGAACCTTAAGAAAAGGAAGGAGCATAAAGCAAAAGGCTCAGAAAATCTAAAATGGTAGATTTACTACATCAAGACCTTGGCGTGTAATCCAAGGTGGCTTGGATTTTTATCTTTTGGCCGTGCAGTTCCTTTATTATGTCATCCTCTTCCAAAACTTTTTTTGCCTCAAATATTNNGTCCTTCCATATCTACCTTTTGAGATCACCCTCGCATGGATGATTCCAAGCATGTCCAACTCCGAAATGAGGTCTGTTATTCTTCTTTGTGTTAGAACACTCACATCGGTTCTCCTGCATAATTCCCTATAGGTGCTGTACACATCACCAGTATTCAGCTTTTCTCTTCCACCCTCCTCATTCAAAATCATCCCAAAGAGAAGAAGTTTCGATTGCGTGGGCAGAGTTTTTATCACCTCTGCGACGCAGTCCAGCTCTATTTTATTCTTGGCCTTGTATACATAGGTTTCTGTCACCCTATTCTCCTTGTTTCTTTCCGCCAGTTCTCCAGCCACTCTGAGAAGTTCTAAAGCTCTTCTTGCATCACCGTGCTCTTGCGCGGCTAGGGCAGCGCAGAGTGCAATGACTGAAGGCTCAACAACATCATTCCTGAATGCCAACTCCGCTCTCTGCATCAGTATGTCTCTCAATTGCTCTGCATTGTAGGGTGGAAAAACTATCTTTTCCTCGCCAAGTCTGCTTTTGATTCTTGGATCCAAGAAGTCTGTGAATTTTAAGTCGTTTGAGATACCGATTATGCTCACCTTTGCCCGCTCTAGATCATCGTTAATTTTTGAAAGGTGATAAAGTACATCATCACCGCTCTTGTAAACGAGCTTATCTATCTCATCCAAGATTATCATAGCAACTCTCGCTTCGCTATCCATTTTTTCCTTGAGCATGTTGTAGACCTTCTCAGTAGGCCAACCTGTGAAGGGAATTTGCTCCTCCCAATCTTTAATGAACCTGTTACCTATGTTCGCTAAAATCCCGTACTGAGTGTCCACAACTTCGCAATTGATATAGATGTATTGTATGTCTCCAATTCCGCTTTTTGACTTTTTGATCTCCTTGCCTAGAAATTTCACAACAGCTGTTTTGCCTGTGCCGGTTTTACCAAAAATGAGTACATTGGACGGCCTGTCTCCCCTTAGAGCTGTGGATAAGATAGAGGCCAATTGATCGATTTGATGATCCCTATGAGGAAGGTTCTCAGGTATGTACGATGGCCTGAGTATGTCCCTATTTTTTTTAAACAGAGTTTCGGACTTCAAATAATTCTGGAAGACCGATTCTTCCATATGATCCTCCCCCCAAAACCAATGCATTCATAGGAGCCCACACAACTAAGAGTGCATCAAGTATTTGGTGTTGAGAGGTGTAATGCAAAATAAGTACTAAAGTTTTTCTTCGCCGTAAAACGATTGTAAAATTTTTTGTTAACTTTTACTAATTGTAAAAATTTCACCATGACCCGGAATTACAAAATCCGCAAGATTCACTATTCTTCTCATGCTAGCCAATGCGATCTTTGGATTGTAGTTGATACCTGGCGGAACCCACTGCAAATAGTTGTCTTTAATGGGAAGTGCATCACCTGCAATCACGTATGTTTTTGAACTTTTAGGATCCTTCACAACCACTGAGATGCTGCCTTGTGTGTGACCCGGTGTCTCGATGATTTTTATGTTTTCGCTTAAATCATAATCGCTTTCAATAACCAGAACATTTTCAAGTCTTGCAGGGAACTCATTTGCATGAGCAATGAATCTCGCCCTCTTAAACAGAGCGTTGTTTCCCATATGGTCTCCGTGAAGATGGGTGTTTATCACTAAATCGATATCTTCTGGAGAAAGACCACTTTCTTTTAAACCCGAAAATATGACCTTAACATCACTTGGAATACCGGTATCTACAATTATATTGTGCTCTTTGCTGCTTACCAATGTTATAGTGGAGGAGGCCTGTAATATCATTCCTAGATTGTTTAACACAAGTAATCCGGGCTTGATTATGTTAATCAGCATTAGCACACCGTTTTGGCCGATCTTAATTGATTAGGTACAACAAATAAGTTTTTATTTAGAATAATATGTCATTTATACAAAATTTATTATAATGGGAAGAACATTAATGCAAATGACCTTTATATTATCATCATAATTGAGGTGCTTGCATGGAAAAGGTAATTGCTGTTTTATGCGTTTTCGTGTTGGCCATTACTGCAGTCGATAGTTATGACAGGTTTACGGGCGGAAATATTCTTGGAGGGGGCAAGGAAGATAATGGCCAGATGAGCACGATCACCTCAGTCACCGTCCCTGTACCAAAAATAGGGGACAGTGTTCATTATGATCACGAGATATTGATCGAATACAGGTGGGAGAATAAAACCAGCGGGAATTATTCGTTTTGGGCCCTGGATGTGGGTGGTACCGAGACTATCGATATTGTGGGTACCACCTCCAAGAAGGATGGTTTCGGCGAGCACCACAATGTGATGTTCCTCAAAAGACTGTTAGGAGCCGAATTCACCGTAACTGCCGACAGCAGCGATGATGAGCCTATAACAGCAAACGGGGAGTACGATATCAGAAGAGACGAATACACCGATCTGACCGAAGAGAGAATAATATTAACTGAAAACGATGCATATTTAAAGGTGGACGAGTTGCCAAACGTCAACTTCCCCCTTGAATTCGATGGCTACATGCGCAGCTATTTTGATCCGCAAGAGGAATTAAAGGAGACCCTGGAGGAATCCGTCCTAGAAGATGACAGATACATTGAGCTTGGTGATTCAGGCACCTACGAGTATTGGATGGGAGACTTTTGGTTTTTAGAATACCAGTGGGTGGCAGAGCAGGGTGAGATAATTTCCGGTTACGAGACGCTCTTCATAAACGTCACAACCGATCTCGGTGATGAGAACTTCTCTCTCCCCTTCCAGTCGAGCCTTTGGTTCGCCAACGAAGTTTCTGTGCCTGTAAAGCAACACATACGCACCTCGACATATTACGAGGACGATGAAACATTGTTCTATTTCATAATTGAAAACATCTTCACAATTCAGGTAAATGGGTTCGACGCAGGTGATGAGGACATCCCCTGGGAAACATGCAGCAGCACGCATTGGCACAATGTGCACCCTGATGCTGAGTTCGATACATGGTACACTAACTACATGCCGCTGTCAGGCTCAGGTTTCAATGATTCGAGCTTCGATTTCAAGCCCGAGGACGCCATTGCATTCCTCAAAACCAAGGATTCGGTGACCAACCAATATCCCTCTGTGGAGTTGGTGGATTTCCTAAACTCGTACAACGATGTTATTGTCACCCGGGCAGAGTACACCGCTGAAAAGAACTCCGTCGGGGATCCGCTCCCCCAGAAGAAGCAGGGGGAGTACTGGTGGAACCTGACATTCGGGCACAAAAGAACAGAGGATGACGAGGGAAGCAGCTGGGATCTCCCCTACAGGTACCAGGTACTGGTCAAACAGACGTCCACCTCGGAACTTCTTCCCTCCCCGCATTACGAGGATGAATGGGAAATAGAGGAGGATTACGGCATAGTGAACGGCACGTCTCCTTTTTCGAACTGGGAGTTATCCAGTGACACCCTGACCATGACATCCTCCGAGGATATACTGAAGACCGATGACAAGGTGATCGAGTTTTTCTACACGAGACCTTCAGGCATAGTGGATGATGAATTGAGTTGGGGAGATCTAGAGGGGACAAGTTATAGTATAGAGACTCCGGATTGGGGATTTTTCGGCATGGACTTGTTGGGAACGCTCACAGGCATCCAGATGCAAACAACATCCGAATATTACTGGACTCTCTCAAAGGAGGATCTGTTGGAGGGGGGTACGATGGTGAGTGCAAGTGTTGACGCCCAGACGGGCCAGCTTACAAGTATTCTGTATTTAAAAGGAACCGCCCTGCAGGGCGCATTCTCGGATTAAAAAAATCATCTATCCTATCCTACCCTCAACACCGCAGTGCGGGCATTTCATCTTCTGACCTAACATGGCAGTGTTTATCTGCATAGCTCCCTGGCATTTGGGACATTTTATAACTACGATCCTAGGTTGTGTTATTTTCGGTTGAGGTTTGACTGCCGGGGCTACGGCCCGAGGCTGGACCACGGTTTGTGGTTGAGGCTGGACCACGGTTTGTGGCTGAGCCTGAACCACCTGCGCGGTGGTGACTTGGGCTGATCTTGTCCGGGGTTGGGCAGAAGGGATTACAGTGGCAACAGTTGTTGGTGTGACAACCTCTGCCTCCACTGTGCCCACGATAGGTGCCGAAGCTGCGAGTGCTGCACCTTCAAAAGCCGCTACGGTCTTGGCTTTCTTGAAGTTTTTACTTATGAGGGCGATACCAATTACCATCAGGAACACGATTTTACCCAGATTAAACAGCAACTGGTATTCTTCCTCGATTGCATAGAATACGAGAAGCAGAACACCAACGATTATGGAGCCTGCGCCCGCAACGTAGATCATTTTTATCTTCGATTTGTATGGCCCTGCTTCGTTGTTCTTGATAGCCTCGTCAGTGGGGATGAAGCGCGATGCGACAAGAGCGATAATGGCAATGATAATTACAAGGACGATGTCAATAATCAAATATGCATCTCTCCCTTTAATAAATAGGAATAAGATAATCTATATATAATGTTTACTTATTTACCTGGGTATAGGGCATTGATATGGTTAAATCATTCATAAAGAAGAAGCTTAAAATGATAGTGCTCCTTATGTGCATTTTAAGCATTATATTTGCCGGTCTTTCCCAGACTGTCTCATGGGTCAAGTTCAATGCAGATACAGGAATAGGGGGATTGGCCGATATCGAGCTGGATGCTGAATTCTACGAGGCAAAAGTAGAATATAAAGCCAAAGCAGAGGTGGAGGAAGACCTGGGCGGCTTCGGAGGAATGCTTGGAGGTCTGATAGATCTAGGCGGGGTTACTGCCGGCGGAAGAAATGTCACGATACCTCCTGACACCATATATTACTATGAAGGATTGGGAAGATTTCAGGAATTGGTCGGTGTTTTGTACGGTACAACAAAGGATGCCGATTACTGGTTAAATTTCCTGACCAGCAGAACAAACGATACAAGGGTGAATGTAAATACCCATACAGATGTTATCCCCTGGTGGCCTGAGGGCATTGGTCAAGAAATTACAGTTACGATCAAGCTCATCGAGGTGGATGGAGTAAAAAATATAAGAGTAAACGAGGTATGGATTGAAGTTTGGAAGGACTGGGACGAGGATGATAGGGAGTACACCAGCTCTCCAAACAAGGTCTGGAGCACAAAACCCGGTGATTACCTGTACATGCTGAACGATACAGTAGAATACAGGCATTCCATCACCGTGGAAAGGGAGTGGGGAGATAGGATAGGCATCATCGCCAAGGTGAATCTAACGTTCATTGATATATACAACGAGACCAATAATAGACCGAGGCAACCTTTCCCGTCCACAAAACATCCGCAGATTATGGTGAATATCATACCTATAACCCAGGGTCAGACCTTTTCCATCATATTGATGGTCCTTGCTTTTCCTGTTACCATAATCGGAATCATCGTCACCGGGATCGCAATAGTGCTCACGGCTTTGCAGCACAGGAAAAGGAGATCATTTCTTTTGGGCGGGGCGATCATCAACTGGATGGGCGTAGTGTTCTTCGTTGTGGGGGCCAACACTCTCATCAATCTCGTCGAATTCATAAAGCCAGAATGGGTCACATGGAATGTTCTGGGACTTCTCATTCCAATAATCGCCGGAGCCTTCCTTTTCATCGCATTTTTACTTGATATCAGATATTCTCCAAAGGAGGAGAAACTTACAAAGGCGGAGGAAGATGAAGTATCAGCTGAAGACGAGCTCAAGTTCGATATCTCAGCAGCTATGGCAGAGGAGGAGGCTGCAGAGGAGGAAGAAGAGGGATTTCAATGCCCGCAATGCGAAAATATCTTCAAGGAATTTGTCTCCACTTGCCCAGAATGTGGAACTGAGTTCGAGGGAGTAGAGGAGGAGGAAGAGGAGGAGGAAGAAGAAAGGAAAGCGGAGAAAGATGAAGATAAAGAGGATGAGAAGTAAAATGTAACGATGGGGGTATTATAAATAACACAGTGGGTTAAGTTTTTATATATCTGTACATATATGAATATTAATATGGATTGGGACGTTGAGAATAAGGATTGTCAAAGGGGCTGAGCGTATGAAAGCTGAAATATTATTTATTACTGCTTTAATGTTTGCCAGTTTGTTTGCGATAACTGCCCTAACTGTTGAGGCACAGCCAAATTATGAACAAACAAAATATGATCCCAGGGAAGATGTTATGCGGGTAAGGGCAGGAGGAGATTTCCTATTTGCAGACTATGATAACGTGGAAATTACGAAGATGACATCACACAAGGAGGGAACAGGAGTTACTGCAACTATAGAATTAACTATGACTGTTGTTGGTCAGATAACAGAACATGATGATTATAAATATGTATTTGTTGTTGAAACGAATACAGATACGTGGATCTTTGGAGCCTGGATCCAAGGTGAGGCTATTGGATTTAAGTACATGGAAGATCAAATATACCCCGGAGGAGTTAGTGACGAAATAATTGACGGTGGACACACCTTAAAATTGACATTCAATGCGCTCGGCTTGGGAGATATCAATAGTTTCGATTTTACGGGGGGTGCAGTCTACTCTAAAGGTGACTATGAGAGATATTTAGATATGGCACCTGATAAACTCATTCTTATTACGGAACCCTCCCATGAGTCAACAGTGGGTGGGACGATCACCGTTAAAGGTGTTGTTAGAGATAGTGCGGATGGCAATCCAAGTGGCGATGTGAAAATAAAAATTGATGCTGGGACTTGGGAGGATGTATCAGGTTCTGACCCATGGACTTATCCATTGGACACCACCAGCTTGAGCCCTGGCGAACATACCATATATGTCGAGGTTGAAGGTTCAGGTCTAGATAATGCTGATGACGACATAAAAATTATTGTGGATCAAAATACGGGAAATTATCGGTCCTTTAGTAAAACAGATAACCGTGCACCCAACCTTGGGGATAAATATCATTATGAAACAATAGGAATTCCTGTCATAAGCGGCATACCACTTGATATCTCCAATACCTTGGATACAGAAATTCAGGCTATAGAAACTATCACTTTGGATGGAACGGATTATGAGACATACAGGGTTTGGAGCTATTCCTATGGAAAACAGGACCTAGGGAGAATAGATTACGAGAACGAGGTAAACAGAACATCTTGGAAGGAAAAAGATACATTCGGTACTGTAAAAGAACATACCGATTCCAGGGTGGATATCACATATCGCACTGAGACCACAGTAAAAACAGATACAGAATATGACCCGCCATTTGAAACACACAGCGATTTCTCGGTCACTGTAGGATTTAACAACAAGTGGCCCACCTATACAACCGCAGATGCAAAATCCACAACTAAGGTTGGGAACGACCCTGAAACTACGAATCCACCATATACTGAGAGCTATGAGGTAATTGGTGAATGTCTTTATTATAAATCCTCACATACAGTGTTTGGTGAATCTTTTGACGACATTTATATCATAAGAACCTATTATAAGAATCCTGGACATGAGGATCCAGGTGTATCAATTGTGGAGTACTATTCACCAGAATATGGCGTGCCGGTACAAATTGAAACATACGATCCGAGCCGCAATTTAATGTTCCGCTTGGGCTTAGAATCATATAAACAGATCGACTTCTCGATTATGATAGACGATATAACCTTTGATCCTGTCAAACCAAAAGCAGAAACCAAGGCCAAGGTTATCGTTAGTATAAAGAACGTTGGTACCACCGAGGCCTCGAATTTTGATATTACAGTTATGGACGGAGATAGACAGGTTGCGGACGAGCCTGGCCCCTCAATATTGGCAGATGAGACAAAAGACGTGCCCATAGATTGGACTCCAAAAACTGAGGGCACACATACGATAAAGGTCATCATATCTTACCAAAACGATGATCTCATGGAGCTTACAACCACAGTAGACGTTGAATCCAAACCATCCGACGGTTTCGGGGGAATGCCGATGGTCCTCCTTTTAATTATTATCATCGTTATTGTGGTTATTGTGCTGCTCGTGGTATTGATGAAGCGTAAAAAGGAAGCCCCTGCCGAAGGCGAGGCCGAGGCAGTGGAGGCAGAGGCAGAGGGGGAGCCTCAAGCCGAAGTTGCAGCACCAGCGGTAGCGCCAGTCACGGTGGCTGCAGAACCGGAGCCTACAATTGCACCAGCTGCTCAGGCTGCTCCACAAATGATCACCGAGACCATCGTATGCCCTTCATGCAAACAGAACTTTTCTGTCCAATATGATAGCAAACCTGTAAGGGTGAAATGTCCGGGTTGCGGAACAGAAGGCGTTTTGAATTGAGTATAGATTCTTCAAATCAAAAATTATCTCCAATTAGAAACATCCCTCTAATCCGTTTTGAGGTTGGAAATGATTACGATATACTGTATCTTTATCACCCTGGTCTTTACAGAGAATGGATACTCTGAAGACCAACCAAAGAACAAAATATACGATAGTTGATACCTGAGTCGGTTCCATGTTGAGGTATATTGCCAATATCGTTGAAAAAAGGCCGAAAGCCATCATAATTGCGGTTATTATCATCACGATAATTGTGGCCTACAGCCTGTATCCGATAAGAGGCATTTCATTTTTCGACGAAGATGGAAATTTCAGTCCGAAAGTGGATGGTGAACCTTCGATTTCCTTCAAGACTGATATAGAGAAATTCCTCCCAGATAATCCACTTGTAAAGGCCAATGAAAGGGTTGAGGATTATTTTGGCGAGGAGTTCTATCCACATGTTATTTATGTTGAAGCAGACAACGAATGGAACAATGTCATAACACCAAAGGCCATTAGGGATATGTACAATGTAACCGTCATCGCAAGGGAACTGGATGGCGTGGATGGTTCTCTTAGCCTTGCCGATGCGATAAACGAACTGTGCAAGTACAGGCAGAACAGCACAGGTGTAATCGAGCGCAATCCCTGGTATGATCTGGGCAAAATGAATTCATTAGGCACAGATTTTCTCGTAGACGACGAGGACATTCAGGGCTACCTGGACCTGGTATTTGGTATTGTGAATGGTACAACAAATATCACTGAGTGGACCGAGCAGGTGGGCAACCTACCAATTGAGGGTGTCGTCGAGGAGCTGGAGTTCGCACTTGGTCTGATATTTGACGAGGGCTTTTCAATGGAATCTCAAAAGGCCAACTCCACAATAATCATAGTGCAGATGAACGGCACTCTTTCAAGTGTGAAGGCGAAGGAACTTGCAGGAAGAATAAGAGAAGAGGTTGATAAAGAGGAATTCTATTACATCAACACCCAGCAAACCAGTCAATATTTGATCTCTTACGATGTCGATCTGAACTCAGAAGATACCTTCAAGTTCTTGGCAGTAGGTATATTCGGGCTCATCATTCTCGTTTTAGCCTTCAGTTTCAGAAGGCTAAGCTATGTGCTGCTACCCATACTGACGCTGGTAATAGCAACCATATGGACAATTGGCACGATGTACTTTCTGAGGCTAAGCGTCACGGCCTTGATGGTAGCTGTAATTCCCCTTCTCATAGGCCTTGGAGTGGACTATTCTGTTCATGTGCTCAGACGGTATCAGGAGGAGCTCAGAAAAGGAGGAACGGTAGCCAAAGCCATCAGAGGCTCTATAATAAATGTTGGTGGTGCCATAGCGCTGGCGATGATTACAACCGTTATCGCATTCCTATCAAATTTGACCTCTGCTGTCGCCCCTATAAGGGATTTTGGTATCAGCTGTGCTGCAGGTGTTTTCTACGCCTTCCTTCTAACCATGACTTTTCATTGTTCATTTAGATATCTATTGGATAAAAGGGCTCTTAAAAAACACATGAGGAAACCAAAAGGGAAACACCCGCTGCTCATAGGTTCTTGGCACACTGAGAAGGACAAAAAGCTAGGACTCTATGATAAGTTCTCAAACATCATTTCCAAAGTGGTAATAAAACATCCCATTCCCATTGCCACTCTTACGGTGCTTCTCACTATTGGCGCGATAATAGCGGCAACGAATGTGGAATCCGAGTTCACGATGCAGGAGTTTTTACCTGAGGATTGGGACTCTGTGCAAACAAGCTATCTGATATTGGACAATTTCGAGGTTGGCAGCTACGCGGCTTCTTATATCCTGATAGAGGGGGATGATTTGGCCACCCTTGAGGCATTGGATGACATTAGAACTGCTGTCGAGCGAGCCAGTGATGACAGGCATGTGGTCCGGATCGAAACTTCTGGAGGTCCGAGAACCATGGTTGAGAGCATATTCGATCTCACCAAGATAATGGTTCAGCGGAATTCCTCCATAGAGAATACCTTTAATTTCGGTTCGGATGGGTATCCCAATCCGAACTGCACTAATGCCGATGTAAAGGCCTATTTCAACTATTTATACATCAATGAAACCGTATCAGATCCCCTCACAGGCCAAACATTCGGTGAAAGGACTAGAAAATTGATACATAGGAATGAGGAAGGCGCATATTCAGCCAGTGTTATCAGGGTCTATATCTCCACCTTCACATCCACGGATAACAGGGAGATGCATGAAGATTTGAAGGAGGATATAAAAGGCCTTGATTTCGGAGGAAACACCGACGTTACGGTAACAGGTCTTATGGTACTCACCATCGAGACCGTAGATTCATTGCAACAGAACATGATAAACTCAACCGTCATAGCCATTATATTGGCAGCGATAATCCTGATTTTTCTGTACAGAAATGTCTTGCTGGGCTTAATGCCTCCAATTCCTGTGGTGCTCTGTTCCTTATGGATCGTGGGCACCATGTTCCTTCTCACAATTTCACTCAATATCTTAACGGTGATGGTTACCGCTCTCACAATCGGTTTAGGTATTGACTACTCTATTCATGTCATGGAGCGCTTTAGAGAGGAGAGGGAAAAAAGAGGCAAAGGAATCCAACAGTCTGTCCACACTACAATTATGAGTACTGGAACCGCCCTCACCATTTCAGCTGTCACCACCATACTAGGCTTTGGTGTTCTGATATTCTCCCCGATGCCAATTGCACAGCAGTTCGGGGTGATAACCGCAATTACAATAATTTATAGCTTCCTGGCCGCAGTATTGGTTTTACCTGTGATTCTCATAGCCTGGGCCAAGAAAAGGGAGAAGAAAGAAATTGCAGAACTGCCACAATTCTCTTCCCTTGAAAAGATCGAAGTAAAGAAAGATTTCAAAAAAGAATGAATATCATATTTTTAATGATCATCAAAAAAGTGTTCCAAAATATATAAATCATCACAATGGATACAATGGTACAATGCTCGTGAAGACGATAGGATTGTCTAAGTTATATGGCCACATCGAAGCCTTAAAAAATCTCTCTGTGGAAATTCCAAAAGGAGCAGTGGGTCTACTCGGACCGAACGGAGCAGGCAAAAGCACTTTAATCAAAGTTCTTCTCGGTTTAACACCATCAAGTGGTGGCAATGCCTCAGTCTTCGGCTTGGATGTAAATACCTCTGGAATAAATATAAGACAGAGTATTGGATACATGCCTGAGAATCCATGTCTGATTCCAAATATGAACGCTGTCACCTTGATATCGTACTTCGGTCAGCTATCAGGACTTCCAAGAAACGATGCGGTCCAGAGAGCTCATGAGGTTTTGCATTATGTTAGGCTAGGAGACGAGCGCTACAGACAAATTAAAACATATTCCGTGGGCATGAGGCAGAAGGTAAAACTCGCCCAGGCCATGGTTCATGATCCCATGCTAATATTTCTGGATGAGCCAACTACAGGTTTAGACCCTTATGCCAGGAATGAGATGCTCGATTTGGTCAAAACATTATCTCACAGGGATGGCAAGAGCATAGTTTTTTCCACACACATTCTCCCTGATGTGGAGTACGTATGTGATGATGTCATCATCTTAGACAGAGGAGAGCTGCTGGTGCAGGGTAAGCTTGAGGCCCTTTTAAAAAAGGAAAAAGCCGAGGTCATTGTCAAGATTAAAGGAGATTGGAACATTTTCAAAAATGAACTGACAAAGTTGGGTTATCATCCTGACATCCGGAAGAACGATATCCTGGTGCCTGTGAAAGGCGATAATACTGTTGAAGACATTATGAAGGTGGCAGCGCAAAATGATCTTCAGGTTAGGCATTTAAGCAAAGGTGTAAAGACTCTGGAGGAGTTATTTGTGGAATATGTCACAAGGAGGGGTGCATAAATATGGAAGCTCCACCTCCACCACCTCCTCCTACAAGAGCCGTAATTTTAGAGCCTGGAGCATCGCTTTACAGGCCATATAAAGGAGAGATCAAGGGGATGATCGATCGCACAATGGCGATTATACTCACCGATTTTAAATTGAGGATTAAAAATATTTGGATAATCATACTAGAGATTCTCGCCTGGCTTTTCGCAATTATTCCTTCCATGTTCTTGTTGTATTTTTTCACCTCATTAGGGAGTGAGTTCGGCTTTCCAATATTTACTATGTATTATTCATCCCTTTTCATCTGGGTTACTTTAATATGTACCGTTGGTGGATCCAGATTGATCTCCGACGACCTGGCAAATAACTCATTGACGCTTTACTTAAGTAGACCAATTAAAAGGGAAACTTATTTCTTTGGAAAATTCGCCTCGATATTCCTCTTAATATCCACAATATCCTTGCTACCGAGCAT
>JABAOF010007414.1_pt1 | contig 17823 bp, 17 predicted proteins | sample 7062171 | NCBI WGS metagenome assembly JABAOF01 (sample SAMN14538628, study PRJNA623070) | marine sediment metagenome | biome: marine biome [ENVO:00000428]; feature: marine pelagic biome [ENVO:01000023]; material: deep marine sediment [ENVO:00002113] | place: India: Gulf of Khambhat ...
GCCGGGGCCGACGGTGCACATTCGTCGGCTGGAGGATAAATTGGGGATTCACGGGTCGCCGACGTGCGAAATATTTTTTGACAATACGCCTTGTGAGATAATCGGCGAGCGCCAGCGCGGTCTGGTGACGTACGTTATGAGCCTGATGAACGGCGCCCGTATCGGCATTGCGGCCCAATCGATGGGTATTGCCGAGGCGGCTTTTCGCGTTGCCCGTGATTATGCGGCCACGAGGAAACAGTTCGCAGTAGCTATCGAGAAGCTGCCGGCCGTGCGTGATATGCTTATTGATATGAAGATTGCTATAGAAGCAGGCCGGGCGCTTTTGTATGAAACGTCACGGGTAGTGGATTTGGAATTGGGATATGCCAGGCAACTTGAGATGAATCCGCCGGAAGATAAAGCCCTGGCCAAGCAGCTCAAGAACGATTCGAGAAAGTACAAAAGACTGGCGGCGATGCTGACGCCGATGAGCAAATATTATTGTTCCGAGATGTGCAACAGAGTTACTTACGATTCGATTCAGGTGCTCGGAGGCAGCGGCTATATGCGGGATTACCCCTGCGAACGGCACGCCCGCGATGCGAGAATTACAACTATTTACGAAGGGACAAGCCAATTACAAGTCGTTGCTGCGGTTCGCGGTGTCAGCAGTGGGACGGCTGAGAAATTCATCGCAGAGCTGGCCGGGCAAGAATATGACGAGAAGGTAAAAGATTTGCTCGGAACACTCGCCGAGGGGACGGAACAGTTGAAAGAGTCGGTTGCCTTTATCAAAGAACAAGGCACCGAATATATGGACCTTTACGGCAGGGCGCTGGTTGATATGGCAATAGATTTGATTAACGGATACTTGTTCTGCGACCAGGCCAGCACGAAAGTGAATATGCGGGTTCCGGTGGCTGAAAACGGCCAGGCTGACAATGGCCAAACAGTTTCTATGAAAGAACGCAAGGCGACGATTGCCCACAGATACATTACCAAGAACGCACCTAAGATCGCAGCCCTGGCGGAGCTGATTCGCAGCGGTGATAAATCAACATTCACTGATTACGAGGCTTTGATTGGGCCTGTGCCGGGGGATTAGAGAATTAGAGATTAGAGAATTCGTTAATTAATTCACTGGGTTTTAACCTATGCTTAGAGCTGTCATATTTGATTTTGACGGTGTGATAACCGATTCGGAGATCTTACATTTTCGTGCCTTTAATCAGGTGCTGGCCCAATACGGCATCGAGCTAACAAAAGATGATTACTACAAAACATATCTGGGCTTCAATGACGCTGATTGCTATAATCTGCTAATCGACCAGGGCCTGCTCAAAATAGACAAGCAGCAAATCAAGAATCTCATAGAGGAAAAAAAGCGGATATTCGAGCAATTAGCAAAAGCCGAAGGCAAGTTGATCGAGGGGGTCTGTGATTTTTTGAAAATGCTTGAACAAAACAATATATCAATGGCGATATGCTCGGGAGCGCTGCTGACGGAGGTGGAAATGGTATTGGAAGATGCCCGGCTGCGCCATTTATTCGAAGCGATAGTATCGGGCGAGCAGGTAAAAAAAGGGAAACCCGACCCGGAGGGATTCCTGCTGAGTTTGCAAAGACTGAATGAGAACCGTAAAAATCCCATTACGGCTAATCAGTGCATAGTGATAGAAGATTCACACTGGGGGCTGGAAGCCGCCAAGGCGGCGGGAATGCACACTATAGCCGTGACAAACTCCTACGACGCCGAGCAGCTGAGTATGGCTGATAAAATTGTCGACCAACTAAACGAGCTGAGTATTGACGATTTACAGCAGCTTTGTGCTTAGATTCCACACGGGCTAACCAGCTTAGGAATGTTTAATAAGAAAATGTACGTAGTCCTTTTGATTAGTCAAAAGGACTATGAGTTTTAATTTGTATCTTGTATATTCATAAATCGCCGCAGGGCTTATGCCAGGGTCAGTTTTCAGGGGTCACCGCAGCGTTGCCTTCGGTCAGTTCCCACCACAATCTGGGATAGTCCTGGCCTTCGAGAATCCACCAGATATCTTCCGTGCCGTTTGCCGTCTCGTCCACGAAGTCCCAGCCGGCATCGAGGAATGTGCCGGCCGTCTGCATCTCGGCGGTTGTCTTACCCGTTCCGCCATCACTGGTTGACTGGCCGCTCGTTTCAATATCCCAGAAAGAATTTGTAATCTCACCGTTCAAGTTATCTCCCACCAGGCCACCTATATTCTCATTTCCCGAAACGCTACCAGTCGAATAGGAGTTGATTATCGAGCTACGGTAATTATACCCCGTCAGGCCGCCGACCCACTCGTTCCCCGAAACGCTGCCGCTTGAATAGCAGTTGTTGATATTTCCCCTATCCAGCCAGCCTACCAGTCCGCCGACACCATAATTGCCCGAAACGCTGCCGCCCTTGGTATAGCAACCGATGATGGTGCCGTAATGAAGCCGCCCTATGAGTGAACCAACGTAAGTTCCTGTTCTCGCATCAACGTTAGGGTCAATCAATCCTAAATCTTTGATATGAGCATCTTCTCCCCATTTACCAACGTGGCCGAAAAGGCCAAAGTGCTCTGCCTCTGTAAAGTGCTTTGCCTCTGTAGAAGTGTAGCTGAAGTTTGAGATTGTATGAGCGTTTCCATCAAAAACGCCGGTGAACGGACGCCAATCACCAATGATATTGAATCCTTTTCCCATAAAGCCTCTCAAATCGATATCCGCCATCAACTTAAAGTGCTTACTCCATTCGCATGGAAATTGCCCGATCATATTAAGCTCTTGAGCTGTATAAATCAGGTATGGGTCGGTTTGCGTTCCAGCTCCTGCCAAAAACTCGGATAGTACTGGGAGGGGATGCCCGGCCTTGTTTTCCCAGGCAAGCCTGGGATAATCAACTTCCTCATCAATGGTCCAGACCGTGAGCTCGCAGCCCCAGCTAATAAAGGTACTGGCCGTCTGCATCTCGGCTGTTGTCTTACCTACTCCACCATCACTGATTGTCAGCCCACTGGTCTCAATATCCCAGAAGGAAGCTGTAATCCTACCATAACCCTGCCTTCCCACTAAGCCACCGACATGATTACTTCCCGAAACGCTGCCGGTTGAATAGCAATTGGTGATATCACCGGGGGGATACGGCCTCCACATGGGAAGATGAGGCCAGCCGTTGCTTCCTACGAACCCGCCGACTGTATTACTTCCCAAAACGCTGCCACCCTGCACATAGCAGTTGGCGATTGTACCCCTATTGAGTCCCACTATTCCGCCGACATACTCCTTTCCCGAAACGCTTGCGAACGAATAACAGTCGGAGATTCTGCACGAACTATTATTGTATCCCACTAGTCCACCGGCAGATGTATCACCTGAAACGCTCACTGTGGCGTAGCAATTTGTGATTGTACCATAATCCTGAAATCCCACCAGTCCGCCAACGTTGCTGTTCCCCGTAACGTTGCCGCCATCAGCATAGCAATTCAAGATTGTCCCCTCTCTTAACCAGCCAACCAGAGAACCAACATCCCTTCCCGCATCAATATTAGGGTCAATCAATCCCAAATCTTCGATGTGGGCATTTTTTCCATCAACGTACCCAAAAAGTCCTATACGGTCTGTACCCTTAGAAGTGCAGGTGAAGTTGGAAATTGTATGAACGTTGCCATCAAACACACCGGCGAATGGTTTATTATCAGGAGAAGCCCAATCTACCCAGTAGCCGATGATATTGAAATCTGTTCCCGTATAAACCGATAGGTCAATATCCGCCATCAGCTTAAAGTGCTTGTCCCAGTCGTTTGGCTCGGCACCGATGGCATTCATCTGCTCGGCTGTGTAAATCAGATATGGATTTTCTGCTGTTCCGCTACCGCCGCCGTATTGGGCTTGAGCTGGTAAGGCAGAAAAGTACAGCATCACCAACAATAGAGAAATTGCCCGCTGGATTTTTAGTTTTGATACACCCATCATTTTCCAGTCCTCATTCCCCCCATATTTGGGCAAAAGAATAATTGTTTCTATTTCCCGTCGCCCTGTTGCTACGAACAGAATTAAACTGACAATATGTTTACACGCTGCTCGCTAATATGCAGTGTACCAGATGTGAATCGGCTACGTCAAGTATAAAAGTGTAGAAATGCTCTTATCCATTTATGGACAAAAACCGCTAAGAAAACGCCCAGAAGAATGCATTTAGACGGCCGGAGGTTCAGAACAGCTTTGCAAACCAGGTCCACGGGGGAATGCCCAGCAAGATTAAGATTGGCTGGATACAGAAACCGGCCAGAGCAAAGACCCACATATCTTTGTATTTTTGGTGTGCACCTTCTTCACGGAACCTGCGCCAGGTGGGGATAAAGAGCAGCAGCGGAATGCCGCAATATATACCGCAGAGAAAGACGGCGATGCGCCAATCGAAACTCAGCGGCTCGGCTGCGATGGCCCGGGCCTGTTCTTCACGGGCCTTTTCGCGCTGCTCCAGCTCTTTCTCGAGAGCAGCCAGACGGTCAGAAGTCAGATGCCGGTCAGCCAGCTCAATCTTTGCGAACTCAATGGCTTCCGGAAGGTGCGTGTCGGCTCTTGTGTACTCAAGCAGATCGACATCCGAAAGACTCTGTATATAATCTTCCACTTGCCTTTCCATACTCAGTCTCCTTTGGAAGACAATCCGTATGGCCAGCTCTTGCGGTCGAATCAAAGGTGTCGAACCCGTTTATACCGGCGATATTATAGTCGGAATTGTCTGAAAAAGCAAGAAAAGAATAAAGGTTTTTAGTTAGTGTCCAGTTTGTTCTGCTTACTACCTGTTTAGTTGCACTGCGCCCGGGCCAGTGATTTCGAATTTGATTTTGTCGGTTTTCAGGTCCCACTCGATTGCATCAACATGGACGTCATTGAAGCGGCACGGCTGGAGCTCGTCGCCCTGCACGGTGATTATGGACTTGCCGGCATCGTAGAATAATTTACTGCCGTCGAATTCCTTGTCCCGGTCTTCATAAGTGATACCGCCTGTTGCGTTGAGCATCGAAAGCTTAAGTTCACCTTCGGTGGTTTCAATAAGATCGGCCTGCACGTGAACGGCAGTGACAGTAACCTGCTGGTCATAAAGAACCTGACCGTTGACAATAGGGAAGTAATTAACTGTTAGCGAGTCCTGTGAGGTGGCATCAGCAACAAGCTGATTTTTCTGAAAGAAATACTTGAGCGTCTGGAAGTTCTCTATAATCGCCCAACAAGGTTTGTTCAGGCTGAGTTTATCCGGCTGCGAATTCGGCTCGGAGACATCGGAGTTATATAGTTTTATCACGCCGGGCCCAGCCGCTAAAAATAACTGCTGTGCGGCGTCATATTCGCACTTGAGGCATTTTAGCTCAACACCACCTAACACTTTTTCGTTTGCCATTTTGACATTTGCAAGCTTTACCACGCCGCCGTCAGCAGTGAAATGTTTAATCTGCGAGTCCGAATCCGAGGACCGCTTATCTTTGTCTGGTAATAAATCTACAGTAAACCTCGGTCCTGAAATCTGATACCGCTGTTGACCGTTGGGGGCCTCCCGAATCATTTCGCATACGCAATCACCTTCGAAGATAACCTGATTTAGGGCCGGCATAAACCTGAGTAGTTTCTGAGAGGTCACTTTTACCGGCACCGTAGACTGGTTAGGCTCTGCCTGAATTAAATCATTAGTGTAAAATTTGAGCTCTGATGCGCCAACGGCGACGGTATCGTCGGTAGATGCGCTATAATCAATTTTCCGGGTTACAAATGTAGTTCGGCCATTGGCATCATCCAATTCTTTGAGGCTCTCTGCGCCGGTTATTATCGAGGCATGGGGACTGAACTTTTCGGAATATTCGTTGGCTTTTGCAGAAGCCATCGGCGCAACAACAAATCCGCCGTCACAGGTGATAACAATATCTTCAAGCTTTCCAGATGATTCATTCGGCTCGTTCGGTGACAATTCACTCGGCTCGTCCTGTTTTGAAACAGTAACATTGTTCGTGCTTACGTCGTCCGGACTTTGCAGGCCCTGCTCAGCAGTTCCGGCATCAGCGTCATTTGATTGGTCATTTGAGGCCTTCGCCCAGAAGATGTCGTTGATTGCAATTTTATCGTGAGCAAAAACAAGCTGCTCAGGACTGTCAATGAGCACATTTTTTCCAAAAATACATTTGTAGTATTCGCCCCTTCGGCTGCGCTCAGGGCCGGCTTTTCCCTGCTCAACTGTCTGTTGAGCGGCTGTGGTCTGTGTTTGGCCCTTATCAGAAGCCGCAACAGGTTCGTCCGGCTGCTGCATTTTGGCCGGGCCGCCGGTATCAGCAGGTTTGTCGGTCTGCGTCCCGGCGTCCGAACGGAAGCCGGCCTGTGAGCTTTTTATACGCAGATTTTCCAAATCAATTATTCTCAAATAATCAAGTCGCTCCAGTAAGTCATCATAGATAAGCTCCAGTCCGGTGCCGAGCATTTTGGCATCTTCCGAAACAAATTTGACGGGCCCGGCTGTTGTAAGCTGCGACTTTTCGCTTAGGAACGTTATGTCGTCAAGATAAATATTACTTTTTTTAATGTTACTTGAGCCCTCAGGCAGAATACGGATAACTACATTTCCGGTAAAAGTCGCATCCTTCGGAGTTGACTTGCCAACTGCAGTTTCAACCTGGACGTTTCCCTTGTCAGCCGTGATGTAAAATTTGACATTTCGCTGATAAATATTCATATACGGCTTTTCAATTTCCCACAGATCTCTTACCTCGTGCAGAAGTTTTTCAAAGCCCCATTCCCGTTCAATTTCTTTATTCTCGTTGAGGGTTATGTATCTGGCCTTTCGGACGGTACTAACCCCGACCTGACCAATCATCCCAACATCATTATCAAGGGGGCTATCGTTGCTGTCGGCGACAGAATCAATAAATTCCGCTCCTGTATCGGCATCTACCGGTACCGTAGGTGTTTTGCCAATTCGGCTATAGAAAAGATATATTACAGAAATAGCCGCCAGCGAAATAAACGCTATCAAGACTTTTCGCATCTCAACAACCTCATTTTATGCTCAAGGCAGGTATCTTGTCATAAGCTGCTGCCATTTGCCGGTATTTTTCAGGATGTATTCTATAACTTCCCGCACAGCACCACTTCCTCCGGGGCGGGTAGTCACATAATCAGCATATTGCTTAACTTCATCAACGGCATTGGCAACAGTTACTCCAAATCCAACGTATCTTATCACCGGCAAATCCGTCAAATCATCTCCGATATAAGCGACCCTTTCCGGCGAAAGACCGAGCTGTCCAAGGAATTTCTCAAGCACAGGCAGCTTATGGTGACAGTCCTGAAATACGTATTCTATCTGCANNNAGGCCTGCCCTATGCCACATGCGAATTCCATGACCATCCATTGAATTGAAGAATTTGCTTTCACTGCCGTCGGCATTAATAACCAGCGTTCCATCGGTCAGGACGCCGTCAACATCCATCGCCAACATTTCTATGTCTGCAAGGTTTGTCATAGTAATATCGATTCTCGATGCTCGATTCTCGACATTCACACCGGCTTTTCTACGAGCATCGAGCGTTCCTTTTAACTATCCGACCACTTTTATGGTTACGATGTCTTGCACATCGATTAAACCGACCGGCCTATCATCGGCATCAACGACCGGCAGGTCATCAATCCTATATTTATGGAAAATGGCAGTCGCTTCGGCGGCAAGAGCATCGGCCCTTATTTTTTTGCAATCAGCCGTCATAACATCACCAGCCTTGAACTCAAAAGCTCCGGAGTTTTGTTCTGTCATCAGGCGCCGAAGGTCGGCATCGGTGATTATACCGGCCAATTTTCCATCTTTGCCAACAACCATCACAGCTCCGTGGCGCTTTACATCGCCGGTCTTTTCGAGCAGTTGTTTTATCGTATCAGTAACTTCAGCGATAGGCAATTTTTCGCCCGGCCTGAACATCATTGATTGTTCGACCGTCATCAACTTTGAGCCGAGCGAACCGCCGGGATGGAACCTGACATAATCCTCAACACTGAAATTACGTGCCTTCATAACAGTAAAGGCAAGGGCGTCACCGACGGCCAACATACAGGTAGTAGAGACACTCGGAGCCACGCCCAGAGGGCAGGCTTCACTCATTATTCCCATACACAGCGCCACGTCGCTATGCTTACAGAGAGTTGAATCGCTCTCGCCGGTTATGGCAATCAGTTTAATCAGCTGGTGCTTGACCAGATTTATCAGCCGAGTAACTTCATCCGTTTCGCCGCCATAACTTAGAACAATTACAATATCGTTTTTGCGCAGCCTGCCCAGGTCGCCGTGGACGGCTTCAGCAGGATGAAGGAAATGGCTGGGCGTGCCGGTCGAAGCCAGAGTAGCGCTAATCTTCTGCCCGATTATACCCGCCTTGCCGATACCGCTTACTATGCAAGAACCGCTGCAGTTATAAATCATCCCACAAGCCCGCAGAAAAGATTCATCTACAATCGGCGTTACAGAGCTTATCGCATCCGCTTCGGCTTCAATTACTTTTCGCGCATATTCAAGGTCAAACTCCACGTATCGGCCCTATATCAATCTATTATTGCTTCTTTACTATTTACTATTGGATTGCCGGTTATCAATTATGATTATGATTTTTATAATTTTACCACGCTTCCCCGCTGGTTGTAACAGACCAATTCATGTTTTTCGCCGGCGTAATTGGACGCAGAATGAATAACTATACGTTTGTCGTTAAGCTGCTCTACCTGTGCAATCGCCGCCCGCTTTGTATTCTGCAGATAATCAGCAACTTCCGGGGAGACAAACATCTCAATGCGCTTTATCTGCTCTTTCGACGCCGACAAGTGCAAGAGGCGAATAATTTCTATAGCCAACGACTCATGGCTCTTAACAAAACCCGTACCGCCGCAATGCGGACATGCCAGATAGGTAGCCGATTGCAGGGAGGGACGCATTCTCTGGCGTGTCATTTCCACTACACCGAACCTGCTTATGCCCAATATTCTCGAACGAGCGCGGTCGGTCTTGACAGCAGCCCGAAAAGCTTTTTCCACAGCTTTGCGATGCTTGACATTACGCATATCAATAAAATCGCAAATAATAAGTCCCCCAAGGTCTCTCAATCTAAGCTGGCGGGCAATTTCAGTCGCCGCTTCTATGTTGCTCTCGTAAGCAGTTTGCTCTGCGCTTTTCTGCTTGCGGAACCGTCCGCTGTTGACATCTATCGAAACCAAGGCCTCAGTCTGCTCAATCACAATTGAACCGCCGCCTTTAAGCTCAACCCTGCGAGACTGGACCTTTGCAATTTCATCCTCAATTCGATATTTGTGGAACAACGGAATTTTGCTGTCATAAAAGGTTACTTTTCGTTTCAAACGCGGAGCAGCGAGGGAAAAGAATTCCCTGATTTTGCGAACCACGTTTTCCGAATCACATATTATGTTACTTATCTTACTGTTAAAGACATCCCTCATCGCCCTGATAACCAAATCTGATTCCTGATAAAGCTCACCGGGAGTTTTTTCAGCTTCTATCCGTTTTTCAATAGTTCTCCACAAACGGCCCAGATACCTCAAATCGTTGTGGATATCCCTTTTGGAACATCCCTGCCCGGCTGTTCTGATAATAAAGCCTTGCCCTTTGGGGGGCTTGCTGTCATCAAGAATCCGGCGCAGTCTCTTGCGTTCGTCCTCATCCTCAATCTTATGCGAAACACCGTGTTTTCTCATCCATGGCATCATAACCAGATATTTACCCGGCAAAGCAAGATATGTGCTAAGTGTCGCCCCCTTAGTCTTTAAGCCTTCTTTTGTCACCTGGACAACCAGTTCCCTCCCCTTGCGAAGGCAATCCTGAATAGGGGGGCGTTCCCTTAGCGATTTTCTTCGGCCAATGTTCTCGGCATGCTTACCACCCGCTTTTGTAAAATACCGCGGGTGCAGGTCGCTGACGTGAAGAAATCCATTTTTGCCTATCCCAAAGTCGATAAACGCCGCCTGGATGCCGGATTCAATATTTGCCACTTTTCCTTTATAAATATTACCAACGTGGCTGCCCAGACTCTCTCTTTCGACGTACAGCTCTTCAAGCGAACCATCCTCGATTACCGCCACTCTGCACTCTTCACTCTCGGCAACATTTATGAGCATCTCTCTTGCCATTTTCTCGTACCTCGAATGTTGTATATTGTATGTAGTAAAAAAACCGAATTTCGTATCTTATCTTTCATATTATACTTTTTGCCACTGTACCCTTGTACGTCTAATCGGCGACGCCAGCTTTTCTACATCCAGATTGAGCAGCTTCAAAATTTCATCAACACGTATCGAACCATCCGAACTGATTTTGCATTTAACAATTATACTGTTCCCGACCAATTCAATCGACTTCAAAAAACCTCTGACATCCACATTTTTAAGTCTCGAGTCTTGAGTCTTGCGTCTTGAGTCTCTTGCACCTATCTGCCGCTGGATATCGAGACTTTCACTTGCCAACAAACGCTCAATCGTAGCCTTCAACCCCTCGTTGAGATATTCCTTCCGCACCGCTAATACATACGTTGTTGAACAAGGCTGAAATGATGCACCCGCTTTGGCAACATTCACGGAAAGCAGCGCACAGCCCTCAGGTAGTTGTGCGCTTATGCCCTCATACACTTGCTCGCTTATGCACTTGTGCTCTTGTGCATTTGTGCTTTTATGTACTTTAAGACAGAGCAGCTCGTCGTCAGAGGCAACCCCTACAGGCCTCGGCAGAGGTAATGATAATTTCGGACGGGGATTGAAGCCCCGGCTGTACTGAATTTTCAGGCCTGCTCTAACGCAGGCACGCTGAAAAACCCTGAGCGTCTGGGCGTGCGAAAGAAACCTCAGGCTCCCGCCTATCCTGAATTTCACTACCAGTAAGATAATTTCATGTGAAACTGCTATATGCGCACCTCCTTTAATAGCGTCTGCATATACAACTTAGCATTATGCCCATCCTTGGCCATAAAACAACTATTTTTTCTTTGCAAATGTCGCTGGCCTACTGTAAATATCTGACTGATATGCAAACCCATTTTTGAGTTTTTTGATACACTGGTACGTTATCCACCGCAATGAGTTCAAGATAGGAGACAGAAATGAATCGTAGAGAGTTTTCGAAACATATGCTAATGCTTGGAATCGGGGCTCAGGCCAGCTGCACGGTCGATATGTCAAAGGTTGATATTAACCTCGGTAATTACTACGAAGAGCCGGCAAAAAAACTGCCTGTAAGGAAATTCGACGTCGTCGTAGCAGGCGGCGGCACGGCAGGGGTCGTGGCCGCTCTCGCCGCTGCCCGTCAGGGCGCCAAGACGGTATTGATAGAGGTAAAAGGTTATCCGGGCGGAACAGTAACAGAAGGCGGCACCGCGCTTCACAGCTTCTATAACCTATGGAAGGCCTTTCCCGGCGTCAAAAAACGTCAGGTTGTGCGAGGGATTCCACAGGAGATTATCGACCGCCTTATGAAGGTTGGCGGCACATCGGGCCACGCCGAGATGTCCAAAGGCTACGATTTCGATTCAATATGCACTGCGATCGATACGGAGCTTTACAAACTGGTCACTATGCAAATGCTCGCTGAAGCGGGCGTTTTCATAGCTGTTAATACCATGTTAACAGGTGCGATTATGGATGGGGCCCGAATTAAAGGAGTGATAGCGGAAAGCCGCTCAGGAAGGGAAGCGTTCTACGCAAAATCATTTGTTGACTGCACTGCCTACGGCGACTTGGCTGCTTTTGCCGGGGCGGACTACAAGGTGCCTAATGATTATGCATGCTGCAACAGCGTCGGTATCGGCAATGTGGACATCGACAAATATCACGACTTCATGAAATCGAACGGCCAGATCGAACAAATCGCCTTTGGCACACGCAGTGGCGAGCCGGACAAGATCGTGCGTGTGCAAGGGCCGCGCGGTCAGGCATTCTCCGCAGAGGCAAATAAGATCGGAATGTCTTCGGTCACAACAACCGTTCACGACAATTACCTAATGTTCATTAAGTGTAATTTCAAAGTACCCGGCACGGTTCTAAGCAGGGATGATATGGCCAAGGCAGAACTGGAAGTCAGAAAGCGCATGGCCAAGGCTGTGGAACTCTTCAGGAAATACGTTCCCGGTTGCGAAAAAGCATTTATGGCCAGAACCAGCCCGACGCTCTGTATCCGCCGCGGCAGGCTAATCACCTGTGATTACGATATAACCCACGAGGATGTAATTGAGGGCAGACACTTTGACGATGACGTTATGGCTTACGGCTTTCACGATAGTGCGCCCCGCTTCCAGGTAAAAAACGGCGGCACATACGGCATTCCGTATAGAGCGCTGCGGGTGGCGGGTATCGAAAACCTGCTCGTGGCCGGAATGATGATAACCTCTGATCATAGAGCTCACATGTCCACGAGAAACACGGTAAGCTGTATGGGGCAAGGGCAGGCGACGGGCACTGCATCGGCCCTTTGCGCAGCTAAGAACTGCGGGACACGCGATCTGCGATATAGCGAACTGAGAAAGGCCCTTGTAAACGGCGGCGTCTATTTTGAAAGTTAAGGCTTGTTCAGATTAGGACACAAATACTGGGTACCGAACCAGCGGCTGCACACAAGCCTGCGAAGCTAACAACGAAGTAGGGGCTGCAGAAGCGCGAATCGATAGGCATCCTTACGGCTTTAGAACATTACGAGTAAAGAGGGACGAGTTTTTAGTAAATGAATAAGAAAGAAAAGAAAGGCCGGAGGTTAGCCTTTGGATTGGGAGCTTTTCAAGTTTTTATTGGCCTTGGCGGCGTCGCCGGAGGTGTGGGACTGGTCTCGGAACCCAGTGGCGCCAACCTTGGGTTTCCTCTGGAGCTGCTTAGTGAATCTCCCTTTTCTGATTACCTCATCCCGGGGATAGTTTTGTTTACGGTCAATGGCCTCGGGAGCCTGGCCGGAGGTGTATTGTCTTTCTTCCGGTACCGGTATGCAGGCCAGATAGCTGCCGCATTAGGCGCTTTCTTGATGATGTGGATAGTTGCCCAGGTCTGGTGGATTGGGCTCTCACACTGGCTCCAACCGTTGTATTTCGGCTTCGGCGCGGTGGAGCTGGCACTGGGATTGCTGCTGTGGAAAGCTTTTCATACGGTTCACTAATAACTTTGGCTTATACGAAGGTCAAGCAGAGATCGCCAAATAAGCAAGCGCTGCGGCTTACGCACACCGTTAGCTGAGATTTGGATTTTTGTGTTCTTTAAAAATATTGTCTCGCCAACTTTAGTAATTATGCAATGAAACAACTATACGTTACCAACAGAAGCCAATGGCGAAACTGGCTATCTCGGCATCATATCGAAGAAGCCGAAGTGTGGTTAATCTTCTACAAGAAAGAAACATCCAAGCCAACGATTGGGTATGAGGATGCAGTTGAAGAGGCGTTATGTTTCGGATGGATAGACAGTATAATCAAGAAAATTGATGATGAAAGGTACGCCCGCAAATTCACTCCCAGAAAAGATGACAGCAAGTGGTCGGCGCTTAACAAAAAGCGGGCCAATAAAATGATAAAAGAAGGAAGAATGACTGATTCCGGGCTTGCGAAGATTCAAATAGCCAAGAAAACAGGATTGTGGGACCAGGACGGCAGGCCTCAAATATCACTCGATGTCCCGCCGGAATTCGCCAAGGCGCTGGCTCAAAACAAAAAGGCGAAAAAGAACTTCGATGAACTCGCACCCTCTTACCGCAAGCAGTATATCGGCTGGATTAAAGTTGCAAAAAGGGCAGAAACTAAAAAGCAACGAATAGAAGAATCTCTAATTTTATTAGAAAAAGGGGAACAACTCGGAATGAAATAACGCAGAATCATCGCCGTTCAGACTCTTTAAAGAACTGTATCACCAGTAGTCAGTCTTTATATAAATGAGAGAAAGACAATGAAACCGATAGAGCTTTACGAAGATATAAGAAAATATTGCAAGGCAAATGCCGATGAAGCCATAGTAAGAAAATATTCAAGATATTTTAAGGAAGGCTATGATGCTTACGGGCTAACGAAAGAGAAGATGGAGGACAAGGTCGATTCAATACTGAGCGATAAAAGTGTTAATATGAGACTGGTTTTGAGTGCAAGCAGACACTTAGTTAAAAGCGGAAAATACGAAGAGACAAGTTTTGCGATTCTTTTGTTAAAGCAATTTTCAGAGCAATTTACGGCAGGGACATTCAAGGAAATCGGGAAATGGTTTGAAATTGGGATTACAAACTGGGGACACACCGATGGGATTTGCGGGATTATAATCTCTGAATTTTTCGAGAGAAATATAATTACTTTAGATGCACTTTCTGACTGGCAGACGGCAAAGAATGAATATCAACGGCGTGCGGTGCCGGTTGCTATGATAGAGATTCTGAAAGACGCTTCGGATTTTAAGCCTCTGTTTAATTTTATAGAGCCTTTAATGTTAGACGAAGAGCGATTTGTTCAGCAGGGATTGGGCTGGTTCTTAAGAGAGGCCTGGAAAATCAGAAAAAAAGAAACCGAGGCGTTTTTATTAAAATGGAAGAACGAAGCACCAAGATTGATTTACCAGTACGCGACTGAAAAGATGACAGCCAAAGAAAAAAAGAGATTCAAAAAAGAGAAAAATCCATAACCTAACCATCTATTAAATTGGCATTTTTTCTTGACAGATTAAAATTTGCTTGTATCATGGATGGTAAGTTCAGCGAGTAGCGAAACCATAGTGTATTTCAACAAGAACGAGTATACGTCGAGGCTGAAGGTACTTTATGCGGGAACAATACAATGAGTAGTTATTAAAAACAACAGGTAAGCCGCACTGTTGGACGTATGTATCCATAGATGCTTCCTAAAGACAAAAAGGAACATACAGGAGGGATAGCTATGAGACCGAGATATCGAGTTTTAATTGTCGTTCTATTGTTTCTGAGCTGTGCGAATACGTTATTAGCCCGATCGGATTCCAACCCCGCCGTGGTTTTCTCGCTGAAGGAATGGGAGCACTGGGCGCCGGTCGTCGGGACCGATGACCCCGCGTTCACTCTGTATGACAACAGAGACCTCATCTACTACAACATGGACGAATGGCGGTACGAATACGTTCGACTGACCGAAGAGGAGTACGCAAGACTCAAGGAGGAGATAGTACCTAAGGACCTGCCGGCTCTGGAACACTTTTATTTGCGTGTTTATGCAACTTGCCAGAACGAGTACTATTTCTATTTCGGCGGTGAACCTCAGCGGCTGGTAACAGTGTACGGCCATCCAACGTACGATGATTGGTTCTATTCCTTCGAGATACCGCAATCCCTCAGGCGATGCTTTAACACGCTTACGTCCTACTGGAATCAACGAGCTGTGCCCTGGTTTCCGGAGAAATTTGAAGTCCTAGTATGGGACATGTTTCCTTCAAATCGAGAGTATCCTCAATGGCCCTCCGATTGGCCCGATCTCAATTCGCCCGATACCATCAGTAGACCTTATATACCAACCGTGTATTCCATATTCCTACCGAGCGGACTATTCGATGAGTTCATAGCCCTTGGGGATGCAGGTCAAGGCATCGTAACGATGAACGGCAAGCCGATGTGCATCTCATACAGGATGCCCATCCCCGGCGAGGAAGTCTTTGAGCAAGAGTTCGAAGACCCGAATTATGAGAATACGCCTCTGCACGATGCGGTTCTCTGGGGCACGAGTAGTGAAGTGGAGTCCTTGATAGCCGGCGGTGCCAATATAAACGCCCGGAGGGCAGATGGCAAGACCGCCCTGCATCTTGCAGTGGAAAAGGGCTACAACAAAGCAACCGAACTGCTCCTCGCCAACGGTGCGGACATCGAGGTCAGGACACTGTACGAAAATACACCCCTGCTCTGCTCACTTGACTTCATACAAGCAGATATGGCCGGATTACTATTGGCTCAAGGAGCTGACTCAAATGCAATCAACAGCATGGGTGATACAGGGCTCCATTACACCACTGATGACAGGTTGAAAGAGGCCGTAGAACAACTGATCGCTGGTGGGCTGGATATAAATGTAAGAAACGACGCGAACGATACACCACTGTATTGTGCTGCAAGAGACGGGGCAAGGGGTATTGTTGAACTGCTCTTAACCAGAGGTGCCGACGTTAATGCAGAAAAGCCCGACGGCAGAACGGCGCTGCATGTGGCAACCTTTCACAATCACAAAGAGACCGTCGAACTTCTGCTTGCTTATGACGCTAATGTAAACGCCAAAACCAAAGTAGGACATACACCGTTGGACTACGCACTTATGGCTGGCCGCGACGATATTGCGGCAATACTTCGAATGGCTGGGGGCGAGCTTGGCGTCGAGGACGAGCCGTAGGCCTAAGCAAGGGAAGGTGATTCCATATTTTCTATAGCAGTTGAAAATGTTTATCAAAAAAGGTGTTAAATTACTGGAAGAAAAAGAAGGGAACGGCGAGGATGTTCAACGTCGACACTATTATGTTTTATCAATTCGTTTCACACTTAATCGCGGCGAAGTAATATCATCTCTGGACGTGCCCTTATCTTTCTACTTGGATAATAATCGAAAGCTTCACGATAATGGCTTCTTTGAGCATCGTACAAGAATAGATCGACATTGCCTTATCCCAGGTCTTTTCTATGCAGTTCAAGGTATGAAAGTCGGAGGCTATAGGAAGGTTTCCATCAGTCCTCACCTAGCCTATGGTGAAAAGGGTATAGAAGGGGTAATTCCGCCAAACGCTAAAATTATTGCTGAAATAAAGGTTCTTCGTAAAGCGTAAGAAGGCTAACATCCGGCCCTGGCAATTTAGTATATTGGAACGTGATGTTTTGAGCCTTTATTTCGTCGGGGTACTTATCTCGGCGGAGGCCAAGCCGGAGCAGGAAAGCCCACCCTTCATACTGGGACACGTATGTCTTTTTTATTGCAGAACCGATGTTGTTTAGACTCGTATAGAAAACAAAAGAATATATTTTAGACAATAACTGAGAGAACAGGAGGTTTATAAGATGGCAAAGATACAGATAGTTTTCTACAGTATGTATGGACATGTGTATAAATTGGCTGAAGCCGTGGCCGAGGGGGCGCGTGAGGTTCCGGGAACGGAAGTGACTCTTTATCAGGTTCCGGAATTGGTTCCCGATGAAGCTCTGGAAAAAATGGGTGCCAAGGCCGCCCGCGAGGCTTTCGCAGATATCCCAGTTGCAAAGTCAGAGAATTTGGCCGAGGCCGACGCGATAATATTCGGCACGCCGACGCGGTTCGGAAATATGTGTGCTCAAATGCGCAATTTCCTCGACCAGACGGGGCAATTGTGGTTCCAAGGTGCCCTGGTTGGTAAAGTCGGCAGCGTTTTCGCCAGTACGGGGACTCAGCACGGAGGGCAGGAGACAACCATTACGAGCTTTCATTCGACGCTGCTCCATCACGGGATGATTGTTGTCGGCGTGCCTTACGCCGAGCAGAGACTGCTCAATATGGAGGAAATAACAGGCGGAACACCGTACGGGGCAACGACTATGGCCGGTGCCGACGGGTCTCGTCAGCCGACCGAAAACGAGATAGCGATCGCGAGGTTCCAGGGTAAACACGTGGCCGAAATTACGCAGAAACTCTGCGGTTGATGAGTCATCTACGTAATAATCAAAATGCTTCGGGCAGAATCTTTCTTGCGGCAGCACGAAGATAGTTTGAAATCTGCCTTTCGGAGTTCATACTAAGTATCTTTCTGGCCAGATTGTTGCAGTCTTCTATTGTCACCGAGCGGATAATCTGCTTTATCTCCGGTATCAT
>JABAOF010026084.1_pt1 | contig 17812 bp, 19 predicted proteins | sample 7062171 | NCBI WGS metagenome assembly JABAOF01 (sample SAMN14538628, study PRJNA623070) | marine sediment metagenome | biome: marine biome [ENVO:00000428]; feature: marine pelagic biome [ENVO:01000023]; material: deep marine sediment [ENVO:00002113] | place: India: Gulf of Khambhat ...
TTGAGCTTCTTTCGCTCGGCATCTCAGAGTCTTCAGTCGGGTCTTTCTCCTTTCCAGAGAAGACTTCCAGGTCTTGGGGATAGTGCGTCTATGGTTGCAGACCTTGGCGGCTTCAAGATTCGCTATAGTAGCGATATACTTCTTTAGGTAATCAGGGTCTTCATGTCTAACAAGAGCTTTCTGTAGCCTCGCCTCAGCGGCTTCTGAAGCATAATTGGTACGGAATACCTTTGCTGACAACCCTTCTAAGACCTCATCCAGGAACGCGCTCACATGTTTCGAGCTAACCCCTTGGAAAAGGGGGACGCCTGCCTTCGCTGCGAATTCCTCCAGGTTCCTTATGACACCAATTGGGAGTTGGTCTCTAACGACATGATGTATAGAGTCCTTTCCGAGGAAGTCGAAAGTCACCTCGTCATCACCATGGAAGTGTATATGTTCTGGTCTGAGAGTGGATGCGCCTATCGTGTCTGCCTCGTCAGGGTCCTTCTCATCACCAACCCTGATTTTCAGCCTGTCGATGAGAAAGGAGACCGTGGCTATCTTTCTACGCCTGATATCATGGGCGTTGAGGCTTTCCCAGATATGTCTTTGGACACGGTTAAGGTTCTGGCGAAGTTTTCTCGCCTTCTCAAACTTCTCGATATCCTTCCTTTGTTTCAGGATGCTGGAGTCGGAAAACCATACATACTTCATCCTGCCAGTCAGCTTATCTTGCCAACGTGCGATCCACATGGCGTCACGTTGCCATAGTATAGCCTTCCAGTTTCCTGGCGGTCTCGGAGCATCCGGCGAAAGGTTGAGTTCGACATCCTCCTCTCGAGGGCCTTCCTTCCAGCGTCCCCTTAAGGGGTGCTTACCACGCCCCATGAACATGCAACTGGGCTCAACAGCATAGTTGGCCACCTCCACCTTTTCGCCGTCAACCCAGGCGTATCCGTAGCGCTCTTTGTTCGCATTGCTTTTAGCTTTCCTTTGGAACGCCAGTTCTTTCTTCTTCTTTCTCGAGAGATTCGCCTTCCACCTTCGCTCCTCTTGGACAGAGGAAAGAACCTCTGAATAGTCGACTTCTCCGGGCTTCACATGGATGCCTAGTTTCTTGGAAAAGTCGCGGTGGAAGTTTTTGGCGAAGACGCGATCTTCAACATATGGAGTCCCGACTTTCTTAGCCCAAGCGAGAGCCATTTCCTCCTGCTCAGACGTCAGCTTAATCCTATTCCCCTCCACCGTGATTGTGAGCCCCTTTCCCGCATAACGCTGAGGAACAAGGACACCCTCATGGCTCAGCTGCTCCATCTATCTTCTCCGCCAAGTAGATTCCTAAACGGCGTAACAGATAACTTAAACCTTGCTTACTTCAGCGCCGTTTTTCCCCTTCTTTCTAGACACATCTAAGACTTCTCCAATCTGTGTACAACGGTACGAAGCGTCGGATTTGAAGCCACGCTGGGCGGATGATATCTCCCGCAAACCCCCTTTTCTGAATTTCAGCGATGTACATCTGAAAAACGTTTTATACATAATGAGCATGCAGCCGAGAAAGATGCGGCAAATTACAAATCAACACAGTAAATTCTATTAAGGCTACAGCTACATAATAGCCAGATAATGTGGAGATTCGGGTGAATCACGATGAAGCTTGTAACGGTTCTGCTTCCTGAAGCTTATCTGGAGGGGCTCGATGAACTGGTGAGGGCGGCCATGTATCCGAGTCGAAGCGCAGCCATCCGCGCAGCCGTCAGAGATCTGCTGAAAAGAGAATTGTGGACCAGAAGGGAAGAATAGGAACAAACTAAGCCGACTATTCCATCCTTAGGCAGCTATCCAACCAAGAAATTTTACATCCATTCAAAATCAGAATCTCGATTCATGGCAACTAGAAGATCGATCTAGCTTCAGATACGATCAGAACTAGCCATGATCTACGACCATGAAATGGACACAAGGGATGACTCTCTGATGACAGGTCGCCTTGGCAGCCTTTAATCAAAGGCATCCCAGTCTTTCAAGCTCCCCCCTCAGCAGTTGAAAATCTCTTTCCAGAGCACTCCTATACTTCGGGTTGTAAAGTACCGCTGCGGGATGGTACATGGGAATAAGAAGTACCTTAAAACCTAGAAGCTCCACCGCATATTTTCCTCCATGGAGTTTTTCAATGCCTGCTCCTTCTAGTCCACATCTGGAGAGAATGTAAGAGGTGGAGTGTCTGCCGAGTGTCACGATGATTTTAGGCTTTATGATCTTGATTTGTTGATCAAGGTATGGAACGCAATCTTTGACCTCGCTTACTGAAGGGTCTCGGTTCTCTGGTGGCCTGCACTTAAGAATATTGGCTATGTAGACTTTGTTTCGGGAGAGCCCGATCTTTGAAAGCATTTCGTCAAGGATCTCCCCAGCTGAGCCAACGAAAGGCTTACCTTTCACGTCTTCCCAGTAGCCAGGAGCCTCACCAATAAACAGTACATCAGCGTCAAGGTCGCCCTCCCCGGGAACAGGGTTCCTGCGTTTCTTCGATAACCCGCATTTTTTGCAAGCCATAACCTCAGTGGCGACTTCTTCCATAAGGTCCTCCTTAGACATTGACGGAGTAACCACCTGATTCAACAGTCTTCATGTAATTCAATCACTTTAGGGTCTTCGCTTCTAGCAGCGATGTTTCTGTGATCACTCTTACATCTTTTCGGGAGCCTCTATGCCGAGCAGGCTGAGAGCGTTTCGAAAGACGCTCCTTGTTGCGTCTACAAGCATAAGTCTAGCATCGCTCAATCCTTTTGGGTCAGCTTTGATTACAGGCAGGGCAGCGTAGAATTTGTTGAACTTGTCTGCAAGAGCATTAGCGAAGTCGGCGATTTCGTTTGGTCTCAGGTTCTCGGCTGCGTCCGTGAAAACTTCAGGAAAGCGCGCTAATGTTAGGATTATGTCACGCTCCAGCTCGTCTTTCAAGAGTGAATAGTCGGGGTTTTCTGGTTTTCTACATGCTTTTCTCAGAATACTGCAGGCTCTTGCGTGGGAGTATTGAATGTAGGGCGCGCTGTTTTTCTCGAAATCCAAAACTCGATCCCATGTAAAAACTACAGGTTTTGATGGATCAACTTCAATGAGCGCGTACTTAATAGCTCCGATACCAACCCAATTTGAGATTTTGCGCTTCTCTTCATTTGAAAGATGTGGAGACCTTTTTGAAACCTCATCATACGCCCTATTTACAGCCTCATCGATAACCTGATCCAGAGTGATGTAGCGTCCTCTGCGGCTTGACATTCGGTAGCCAGGTAGACTGACCAAATTATAAGCGAAGTGAACCAGATTCTCCGCCTGATCCGTATAGCCAAGAGCGCATAGGGCAAGTTTCAACTGGAGCTGAGCCAGAGCCTGTTCCATCCCCACTACATTGATCACCTTCTCAGCTCTCTCAAACTTCCACAAGCTGTATGGGATGTCACGGGTCGTGTATAAGGTGGTACCATCCGCTCTCACTAACGTCAGAGACGGAACCTCGTAGCCATATCTTAAACCCAGCTTGTCTCTAAGATCAAGATTGTTGACAACCTTTTCAGCATCGAACTCCAAAACGCCGCCTACACGGAAAACAAACGGAGTTTTCTTCAATCTCTCAAGAGTGCGCTCAACAGCGCTACTCCACGCAATACTGCTCTCCCAATCCCATGAGTCAAACGAAATCCCAATGCCATGAAGAGTTTTCTTGAGACCATCAATGCAGATTTGGCAGATTTCTCTGACCAAGTTTTTTGCTTCTTCCTCGCCGGCCTCGTATTCTCGGACCAGATCATTCATCTTGACTTCGGGGTTCTCATCCTTCTGAACGGATTTGAGAAGCTTGTCAAAAAGCTTGGGAAATCTGCTGTTAAGCTCGGCTGCAACGGATGTCCAGTCGTCCAGTTCTTGTTGCAGTTTCGAAGCTTCTTCTGTTGCTCCAAGCTCTTTTGCTCGCTTGGTCTCCTCTTTGAGGCGGTCGATTTCTGTTATGCAGCTTGTTATCGTGTAGATTTTGCCTATGAAATGGTCGGGCTTTCCCTCAGGTTTGGGCTGTCCAAGCTTTTGGTAGCCGTAGGCGACGACTGCTGCTTGGCGACCTACGTCATCTATGTAGTAGTGTCGAAAGACCTTGTGTCCACGAGCCTTCAGAATGGACGCAAGAGCGTCTCCTAATATGGGGTTTCTTGCCTGTCCGATGTGAATGGGACTGATTGGATTAGCACTTGTGTGTTCGACGATGATCTTCTTCGGTTCGTCGGTCTTAACGTATCCATATTCGGTGTCAAGAGTTGTGATTGACCCTAAAGTAAGCTCAGAGAACTCTTGAAGGTTTACGTAGAAGTTGATGTATGCTTTTCCGGCTGCTTTGAGTGACAGGATTAATGCAAATTGAGATGCATCTATGGACCGCATAACCTTCTCTGCCATTTCAATAGGCTTCTCCTTAGTTTGTTTGGCTAGTTCAAAACAGAGTGAAGAACTAAGCTCGCCGAACTCGGGATCTGGAGGATATTCGAGTCTGATTTGAGGTATAGAAATCTGAGGGTATAGCCTGCCTAGAGCATCCTTTAAGGCAGCTTCACACTCCTCACGAAACTCCGCAAAGGGATTGACGGAAACCATCTGACACTCACCTTTTGGCGGGCCCGCGGGGATTCGAACCCCGGATCTCCGGCTCCGGAGGCTTACACACTGTCTTGTCAGAGCAGTTCGGTGCCTTAATCCAAGCTGGGCCACGGGCCCTCGCTCAACAGAATCGGTGCCAACGCACATTAATATTGCTGTGCTATGTTTCGACGAGTTCCTCGCTTAGCCACCACGCCTTCATCTTTCCAGACTTCCTTCCAGGATAGTATTCGACTATTGGTTTTCCGAGCTGCTTCTTGGAGCGCTTTTTGATCTTTCTGAGTCTGTTTAGAATTAGCCATCGGTTCGTTTCGAGAATGTCCGCAAGCTCCGAGGTAGTCGCTGATTTATAATGAAGAAGATGGTCCAAGATTTTGTGGTCGATATCGTCTATGCAAAAGGCGTGGGGATTCACCTTATCCTTTTCATATGTCAACAGTTCAAGTTCAGCCAACGATTTCTTAATCTTGGAAATATCGGCTTCAAGCTTCCTGATTTTCTTTTCCAGCTCAGATATTTTGTCTGGTCTAGGAATCTCTTGTAATCTATCGACTATGGCTTCGCGGATGAAGTTGCTTCTCTGACCGTCGGGAACGCGGAGAATAAGCTCCTCATAGACTTCCTTAGGTATCTTGGCGGACACAACCGTAAGCTCGCCCATCTTCATTTCCCATATCTACTTTTATCTGAGAAATAAAAAGTTGATTGAGATTCCGCCTCTTAAGGGGAGAGTATCTGAACAGAAATGGTGGCCAAAAGAATCAAAGCCGAAATCTACGCATGCGAGATTCCTGAAGGAGCTGGCGAACTAAGAACGATCGCGATTTAGTGTTCTAGGATGGCAACGGCAGTTTTAGTCTGTCATGTGAAGACGCTTGGGAAACCTTTTAAAGAAGACGCCAGACACACTAGATCGAGAATTATAAGGTGAGTATTAATGGCCGATAAAACCACTATATCGGTTATCAAGTGTGACGTTGGTTCGTTGGCTGGACACCATGTTGTGCCAAAACCTATACTTGAGATAGGCGAAAAACGCCTAGGAGAGGCTAAAGATAGTACGCTCATCAACAGTTATTACGTCTTTAACGCCGGAGACGACCTTGAACTCCTCATGGTCCACAGAAAGGGAGAGGACAACCCTGAGATTCACAAGCTTGCTTGGGACATATTTCGAGAGGCTGCTAAAAAGGCTGCAAATTTGAAACTCTATGGTGCGGGTCAGGATATTCTAAAGACCGCTTTCAGCGGAAACGTTCGAGGAATGGGACCTGGCTGTGCAGAGATGGAAATCGAGGAAAGGCAGTCGGATCCAATAGTCGTCTTTGCTGCTGATAAGACCGAGCCAGGCGCCTTCAACTATCCTATATTCCGTATATTCGCCGATCCAATGAACACCGCAGGGCTGGTAATAGACCCAAACATGGCTGGAGGCTTCAAATTCGAAGCGCTCGACGTTATGGAAAACAAGAAAGTCGTTTTGAAGTGCCCTGAAGAGATGTACGAACTGATTGCCCTCATCGGAACGCCTGGACGCTATGTGGTTTCTCACGTGTGGCGCGCTAGGGATGATCTTATATGCACGGCAACCAGCACGACGAGGCTCTCTCTGATCGCGGGCAAATATGTTGGGAAGGATGATCCCGTCTCTATAGTTAGGGGACAGCACGGCTTGCCGGCAATCGGTGAGATTCTGGCACCCTTCATGCACAGTTATTTTGTGGAGGGATGGATGAGAGGCAGCCACTGGGGGCCACTCATGCCAGTTGGATTGAAGAACAGCAGGTGCACCGCCTTCGATGGTCCTCCGAGAATGGTGGCACTCGGTTTTCAGGTCGCCAATGGTGAAATTGCCAATGATGATGATGGCTTGCCGATGATAAGTGATCTGTTTGATGATCCGGCCTTCGATTTGGCTCGCCGTGAAGCTGTTGACTACGCGGTCACTCTGCGTCGGATGGGTGAGTTTGAGCCTGCGCGCCTCAGTGCAGAAACCATGGAATATACAACGCTAGGTAAGGTCTTGGAGAAGCTGAAGACCAGGTTTGCCCCCGCCTAACCACCCTTTTCTTTTTCATTCAATACTCGTTTAAGAAACAATTGAAAATAGTGTTTTCGAAGGCGAGGATAATCATTAACTCTTAACATACACATTCTTTTACCAATCTTAACAAAGATCTCCTGCAACAGTACAACGGAGTGCTAGAGTTGGAGTTACATCTTCTTAGCGATGGACACTTCACCCTTGATAAGAGCTTTCTTATATACGCGAAGTATCAGGGAGAAATCTACGAGGCGGCTCTGAAACCTCTTCTGATCATAACGGATAGGGAGAGAATCTTGATAGACACAGGGATCGGAGCGCTTCCGGAGAAGTATAAGAAGTTCCACACCGTGAAGAGAAAACCAGACGAGGGGTTGAAAGCACAGCTACAGAGATATGGCCTAATGCCTGAAAACATTGACGTAGTTATCAACACACATCTTCACTTCGACCACTGTGGCAATAATAGATATTTTAGAAACGCAAAGTTCTATGTGCAGGCTGACGAGCTCCGGTACGCCTATGCCCCAGACAGATTTCAGAAAGCCAGCTACATTCGAGCTTCTTTTGATGTGGAAGTTGATTACATGCAAATACAAGGAAGCCGTAAAATAACCGAAAATGTGAGTATTCTCCCTTCGCCGGGACATTCTATAGGGCATCAGTCCATCGTGATCAGAAAAGACGGAAAGAACTATGTTTATTGTGGAGACGCTGCGCCCCTCAGGGAGAATCTGGAGCGAAGAAACATACCTGGAGTTCTCTATCGTTCAGATCAGGCGTTACAGTCCATAGATAAACTTAGAGACATTGAGAATGCTGTGTATATCCACTCTCATGATAGGAAACAACGATGTCAAATTTAGCCTAATTGTATGTAGATGGTTTGTCACTCTTTTTCATCATTTTTGTGGAAGGGAAACTTCCATCATCTAGTTGCCGCGGGGATACATCCTGGCGCGTAGGGACGATATCGTTTTTTCGATCTGTGCAACAGGGCAAATTTAAAATATTTAGATATAGCTCACTGTAACACATGGCAAAGAAAAGCCTAGTCCTGCAAAGAAGCCGATGGGACATTATGGCCACGGTCCTAGAGACTGCAAAGAACCCTGAGTCTAAAACGCATGTTATGTATAGGGCTAATCTCAGCTTCAGACAGCTTGAGAGGTATCTGGAGCTCCTTCTTGAAAAGGGATTTTTGAAGGCGTCAGAAGGGACCCACAGCAGAGCCTCAAGGCTGTTTGTAACTACAGATAGGGGGCATTCTTTTCTTGCGGCTTATCACAGGTTGGAAGAGATTGTCAGTGGGAAGAAAGCTGCTAGTACGTTTGGTTTTCCTTGAGGAATTTCTCCAGTGATGGAGTAACCCTTGCTTTTTGATGCTTGCTGTTGAGATCAATGAAATCATAATTTGCTAAGAATTCTAGAATCTTGCTGGTTTTGAATTTTGGCAGCTTGGATTGCCCTACGATGCCTTCTATGGTGTGCCATTGACCATCCTTGATTATGTGTATGACTTCTTCGATTTCTTGCAGCGCTGCCACCTACTTGAACAGGGGTTGATGGTTTTTATGGTTCAAGAGTTTTGTGAAAGTTGTTTCCATAAGAAATTCTTGAAGTTCTAGATTTTCCTTTGCATATGTCTTTATAGAATTTGATCATAGAGCAAATAGGGATTTTGTATAGAATTAAAAAATAGAAGAAATGGGTAGAAATTCTTTCCTCGGGTGTTTAAATAGCCGTTATTGAAAAGTGGAATATAGAACAATCACAGTTTGTTCGTTTCCGCTTCCGATCAGGATGGGATTTGAAAGTGAATGGAGAGGAGCTATGCAGAACGATAGAAGAAAGTTCTAGAACATCTGAATGTAATTTCTGCCTAGAACATGCCTTCCGCGTTCTTAAATACGATTACATCGGAAACGTTGCTTAATGCAATGCGTGAATAGAACTGTTAGGAAAATCGAATGACAAGATGAATGGTTCTTGTTCGCTCCTATCAAGGAGGGATTAGAGAATGAATGGTAGAGAATGGAGAGAATTCGTTCAGGAGTTGAAGCAGAGTTGGAGCATCTTGTGGCGGCATAGGATAGATGACAGGGTGCGGGCTGAGGGCATTGCTAGCAAGGATTATGATCTGTTGTTTGTTGATCGAGGTACAGTTATTGTGGCTACTAAGGATTATAAGCCTCCGAATTTTGGTCAGATTCTTGAGCGTCATGCAGAGGATAAGCTCCCTGATAGGGCGGTAGCTCCGAATCCTGCTGTAGGCGGGTGGGGCAAGTTTATTCGAGATGTCGTAAGGAAGCAGGAACGGTTTACGAAGTGTGGCAGACCTATTCCTCCCAAGCCGAAGAAAGAGAGGCAGCAGCCCAAGAAGGGGGGGAAAGGCTGGCTTCATGTTAGGATGAGATGAAAGGGTATTTTCTTTTCGACCTCGGTCTGTGCTTGCAGTTTTCTGTTGAAAATTGGTGACTTTTAGCATGTTAATGATTGTTTTTTGTGCTTTTTGCTAAGAAGGCTGATGCGGGTTCTTGGGAGAGTTTCACGTGGCTAGGTATAGGAATAGGTTGGAGATTGTTGCGGATATTCTAGGTGTGGTCAGAGAAGGCGCTGGAAAGACGGCGATCATGTATCAGGCTAATTTGAGCTACAAGCTTTTGGTTCGTTATCTGAAGTATGTAATCGATATGGGTTTGGTGAGGACGGAGAGTGGGAAGACTTATGAGATTACAGAGAAAGGATCTGGTTTCCTCCACGAGTTTAAGAATTACCGTGAACGTCGTGTGGATGTTGAGAAGGAGCTAGGTGAAATTGAAGAGGAGAAAATGATGTTGGAGGATAAGTTTCTAAACACAAAGAGCATCGATGCTGGTTTGAAGAATAATCCAAGCGAGAGAAGTGGATGAAAGAAAGCGGCGTGAGGTGAAGGGTATGTCTGGTTTGAGGGTTATTCCAGTTTTGTTTGTTCTCTTTGTTCTACTATCCTCTGCTGTTATAGGGTGCATTGAGGCGTCGGATGTTGAGGATATGGCTGTATCAGCTGTTGAGGGGGCTGAGCAAGCTGTGGCTAGCGCTTTTCTTGCTGTTTTGGAGGCTGAAAACGTTGGGGCTGACGTTTCGGAGTTGTTGAGGAGATTGGATTCTGCTGCCTTGTATCTGGCATTTGCAGAAATGTCTTTGAGGATTGGGGATTTTGATGGTGCAGTTGGCAACGCCAGTTTCTGCGTTGAGGCTTCGGATGAGATACTTGATGATGTTGAGGTTTTGAAGGATGAAGCGGCTAAAGACTTGAGCGAAGCTTCTTTGATGGTTATCAGCGGGTCCATTGTGGGTGTGGTCCTTGTGGTTTGTATTAGTTTTTTTGGTTGGCGTTTTTTCAAGGTTTGCTATTATGAACGGGTATTGAAGATGAAGCCGGAGGTAGTTAAGGGTGAATCTTGAGGATTATCGTACCGTATTTGCGGCTGGAAGCTTGGTTTTGATCTTGGTGGCTGCTTTTCCTGGCTTGAACGTGGTTATCTCTTTTCCTAAGAGCGTGGAGAGGTTTTCTGAGCTTTGGATTTTGGGTCCTGAGCGTATGGCTGAGGGCTATCCCTTTAATGTGACCGCTGGTGAAGAGCAGGGTCCAGTCCATATTGGAGTTCGTAATCACATGGGTGCTTCACAGTATTACTTGATCTATGCAAAGTTTCGCAGTCAAACCCAGCCATTGCCCGATGTCTTGGCCTCTGAGCCCAGTCCATTGTCTCCACTATACGAGTTTAGATTTTTCTTGGCAGACGGGGAAACGTGGGAAACTCCTATGCGCTTTGTTGTCAACGATGTGGTTTTCAAGGGAAACATTAGCTTTGTAGGTCTAATTTCAATCAATGATCATGTTTTTCCGACTGATCTTTCTTCAGCCTGGAATTCGGAACGAGATGGCTTTTATTACCAATTGTTTTTTGAGCTTTGGCTATACGGTGGAAATCTGCAAGGTTTTAGGTTTCATAATCGTTTTGTCGGGATTTGGCTGAACGTGACAGCCTGATCGGGCGCAAGCAAGTGTGAGAGAGTTCTTACTGGTTTCTTAGTAGCGTTGAATGCCAGGATGGGAAGATACTGAAGGTTTCGCTTGGAAAACCCATATTTGATGAGGAGATGAAGAAAGCGGCATTGGATGCTCTACAAAATGAGAAGTTTGTGTTGGGTGAGAGCGTTTTCAGGTTTGAGGAGGAGTTTGCTAGGTATTGCGGGGCCAACTACGCGGTTTCAACAAGTTCAGGAACTGATGCTTTGCATTTTGCGTTAATCGCGTTGGACGTAAAAGCAGGACATGAAGTTATCGCTACTCCATTATCCTTCATTGCCACAGCAAATGTCATTCTTTATGTGAACGCCGTTCCAGTTTTCGCGGACATCGAGTTGGGAACCTACGATCTGGATCCACGGCAGGTGAAGGAGAAAGTCACGAAAAAGACGAGAGCCGTGATTCCCGTCCATCTTTACGGCTATCCTGCAGATATGGATGCGATTGCTGAAATTTCGGATCGCCATGGACTGCATGTTGTGGAGGATGCCTGTCAGGCTCATGGAGCCGTTTACAAAGGGCGGAAAGTCGGGACTTTTGGAGACGTGGGGTGTTTCAGCTTCTATCCTTCCAAGAATCTGACTGTTTGTGGCGACGGTGGAATGCTGATCACTGATGATGAGAGGATTGCTCAGAAAGTTGCAAAGATCAGAGACTGTGGGAGGCGCAGCAAGTATGTCCACGACACCTTGGGGTATACTGCTAGGTTAAACACTGTTAACGCAGCAATCGGTCTGGTTCAGCTTAAGCGTCTTGATGAATGGAACATGAAGAGGCAAAGGAACTCTGAGCTTTACAATCGTCTTCTTTCTGACTTGGATGACTTGGTCCTGCCCCCGACCATGAATTCTGGGGTTAAGCCTGTATATCATCTTTACGTGATAAGATCGAAGCATCGCGACAAGCTTAGGCAATGGCTTGAAATAAACGAAATTGAATGCGGAATACATTACGAGCTGCCCATACATCTGCAGCCGCTCTACAGAGAGTTATATGGTTACTGCGGTGGGGAATATCCGAAAAGCGAGCAAGTGTGTAAGACCTGTCTCAGCATACCAATGCATCCTCACTTAACGAGAGACGAGATTATGTTCGTCAGCGAGAAGATTCACGAATTTTTCAATGATCAGATTTACCAGGGGGGTATGCCATGAAAGGTCGAGTGAAGATAGGTGTCATTGGGGCAGGATACTGGGGTGAGAAAGTAATACGAGAATATTTGCAATTGTCTAAGGAGAGTTGTGCTGCTGCGTTGTCTATAGTGTGTGACACAAGCGATGAAAGACTTTCCTATTGCGAAAAGGTGTTGGGTATCTCACCGGAAAGATTGAGCAACGATTACACGAAGTTGATTACGTCCCAAGATGTTGATGCAGTTCATATCTGTACACCTAATGAAACGCATTACCAGATTTGCAGAGAGGCTTTGAGAGCGGGTAAGCACGTTTTACTTGAAAAGCCCATGACCCTTAAAGCGGCTCAAGCATATGAACTTGTTGACATTGCAAAACGAAGCGCGGTATGTTTGCAGGTAGGACATATATTCAGATTCACCAATGTCCTTAAAAAGGTCCGCGAGCTGATTAAGCAAGGATTCTTTGGCGAAATTTATTATCTCAAAATTCAGTGGACAACTCTGATGAATCCTTCTCCTAAAAGGGACATAATTTTTGACTTGGGACCGCATCCGATTGATATTTCTAACTTCATCTTGGGTTTGTGGCCAAAGAAAGTGAATTGTAAGGCCAGACCATACAGAAGAAAACGCCAAGAGGAGATTGCTTACCTAATCATGGAATTTGATGGAAAGCTGTTGGTTCATGTCGAGTTGAGTTGGCTTCAACCGGGGAAGACAAGAAAATTGACCATTGTAGGCTCTAAACGTTGTGCAACTATCGATTGTTTGAGCCAAACTATCGAAGTATATGAGAACGGCGATGGTGCCATGTATGAGATTGGTGTGGACAAGAACAACACGATTTTGACCGAGATTAACCATTTCGTAGAAAGCATTCTGGGAAATGAGAGATCTAATAATCCAGGACCTGTGGGAGCCAAGAATGTAGAGATTCTTGAATATGCGAAAAAATCTCTTCTGGAAGAGAAGACGAAGAGAATTCCTCGTTGATGATTGATATGAAGAGACAATCAGCATACTCCATCCTGAAGGATGTAGAAATCGGTGAAGGCACAGTTCTTCACGATCAGGTGAACTTGTATAAATGCAAGATTGGAAGGAACTGCAAGATTGACGCATACGTCTACATTGAAGAAAAGGTTGTGATTGGCGATAACTGCAAAATTAAGCCTTTTGTCTTCATCCCAACAGGTGTCACGATAGAGGATGATGTCTTCATTGGACCGAATGTGACATTTACCAATGATAGGTATCCAAGGGCACGTGGGGTATGGGACCTTCTAAAGACTAGAGTAAGGAAAGGTGCTTCGATAGGGGCCAACTCTGTCATCTTGCCTGGAGTGACGATAGGGGAACGGGCGTTAATTGGGGCAGGGTCTGTCATAACGAGAGATGTTCCTGACAACGCAGTAGTTGCGGGAAATCCTGCTCGAATCTTTCGTCATAGGGATAGAAATGAGTAAGATCGCTTCTTTGAGAAAGATAGCAGTAATTCCCATTTATAATGAGGTTGGCAAGATAGGGAAGGTCTTAATGAAATTCTCAAATCCCTTGGTGAATGAGATATGCTTAGTTGTTGACTGCCCAACAAAAGATCTTTTACAGGAAATTGATTTTGCCAGCAGAAGAATCGGTATTCCGATTCACATTATAAGGAATTCTGAGCGGAAAGGAGTGGGACACGCCATTAGGCTGGGAATCAAGTATGCGCGTAGAAACGGATATGACATAATTGTGGTGATAGCGGGGAACAATAAGGATGATCCTCGGGAGATTGGGAGGCTTCTAGATCCGATTATAAATGATGGTTGTGACTATGTGCAAGGGTCTAGGTTTCTGCTTGGCGGAAGGCGAGTTAAAAACCCTTTGCTACGTGGGATATTTTCTCGCGTATATCCTTTTATTTGGACTCTTTTCACAGAAATCCGATGTACGGATGTAACGAATGGTTTGCGAGCTTACAGAACTAGGATATTTGATGATGCGCGCCTGGATATTGGGCAGAGTTGGCTTGACGGCTACGGATTAGAATATTATATCCATTACAAGGTTTTGACGTTGGGTTACACAACAAAAGAGGTTCCGGTATCGAAGGTGTATCCATATCGGCATAAGGGTGGGTATTCTAAGATATTTCCGTTGCGAGATTGGTGGCAGATAGTTGGGCCTCTGATATACCTGAAGCTGGGCGCTAGGAATTAAGTCAAGAATTGAGATTGTGATTTCTTTTGAAGGTTGCCGTATCAAGCCGAATGTCAGATATCCTTCCAGTTATTCGGAACCTTCTTTCACCTTGGAGTGTCACCTTTACGGGCTTGGATAAGGCTGACGTTTTGATAGTCCATGGAAAAAAGCCTCCAGAAAACATGAAGACGGTAATCATACCTTCAGATTCTGCAGATTTTTTGAGATGGCTTAAGGATGAAGGGTTAAGGGTCGCAATAAGACCTGGAAAAGAGACATTTGTGAATGCAACCCCGCAGACTGTTCTATCAATTGTGCCTCGAATACAATACTATTATGAAGGATCGATTGAATCTGTTTTATCGCTCAGTCAGCCTCTATCATTCACATTGAATGATGATACGTTTCTCTTGACGGTAGATATCGTAGAAGAGTATGCTAGGATTATGAGCCAAATGCTAAATCCTAGGGTGTCAACTCTATATCGTCTACTGACCAGTTTTCCTGTCCCCTACACGGCGGCGCCTAAAATACTGAGAAACGGTCTTATGGGTTGGAACTCGCAACAAGCAAGTCTAGATCTCTCTGACAAACTGCCTCTTGATGCACTAAGGTTTCTTCTAGCAAGGACTATTGNNGACTTGAGAGAAGAATATGGAATGAGAAGCGTTATGCATGTGCCGTAACTCATGATGTTGACACACGCGCTGGTCTTAAGAGGGCTTCAGGAGTAAAGAGGTTGGAAGAGAAATATGATTTACCATCTGCTTGGTACGTACCAACGAAACATTACAAGCTGAACACTGAGGCAGTCCGCCAGCTCGCGAATCATGGCGAGATTGGAGCTCACGATACAATGCATGATGGAAAGCTTGCTAGGCTACCTAGACAGAAATTGGTTGAGAGGCTACGTGAAGCCAAGCGAACCCTTGAGAGGGTCGTAGATTGTCCTGTAAGAGGGTTTAGGGCGCCACTACTCCAACACAATGGTGAGATTGTTCGGGCTTTGGGGAAGGCAGGCTACACTTATGATACGTCAGTTCCGTCATGGGAGCCAAAACATCCAAGCTTTATGAAGCCTTATGGAATTGGAACGGCAAATCCGATGAGAGTAGATAGCATTATTGAAATACCTGTAACTTTGCCGCAAGACCATCAGATGCTCCAAGTTTTGGGTATGACACCAAAGCAGACGGTTGAAGCTTGGATAGAGCTTAAAGGAGTGGTCAGAGATATCGGAGGAATCTGCACCATTCTAATGCACCCAAGCTATGAGATGGCACATCCCAAGAACTTGAGCACTTATGAAGATTTGATAAATAATCTTACAATAGGCGACGACGCTTGGTTAACGGTGCCGAGTGAAATAGCTCATAGATACGCAGATTCGTGAAAAGCCTGTGCGGGTAAAGAACGAAGAGGAGGAGTGATAACGGTGGCGACGACAATGAACCTCTTTTTTGTGGTCTGTGCTAGGGATAGGAAGCATGTTTGGGAGAAGATTGAAGAGCTTGACGAACTTGACGTGCCCTACTTGATTGTGTGTGGAGAACGCATGAACCACCCTAGAGTGACATATAGAGTGCCTAGAGGCAAGTACGACGCAATAAACTTCGCGGAGAAGCTCCTACCGAAAAATGTTGAGATTGTTGCGTTTAACGATGTAGATACGAAGATATACAGCTTTCAAGCGATGTTACGCCACTTCGAGGATGAGAAGGTAGGTATTGTATTTGTGCCGGAGCTTGTAAGGGAAGGACCACAACATCTGTTCTTTAGGATATTTGATCCTCTCAGAAAGAGGATTCCGCTAGCGGCTAGCGGCGAGTTGATGATGATTAGAAGTAATGTGTTGCGAAGAATNNGGACTCGGATTTAAAGTGGTTTTTTGTGAAGATTGTCATGTGGAAACGGAAAGAACAATGAGCGTTGAGAAAGAGGAGATTTACAAAAGAAAGACGGTGACAGGTATATATCAAGCTTTGTCCTACACTAGGCCACAATTTGTTGTCAGCTTCTTCTACATTCTATTGCCTTTAATGTCTCCTTTGCTCTTAGCTTTGGGTAGGAAAGGTTATTATTGGATGAAAGGCATTCTGCTTGGCTTGCTTGACTATCTGCGGGGCGACCGTAGCGGGTATTGGGAGCCTACATACCTAGAAGAAGAAAAAAGATAGAAACTCGCGCGAGCATCTCACACAAAACGTATCTTTGTCACAAGGTATGCCTGACACCATGGCACCTGTGATTTAGTGTAGGGTTCTAGAAGGTTCTATACCATGAAGGTTGCGGTTCTGGCGTGTTCGGCAATCGAATATGGAATAGCACACCGAGGAGAAGAGGCACATTGAGCTTTGTCGGGGTAACACGATCAACTTATGCTGAAATTCACGAAAAAATTGGCTTGGCGATAAACCGTGGCGGTGGAATTGATCTGAGAAATGGTGATCGCGTGGTGATTAAGATAAATTTGTGTAACTTCAGGACTCCGGAGACTGGGGCCGTTACCCACCCGATCTTTCTGGATGCTGTTTTAAGTTATCTTCGATCATTGTCTAAGAAGGTGAGCGTGTTTATCGTTGAGAGCGACGCTACTGTTGCACGGCCAGATAGATTGATACACTGGCTAGGGTTAGTACGAATCTTTAAGAAGTATAATGCCATGTGGGTGAACCTAACAAAAGATCAACTGGTTAAAAGGCGAATAGAAGGACAATTTTTCCATGAGATGGAAATTCCAAAAACGATTGCAGATTCCGATCACTTAATCACGATGCCCAAACTGAAGACTCATACCCTTACTAAGATTACATGCAGTCTCAAAAACCAATTTGGCTGTATTCCCTATCGTAGAAAAGTGAAATTCCATCCTGTGCTTGATGATGCTATTGTTGACGCCTGCCTCGCAATGAGACCAGATTTCTGTATAGTAGATGGAATATTGGGTATGGGAGGAGTGAAAGGACCTGATTTAGGTACGCCCATAAGATCGAATGTTGTTGTTACTGGAAGAGACGCTGTCTCAGTCGATTCTGTGTGTGCTAGGATTATGGGTTTCGACCCTCACTCTATCGGACATATCGAAAAAGCCCAGAAAGCTGGAATCGGACAGATGGCATTCAAAATCATTGGGGAAAACCTGACACAGGTTAGAAGAGATTTCGAGTTCAACCATTTGTACGCTCGGATTATCAATCTGGTCATGTCTTGGAAGTGATTCTTCTGGAGAGCATAATATGAAAGCTGGAGTGATAGGTTGCGGAGTAGTAGCAAGAAAAGCACATCTTCCGGCATATCATAGTCTCGGCGTGGATTTGGTCGGTGTAGCGGATTCGACCAAAGAAAGAGCTAGATTCTGCGCAAGAAAATTTAGAGTCAAAAAATGGTTTGCAGACTACAAAGATCTGCTAAGAGAAGATCTAGATCTAGTCAGTTTGTGTACTCCGCCCTCCACTCATTCTCAACTAACAATAGACGCAGCTAAAGCAGGCATAAATGTAGTGGTAGAAAAACCAATGGCTACAAATGCAGAAGATGCAGAGAGCATGATTGGTGTCTGCAATGCTTCTGGCGTAAAATTATGCGTCGTTCATAATTATCGGTTCTTCCCTTGCGTACTAGAGGCAAAAAAGCGTCTGGAAGAGGGACGAATTGGCAAAATAGTAAGCGTTCACGCAATCGGACACGACTTCATTGATTTGATGGACAGCCCATGGCGCTTTGAAAAATGGGGTGTCTTGGAAGACCT
>JABAOF010003972.1_pt1 | contig 17807 bp, 20 predicted proteins | sample 7062171 | NCBI WGS metagenome assembly JABAOF01 (sample SAMN14538628, study PRJNA623070) | marine sediment metagenome | biome: marine biome [ENVO:00000428]; feature: marine pelagic biome [ENVO:01000023]; material: deep marine sediment [ENVO:00002113] | place: India: Gulf of Khambhat ...
GTAGATATCATATACCATTGGTCGTTATTGGCATTGAACTTGATAAATACCGTGTCGCCTCTCTTCACCGGCCATCCACCAGCAAGCTTCACTGCCTGACGCACCATTTTTTCGACTTCCTTGATGCTTGCCGGAGTGTACTCCAGGGTCCATTGATGCGGTCCACGCGCTTTGTCGGGACTCTTGGGGGAATAACCCAAAAATCTCGGGTTAATAATCGTAGAATCCTTCAATACCTTCTCGTTCCCCTGAACTATCGCCACAGTTGAGGCCCCAAAAGCAACCATTGCCAAAGCAAAAGTAAGCAACACTGCAATAATCAAAGCTTTCTTCATTCTCGTTCACCTCCTTAATGGTATTGATAACCATTTTCATTTATATTCTAATAAAAGCCCCTTTCTATGTCAAGTACATTTCCCAGAAATTTCAGGCGGGCAATTCTTAGAGAATAAAATTAAGTAGGCCACCGACGAGAATTGCGGAAAATATCATAATTACCGCTGACTTTATCATATCTCTTATTCCTAACTCTTTCACCAATACGGCGAACGTCGCTGCACAGGGAAAATACATGGCCAACACTACACTGGCGATTACCAGTTGTTTTAAAGTCAACCCCAGTGGAACGAGCATGCCCACAGCCACATCTTTTCTCAAAAATCCAACAACTAACGCAGCCATCGCACCTGAGGGAAGCCCAAGGATACCATTTATCACCGGCCCTGCTAACTTGCTTAAGAAATCTACAATTCCCAGGGAATACAAAATATTCACAATAAATACTCCTAAAAGCATAAAAGGTATTGCCCCTTTCAAGAATCCTTTAACACGCATCCATAGTTTCTTTGTCAGCGCCCCAAAATAAGGAATTCGATAAGGTGGTATCTCCGCGAATATTTCCGGACTCTCTCCTTTCAATAAACGATTCATCAGAATCCCTATCGCTAGCCACACCAGAAATAGAGTTCCAAAAACAAGCATAAGTGCCCTCGCTCCATATTTACCGACCAATCCAACAATCATAGCTATCTGAGCCATACAAGGGACAGCTATAGCCATAAGGGTGGCACTGATAAACCTTTCTCTTTTTGTCTCCATTACCCTTGTAGCTAAAGCACCGGGAACATTACAACCCAAACCGAGCATCATCGATATTATTCCTAAGCCATGGAGACCTACCTGGTGCATCATCTTATCTGCCAGAACGCCCAAGCGGGGAAGATAGCCAGAATCCTCAAGAAAGCTTAACAGTAAATAGAAAGCAAACACATAAGGAAGAACGGCAGCAAAAGGCACAAAAAGTCCTGTGGTGAGAATACCAAGGGACGCAAAAAATTCTACTTTCCCTTCAAAAATTTTCCCGATCAATATATCGTGGATAAACCCACCAGAACCTAAAATAGAAGAAAGCTTCATCACCAGCGGCGCCCATAGTTTTTCAAACATTGGTTCAAAGACATAACCGATGAGCCCTTCTCCAATAAATCTGACAAGTTTGAAGGCAATATAGACGACTCCCAGAGCAATGGGAATCCCGGTGACAGGTCTTATCGAGGCATCGCCTAACTTCTCTAAGAAAGTATGGTGGCGATGTCTCACTTTCTGCACACGCTCGACGATCTTTCCTATCTCATGCCACTTCTCTTCCTCCATGTAATCGTAACTCATCGCCTTCGCCTCAGGTAATCTATCGACCAATTCTTTTATACCCTCACCGGTCACAGCGCAGGTAGGAACTACAGGCACATTAATAATTTTCTCCAGTTCTCCAACGTTGATAGAAATACCCAAATGTTTTGTCTCATCCCAGAAATTCAGATCCACAATAACCGGGATATTTTTCTTAAGCAATTGCAGGGTAAGGTTCAGGTTACGTTCGAGATTCGTGCCATCAACAATGTTGACAACAATATCGTTCTGGCTGGCAATTGAATCTTGCAGTATCTTTACTGCAATCTGCTCAGCCTTTGAGGTAGGTTCAAGAGAATACGTTCCCGGCACATCAATAACTTCCACTTTTTCATTACCGACCCTCATATACCCCTTACTGTATTCGACAGTAGTGCCCGGGTAGTTGGAAGAGATTACGTTGACGCCGGTCAACCTGGAGAAGACGACACTCTTACCCACATTGGGATTTCCCATCAACAATACTTTACGCATATTACACCTATTCTCTTATTTCTTGTGCTTCACTATTATTCTCCGTGCCATACCAAAACCAATAGCCACCTGAGTGTTGCCCACCCTTATGGTTATAGGACCACGCATAAGCTGAGAACTCACTTTCACGATCTCTGTCCCCTGCTTTATGCCTAAAGCTTCCAACTTCCTCAGTAATCCCCAGCCTCCTTGAATATCTATGACTCTTCCTTTTTCTCCTTGTCTCATCCGGGTTAAATCTACCACCAATTTACTCACCTCTATTCAGGCATTCTCTAAACTGCCAAGGTTATTAAGCTATCGATAACTTAGTGAACAGTCCAAAATTAACTCCTTTCTTTTAATTTCTTCTCTTTATAGCCCTTTGGTCTTTTTCCATATTTGTAAAAATAATTGAAACTATTTAACCAGTCTGCTCCTTCGGGATGTGGACAACTCTCCACAAATTTCACAAAAGCTATTAGCCTTCTCACTGTATTACCGCTGATACCGTGTTCTATTTTGCACGCTTCCTTCTCCGCAGTCTTAGAATCTGTATTCAATATCTCCTTCAAAAACTTAATCAGTATTTTATGGCTATCGTAAATTCTCTCGCCTAGATTCTCCCCTTGTCTAGTCAACTCGATATATCCGTACTTTTCATGATTAACCAGTCCTTTTTTTGAAAGAACTTTTATCGCTGCACATACGCTGGGCATACTTAATCCCATCTTGCGGCTAATATCCCGCACTCTAACCACCCTTTTTTTCTTTTGCAGCATAATTATTGTCTCTAAATAATCTTCAATATGGGAAGTCAATTTCAAAGCCATAATCACACCTCCCGCTAAAAGTTAGGACAGGCAAATAAAGTTAGCCTAACCTAATAATAATACAAAATAAGCACTTTGTCAAGAAAAATTTCAGCGCCTTTCCTCATTTATGGAAAAGATTACTGCCTTCGGGATTTGTGCTTGACAAAAGCTCTTCCTTATGCTATGAATAAGGTTACCTTTTGGAGGTGATTCTTATGAAAAAGTATAATTCTCACAAGTTAGAAAATTTAAGAAAAATATTAAAAGAGATGGACTCTTGCGTAGTTGCCTTTTCCGGTGGGGTGGACAGTAGTTTCCTATTGAAGATGGCCTCAGAGGTACTGGGGAAGAAGAAAGTTTTAGCTGTCTCTGCTATTTCTGAAACTTACCCTAAAGAAGAATTAGAGTGTGCTAAAGAAATAGCTAAGGATTATGGGGTCGAACACCTAACTATCCAGTCTGAAGAGTTAAACATTCCAGAATTTAAAATGAACCCATGGAACAGATGTTACTACTGCAAGGCCGAACTTTTCGGGAAAATGAAAGAAATAGCGAAAAACAAGGGCATAAATTTTGTTGTCGATGGCACTAATTATGGAGATATGTCCGATCACAGACCAGGAATCAAAGCTCTAAGGGAACTGGAAATACGAAGTCCCCTGAAAGAGGCTATGATGACCAAGGAAGATATTCGCTATTTTTCCAGGAAAATGGGTCTTAAGACCTGGGATAAACCATCCTTTGCCTGCCTTGCTTCCCGGTTTCCCTATGGGAAAGAGATCACCAAAGAAAAATTGACTATAGTGGATAAGGCAGAGAATTTTTTGAGGAAATTGAATTTTAGACAGGTGAGGGTAAGACATCATGACCAGATTGCTCGCATTGAACTGGAAAGAAAAGATATAGGAAGTTTCATATCAAAAGGATTGATGGATAAAGTGGTGAAGAAATTTAAAGAATTGGGTTTTATCTATGTAACGCTCGACCTGGAAGGTTATCGGTCGGGGAGCATGAATGAGCCGCTGAAAAAGGATGTCAACAAATGAATATTGAGAGAATAAAGAAGATTTTGCAAGGCGTCAAAAAAGGCTCTATTAGTACGGAAAAGGCACTAAGCAAATTGAGATTTCTTCCCTTTGAAGAACTAGATTTTGCCACAGTAGACAAGCACAGACCTCTGCGCGTAGGCGCTTCCGAAGTAATCTACTGCCCGGGGAAAACATTGGAGCAGATAAGAAAGATTGCCCGTTCTCTGGCTGCCGACGCTGAAAACATCCTGGCTACCCGGGTAACACGGGAAGTATGCCAGGCTATTAAGAAAGAAGGTCTTCCCTGTAAGGAATACCCGGAAGCGCGGATAGTGGTGATTAACCCTAAAAAGGTTCCTCTTGTGGGAAAAATAACGGTCATCAGTGCAGGGACTACTGATATTCCTGTGGCTGAAGAAGCATACGTGACTGGCGAGACTTTGGGAAATAAGATGGAAAAGATGTACGATGTGGGAGTAGCAGGAATACATAGACTCCTGGACAAGCAGGAAAAATTCATTGATGCCAATGTGCTTATTGTTGTGGCAGGCATGGAAGGCGCTTTGCCCAGCGTGGTAGCCGGACTTGTAGATATTCCGGTAATTGCCGTTCCTACCAGTGTGGGATATGGAGCCAGTTTTCGGGGACTAACGGCACTTCTAGCTATGCTTAATAGTTGCGCCTCTGGAGTCTCCGTAGTAAATATAGACAATGGATTTGGCGCAGCTTTTCAGGCGAGTTTGATGAATAAGAAAGTCTATGCTGCATCTTTAAAGAAATCGAGGAAATAAGATGGAAAGAGTCGCCTACTTTGATTGCAATTCTGGCATAAGCGGAGATATGATTCTGGGAGCAGTGATAGACTGTGGTGCAGATTTTAACTACATCAAGAAAGAATTAAAAAAGTTAGATTTAAATTTTAAGATCTCTCACCAACGAGTTAAAAAAGGGGCTATTTCTGCTACAAGAGTTATTATTGGAGAATCGGGAAGTCATCCTCTGAGAAATCTAAGAACCATAAAGGGATTAATCGAAAAGACTTCTTTACCTGAGGAAGTCAAGGAGAAATCGCTATCTATCTTTACCAGGCTGGCAGAGGCAGAAGCAAATGTACACCAGATGGACATTAATCATGTCCATTTCCACGAGATTGGCGCAGTAGATACCATAGTGGATATAGTCGGCTCCCTTCTCGGTTTAAAATCCTTGAAAGTGGAAAGAATCTTTTCCTCTCCCATTCCTTTAGGAAAAGGCGAAGTGGAGACTTCCCATGGAAAAATTCCTATCCCCGCGCCGGCTACAATGAAACTGCTGGAAGGATGCAAAGTCTATGGAAAAGGAATAGAGGAAGAGCTGGTGACGCCAACAGGTGCCGCTATTATCACTTCCCTGGCTGATGATTTTGTAGATTTTCCCACTATGCAGACACTAAAGGTAGGCTATGGTGCGGGGACGAAAGAACTGCCGATGCCAAATGTGTTAAGGTTGGTTTTGGGAGAATTGGAGAAAAAGGAGAAAAAAAACGAGCCTCCCACTTTTCTCATTTCGGCAAATATTGACGACTCCACTCCTGAAGTGATGGGATTTCTTTTCGACAGACTTCTGGAAATGGGAGCGCTCGACGTCTGGGAACATCCCATCCTGATGAAGAAGAACCGCTTGGCTGTCGAGCTGTCAGTACTCTGCTATAAGAATACTATGGAAAAAATTATAGACTGCATCTTCTCAGAGACCACTACCAATGGACTGAGAATTAGCGAAGTAAAAAGATCTGTTCTAGAGAGAAAGATTGTGAAAGTGAAAGTTCTGGGTGAGAGTATTAGGGTGAAGCTGAGTTTTGAAGGGAAGAAAGTTCTTACTATATCTCCAGAATACGAAGATTGTAGGAAGGTAGCGTTAAAGAAAGGAATAAGTCTCAAGAAGGTTCTTCAGATGGCGCAACAGAAAGCCAGTGAAACGACCTCTCACTAATGTGCAACTTTGGCCTTGGCCACCAAGGTTGTCCTTACTAAAGCACATATCTTTTTTTAATCTAAGCCCCCGATAAATTGGGGGCTTTTTAACATACTCTGAACTCGGATATACTCTTACCGGGTTCAATTAAGTGGACCGAACAGGCCAGACAGGGGTCGTAGGACCTGATGACTCTCATTATTTCTATCGGATTCTCCGGGTCAGCTACAGGCGTTCCTATAAGGGCTTTCTCCATCGGGCCAGGCTTACCCTTATCATCTCTCGGGGAACAATTCCAGTTCGATGGTGCAACTATCTGATACCGTTCGATTTTCGAATTGGAAATCTTGATCCAGTGTCCCAGCGACCCTCTGGGCGCCTCGGTCAACCCTATACCTTGTCCACTCTTAGGAACTTTACAGGGGGTGTAGACTCTCCTTCCCGGCCTCAATTGAAGAACCCATTCTTCCATAGCCCGAGCAATCTTCTTTGTCTCCAGTGCTCTGGCTATGTGTCTATCCATCACCGATATCCCTTTCCTATAATCTCCGTTCACCCACATCCTTGCCAGAGGTCCCAACTCGTAGGGTTTGCCTTCATATCTGGGCGCTTTTAGCCAGGAATAGGCACCGGCCTTTCCCGGAGCAGGAAACGTATCACTGTCTCTGGGATTCTTACCAGAAGTTTTCGTCTCATACCAGGAGAAACGCACATCTTCCGCTATTTTCCTGGAATCAACCCTTTCTATCTTTCCATCTGTGAAACGACCCCTCTTAAAAAGTTTCCGCTTGCCCATATCGTCTAGCTCAAATCCTCCGTAGGTTAATAAATTTCCATAACCCCTACCAATCTTACCGTAATCTTTATAAACATCAGCAATTCTTAAAACATCGGGTAGATAGATGTTTTCAATAAAATCTATGACTTCTCGCAATCTCCACAGGAAGGAGGCTATTTTATCTACAGTAGGCTTGTCGGTAACTCCACCCGGAACAAAGGTTTGATGGTGGGGAATCTTACCTGCAAAGACTGCTATCATTTCGTGAATTTTTCTTCGAATCTCCAACGCTTTAATATAATGCTCAACATACTCTTTATTCGCCTGCTTTGACAATCTGTAGTCACCTTTCAATTTGGGAATGAATGGTGGGCTTTCCGGGCCGACAAAATAATCCAATGCGTTCAGAAGATAAAAATGTAGAATATGGGACTGGAGGAAGTTTGCGCCGCTAACGAGATTACGGTTAATTCTGGCATTAGACGGAGGCTTCACTCTAAAGGCAGATTCCAGAGTCAAAGAAGCGGCCCTTGCGTGGGCGGCAGAACAGATACCGCAGACCCTCTGCGCGAGATGTTGGACGTCTCTGGGATCCCTCCCTTTAAATATTATCTCGAATCCACGAAAAAGAGTGCCGGAGCTCCTGGCATCGACTACCTTACCTCCTTCTATTTCCAGCTCAACTTTGAGATGTCCTTCAATCCTGCTAATTGGGTCAATAGTTATGATTTTCTTCATTTTCGCTATCTCTTCCTTTCAGGCCAGCTATAGAAAGGAGACATACCATCCGGAAATTTCATTTGTACGCAGCCTATACAAGGTGTCACAGCGCCAATGCACCAGTTAACTCCATTGTGCCACCGGCGCAAAGGACAGTCAGAATAGGTGAGAGGCCCCCTACATCCAAGCTTAATCATACATCCCTCTTCGCTCAGGTTCTTGGCAAATTTCTGGTGAATATAAAACGAGTAATTGGGACAATTCTCATGTAACAGGAAACGGTAAAACAGAGTAGGCCTTCGATTTTCATCAAGTTTGGGAAGACCGTAAAGAATAAGATGAACAAGGGTGCCTACCATCCAATCCGGATTGGGTGGACAGCCAGGAACATTTATCACCTTCTTTCCCAGAATCTCACCCACCCCTCTCGCGCCGGTGGGATCAGGAGCCCCTGCCGGTACCCCTCCGTAAGAAGAACACGTGCCCGCTGCGATTACATATTTCGCATTCCTTCCAAGTTTTTTAGTCCATTCTACCAATGAGATGGGTTTGTTCTTCCTTTCGCCCAAAGTTGCATACACACCGCCCTCTGCGATAGGAATCGACCCTTCAACCATCAGAATGAACTTACCCTTTGCTTCCTCAGCAGTCTTCTCCATAGATAGAACGACTCTATCCCCTGATGTAGACACCAAGTTAGGATGCACCTTGAGGCTTATGATTCTCAAAAGTATTTCGCTGATTTTTGGATGTGTGGTGTTAAGAAGTGAAACCGAACAGCCTGTGCAGCCAGCTCCTTGTAACCATAAAACGGGAGGATTCCCAGCCGCAGCCCTCTCCAGAGCCTCCACCACTTCGGGAATCAAGATTTGAGAAATCCCCAGGCCCACAGCCGAACCGGCACAAATCTTCAGAAATTCTCTTCTGGTCAAATCCATTGGTGGTCTCCTGGATTTATTTCGGTGGCTCTTCTTTCTTTTCTTCTGTTTCTTCTTTAGACTCTTTCTCTTTAGTTGCCTTTTTGAATTCTTTGATTCCTTCTCCTATAGATTTTGCAATTTTGGGTAACTTGCCAGCGCCAAAGATAATTAGAACAATGACCAGGATAATTATTAGTTCCGTTACACCCAGCCCTCCCAGCATAATTGTTCCTCCTTAATTCCTCTTAGCTCTAACTTCCTCGAGGATTAGATTAACCATTTTCCCCATTTTTCTCTCTATCTCGGGAGACAATTCCAGTCCGTAATCCATATCTTTCGGCTCAATCCCGATTATGACTGTGTGGGGAAGCTCACCCATCTTCCGGGCTATGGCCAGTGTCTCCACCACACCAAGCTGGTGCAATGAAGTCATTCCCTTTGTCTCTTTGAGAAGAGAGTCATCCACGCAAATCCTGTAAGTTTTCCCCGGTTTACCTCCCAGCCTAATAGCATCCACAATAATCAATTTGGAAACATCTTCCGCCTGAGGTATAAAATCTAAAATGGAAGTCCCTACATCCACGAGTCTGACTCTTTCTTCGATTTCCATTTCCCTGAGTTTCTGAATAAGGTGGACACCCACTCCTTCATCTCTTAACAATAGGTTACCCACCCCCAGAACAACTACTTTATCCACTTTCACTATCTTTTCCACCTTCTTCCCGAGAAATATTTTCGGACAGTTTCTTTTCTACTTCTTTTCTTATCTCTTCCGGAGGCTCCTGTTCAATAGCGTCCTGAAAATCCTGCGTGGTTCTCCTCAACTGTCTCACAGCCTTTCCAATAGCCCTGCCAATCTCCGGCAATCTGCGAGGACCGAAAAGAATCAACACCAGAATAAGAATAACTATTAATTCCTGCGTTCCCACGCCAAACAAAGAATTTCTCCTGACTTATTTTGTAATCTCAGGTTCCACCGAAGGCAACTATCATACCGATATCAATGTTAGTTTCCTTCCCCTCCTCGACTTTTACCTCTACTTTATTATCAAAGAAACCTTCCTTAGTCACCATAATTGTGTAGATTCCGGTAGAAAGACCGGAAAAAGTAAATTTTCCGGAACTATCCGTAGTGGCTTTAAGTTCTGTCACTTCAGAAGTCAAGGTTACTGCTGCACCCTCAACGCCTCCACCCTGGAACGTATTATTCACTTTTCCTATAATAGTGCCTCCTCCTCTTTCGGCACCACCACATCCCAGTAGTAGACATAAACCAATTATTAATATTGACATGAATAGAAATAACTTCCTCATTCTTTTTAACCTCCCTTACTTACCCTCCCACGAAAAAAGCTTCCAATCGAATATCAAGTTTGTTCATCTTTCCTTGTTTGACCACAAGCTCACTGACCGAATAAGCAAGATATCCCGGCGAGGTAACTGTGACCGCATAATTCCCGGGGTCGAGCTTTGGCAAACTATAATTTCCGGAAATGTCTGTAGTTGCAGTTACAGCCCAAACTGTGGGAGAAGCTTCCGTAACTTGCTGCAGTGCAGTAATAGTTATTGTTACACCTTCAATGGGATTTTTTGTCTCCTTATCGATTACCTTCCCATAAACACCCGTCCCTTGGGGAGCCTTCTCACATCCCAAAATTAGCACTCCTGCTACCAAAAAAACCATACCCAAAATAAGCCACTTTCTCATCTCAACCTCCCTTTATATTCTTGTTAACATCTAAAAGATAGTTTGTGAAAAGCCCTATTCCCCTGATGCGAGGAAATTGGCGTAGCGAGCATTAGAATTTTTAACCAAAAATCGAAGATTGTAGCCGCAAAGCGCAAGCTTTGCTTGTTCTTAGCAGAGCTATCGCTCTGCAGCTACAGAGATTTTTGGCGGTGCTCAAAGAGCAAAAAATTGTTAGCCAGTACCGTTAGAACTCTTAGCCTTTCTCCTCATTTAACAACGGTATGCTATTTCTCTATCTATATTACCCTTGTCCCAAAAGGACCTCTTGTTCTAACGGCACGAGCGAACCAAATCCCGAGCATATTCCTCAAGCGATGAATAGACTATCTTTTAACTCTCTCTCCCTCTACTCCCAGGCAGAAACGCCACCCCAGGCATTAGGCGCCCTCAGTTCTTTAGGAACCGGCTTGAACTTTTTCATAACTTTTTCAACCGGGTCACCGACAACATTTATGTCTTTCATTGTGCCTAGACCAAACTGTTCAGCCAGCTTTATGTGGCCATAATTTTCTGGTTTAAAACCCATTACCATAGTTTCCACCGCATCAACTGCCACGGGGTCTTTACCAGCAATAACCAAATCCATCGATACCGGGTCACCCTTTGTAGGTCCGTGCCCCTCACAACCCCAGATTGCACTAATCACTGCAAAATCAATCTTCTTAATAGAAACGATGTCAACGATTACCTGGGATAGTTGATTGTGGGGCAGTCCAACTTTAGGTATGCCGTAAACTCTGTTGGGAGCAGACCCAATCGCCTGGTTCTTCAGAGTCCCGGTAATCCCTGTGAGATAATGAGTCTTCATTGGCGAAACACTAATAATCTTGTCCGCCTCTTCCATCATTACTACTGGCAAGGCATACTCCTTTAGGGCCAGAGGCCTCTTGGGTTCATACCACTTATAGGGCGCAGAATTAATGTCATAGAGTTCAGCTCCTGTCTCCCTGGCCAGTCCTTCATATCCGTATGTCTTCATATTCGCAATTCCATCAGCATCGGGAGGACCGGCAGCAATGTAGATTTTCTTGGCTCCTTTTTTCTTAGCCATAATTGCTAGTGCCCTCACTATCCTGGGATCCGTATTGTAACTTTGGATCTGCGCATTTGTGGTTTTTCCCGTTCCCAGAAGCAGATTGAAACTTGCCACTGCGTTTGTCTTGATCCATACCACATCACCTTTTTCCACGGGAAGGCCTCCGGCGAGGTTGACTGCTTTACGAACCATCTTTTCAATCTCCCGTTCGCTCTTTTTCGACCAGACGGGATACCAGTATTTGCCTTTTGCCCATGGGGGCCCCTGGGGAAGCATATGCCAGTCTTTGAACTGCCAGGATTTCCCCACCAATTCATGGTCATTCGACTTGACAATCGCCACCGTGGGTCCAGCCATAGCCATTGCCACACAGGTGAAAACAATTAATACCAGAATGGTAAAAATCTTCTTCATTTCTTACCTCCTATCCATTTACTATAGTAATCCTGTTGTAGACCCTTTTCACTCTTGAGGTCGAATCCTCAAATCTGCGGGATCAGGTCCCTCCTCCCACGACCACGAGTTCAAAATCGACCTTCTCTTTTCCCTTTTCTATGGAGACATCTTCTTCAGTTTCGTTAACGTAGTAACCCTGGAGAAATGCCGAGACCTTGTAGGAACCAACAGGGATGTTCGAAACAGAATATTGGCCTGAACTATCGGTGGTAGCAGTAAATCTTAGCCCCTCTGCCGACTGAACTGTTATCTCAACAGCTGCCAAAGGATTTCCAGTACCCGCCTCGGTCACCTCGCCAAAAATTCCTCCCCCTGTAGAGGGAGTTCCCTTACAACCTGTGATTAATGAGAGTCCCAGAATTAAGATCGTGCATAAAAAAATTACTCTTTTCATTTTTCACCTCACTTTGAAGCTCAAAATTAGTCGGAGATCCACTCGCAGTACTGGCGGACCTGGGGCTACCGATTATTTTCAGATCATATCAATCCGTAGAGATAACCAAGTGCAATTCCGCCAATTACCACAGTCAGAAAATAGATAAAAAAGGCTTTTTTCCTTACCAAAAAGGCTACAGTGACCATAGGTGAGATTCGGGTAGCAGGACCAGCAATGAAGAAGGTCAATGCTGCTCCACTACTCATTCCCATATTCATCAGCCCATAGATTATGGGAATCGCTCCTCCCCCACATACATAAAAGGGTATGCTCATTGCTGCTGCCAGTAATACCGAAAAGCGGGAAGCACCTAAGGTCATTACTATAAAAGATTGGGGAATATAAGTGTCCACGATTGCTGCAATCAAAATGGAAATTAAAAAATATCTTCCCGGGTATTTAGCCATTCTATACATCAGCTTGAGTGCGTCAAGCCACTTGTTCCCCGAAGATTTCTGAGTCAATTTGGAAATAAAATCTTTTTTCCTGTTGTTACCTGATTTTATAGGATTATTCCTGACAAGTTCAGCAAAAAAATTCTTTTTATTCAGATAATGAAACATTAGTCCGCACAATATACCTAAAGCTAACGCCGACAAAAGCCTGGCCATAGCCAGACTTGGACCCAGAACGCCCCAGGTGGTAATAAATATAAAAGGATTAATGAGAGGAGAGGCTACGAGAAATGACATTACCGGAGCTATGGGTACCCCTGTGGAAAGCATGACGGCAAATATGGGAATAACCGCATATGAACCTAAGGGAGATATAACTCCTAAAAGACTGGCCAGAACAATGGAAGGTATACCGCCTTTTCTGTTACACGCCTCGGAAAGTTTCTGCGTGGGAACGAAGACAGAAATTAAAGAGCCAATAACTATACCTATTACCACGAAGTACCAGAGACGGAAAAACATATTCACCGCTACTGACCATACACTATAGAGCCCGCTGGTTATAAAGAAATTATTTAGACTTTCCATTGTTATCCTCTTAAAACTTCATTTTATTCTATCAAATTGATTAAAAAAGTCAAGTAAATTCCAATAATTCGGTATAATAGTCTTGAAATAGTCAGTTCGGTTTATGAGTCTAGAACTTGACGACAAAAAATACCTATAAAAAACGGGGGACAAGATTACTACTTGTCCCCCGATAGCCCATGGACTTTACAATTATCTTAACTACTTCCGGGTCAGAACGCCTTACCAGGCAGTAGGTCCTGTGTGGTAAAGTCCAACTCCTCTAATAGCGCCAATGTCGAACTGTCTCATGACGCTTGCGAGTGAATCGCCAACTACTTCAATCTCTTCCGCCTTCCATGTTCCCAGCCCAGAATCTGCACACGCCCTTATGACCCCATAATGCGACGGCTGAAGTCCCATAACGCGGGTTCCTGTGGCATCAACAGCCACGGCGTCTTTGCCAGCAATAATCAAATCCATGGAAACTGGCTCGCCATAAAAGGCTCCCCATCCTTCCACTGCCCAGATAGCATCAACGATAGCATAATCTATGGGGGCAATGGAATTAACATCAGCAACGACCCATTGCGTCTTGTCATGCGGCAGCCCCAATTTAATTGCTCCCACTAGCCGGACAGGAGGTATTCCTATTCCCACGTTCTTCAGAGTCAAGCTGACACCAGCATTATCGTGAGTCTTCATCTTTCCAATGGAGATTCTCACATCCGCATTGACCCATTTATTGGGCAGAGGATACTGGCTAAGCCCATGTAGACCCCTGCGTTTCGGCTTGTAATATTTCCATGTCCCATCAGCAACAGAATCGCTGACATCGTAGAGTTCAAGCCAACCACCCTTGTGTGTCCATTGGTCCATTGCTCGGTTCAGCTTCTTTGCCATATTTACGTAGCCGTAAACGAGAAAATATGCATGCGCGTGCCCGGCATTTGGCCCAGATACAATGGTAACCTTCTTTGCCCCTTTCTCTTTGCAAATAAGGGCTACTGCCCTGGCTATTCTGCCATCGGTGAGTATAGACTGCATCTGGTGGTTAAACCACTTTGCATCCCGCATCGGTGTGTTTGTCCATCTTGCCCTCTGAGATTCCAGAGAAAATACGAACCACCCATCCTGAACAAGATTGACCTTAATCATCACCTCGTCACCCTTCTTAACCGGGAAGCCGCCTGCGAGATCGATGGCCTTGCGTACCATCTTTTCAATCTCCTTCTCGCTCTTTGGTGTCCAGGTTGTCTCCCACCGCTTTCGGAAATCGAACATGCTGAACTCCCAGGAATCGCCTATTACTTCATGGGGAGTCCCCTTCACTATAGCTACTTTTGATTTCGCAGCTGCGAAGGCCAAAGTGCTAAGTGCAAAGATACAGGCTATTGCCAAAATCAACGCTTTCCTCATCTTTTTTCACCTCCTTTCTGGTTCATATCAACTTAAAGCTGGATTAATGAGACATAACTTACCTTTCACCACCTAAACAGATCACCCTGTTCAGCTAGTGTTTATTCATTCACTCTATTTCCAGACAAATTTGTAACTTACCAGCCCCAAACTTCTCCGTAAGAGGCAGGTCCATGGCCTGGAAGTTCCTTGTAGATCTTCATCACTTCTTCAATGGTATTGCCCACTACATTGATGTCCCTATATGTCCCCAGACCTATCTCCTCAGCAACTCTCAGGTAACCATACCTCTCAGGAACACGACCCATGGTAGCAGTACCAACCGAATCCGCAGCCACTGGATCTGAACTGGCAATAACTATGCCATGGTAAACACCATCGCACATCGTCGGTCCATTTCCTTCCCCACCGTATATGGCTCCTATCACCGCGTAATCAATGTCCACAACCTCGCATACATCAGCAATGGTTCTGGCAAGCTTCTCGTGGTTCAATCCTGTCTTGGGAGCGCCGTAAACACTGTTGGGAACAATACCTATGCCCACATTTTTCAAGGCTGCAGTAGTACCAGCAAAGCCGTGGGTCTTCAAAGGTGCAACACTGATTACTACATCTGCATCCAAAACCACAGCAGGTATAGCGTACTCCTTAGCCGATAAAGCATGCGGCGCTTTGACCCATCTGTAAGGAACACGGTCAAGGTCAACCAGCTCAACTCCAGCGTCCTCTTCCGCCAGGTAAGCTCCCCATACTCTCATGTTGGGAATTGCATTTGATAGTCCCGGAGCCTCGCCAATATATATCTTCTTGGCTCCCGATTCCTTGGCTAAGAGTGCAACTGCCCTTGCTACTCGGCCATCCACCAGCAAGCTTCACTGCCTTACGCACCATTTTTTCGACTTCCCTAATGCTTGCCGGAGTGTACTCCAGGGTCCATTGATGCGGTCCACGCGCTTTGTCGGGATTCTTGGGGGAATAACCCAAAAATCTCTCATGAAGAATTGTTGAATCCTTCAATACCTTCTCGTTCCCCTGAACTATCGCCACAGTTGAGGCCCCAAAAGCAACCATTGCCAAAGCAAAAGTAAGCAACACTGCAATAATCCACACTTTCTTCATTCTTTTTCACCTCCTTTCTTCGTTAATTTTATAAGCCCACAGATCAAAATGTAACCTGCACGGAGGCAAGATTAATATTATGCCATTCTACTAAAGTCCCTCTTCCCTGTCGAGTAGAAAAGTCTTCGCACTTTTTTCGAGGATAAAACTACTGTGAAAAAACTAACTTGAGAAATTTCAGTCGCATTTCAGCAACTACGAGGTTATTTTCGAGAGGAAATCGGGAAGTAGACTAAATATCCTCCTGGATTGCTGCGTTGAGAGAAATGAATTTCTTTCTTCGTCCATCCAGGGCTAACAAAGAAATTCATCTTTCACTGAACAGCAGGTAGGACGGCTCGTGAGCTGATATAATCAACTTTAGCCGTCCTACCTTTACTATTAGAACTTACCTAGTCGTTCAAAGAGAAACTCGCGAGTTTCTCCCTTACCTGTTTAGAACCTGATGTGTGTCTTCACAGCCGCGCCAATAGTAGTATCTCGATTAGCCTCAGCAAAATACTTGCCCGGCATAAAGACACCACCAACTAACTCGATGGTTTGCCTCGGTCCTATGGTATAATTGATTCCCAGATCAATTTCAGTCCCGATGGTCTTTTCAGTAGTACCCAGAGTAATTCCAGCGGGAGCTGGATTGTACTGAGGTTCCTGGTCAGCAAAGGACATACAGGCTGAGAGAAAACCACCCCACTTGCTATCCGGGATCACAAAGTCTATCTTTGGCCGGATGATCCAAGCGTTGTAGATAGTGTTATATATCTGATCCCAGAGAATCAGGTCAATCTTCCACTCATCGACCCAGTCTTCATTCGAACCAAGCGATCCAGTAAAGTCGGTGACGCTGTCAGTTACGCCCTGGAAAAGAGCAACCACAACAGCCGCCCTGTCGATGTATGGCGAAGCCTCTACAGGAACGGACGCGTCAACAAAGAACTGTAAATTGTGCTTGTAATCGAGGTATGTACCAATAAACTTACCAAAGAAAACGTCCCCCTCTGACTTGATGTCAACCGGACCAAGTTTAGTATTGATCATGAAGAAGATCTGGTTCCACACTGAGGCTTCACCTGCCGGGCCTACGCCAGACCAAACCCACTCAAAGAGACCAGCGCCGATCGTCACCTTTGGGTTCCAGAAAAAGCCCCAAGTGGCCCAAGCAAAAGAATCATTTGCTCGAGTTGCTGGACCAGGAACTGTCACAACATCGACATTACCCTCACTTCTTTTATCATAGAGGATGCCGAACATTAAGTTCTGGTCAGGTGCCGGGTTAAAAACAGGCGTAATGTAATGGTATCTGGGATAGGTATCGTCTTCAGCAATGGAGTAGTTGTGGAATAGGTCAGTCTGCTGACGTCCAATCTGGAGGCTTCCATATTTACCCAGGAAAATGTGAACCCAAGCACGGTCCCACTGGAAGTTGTTACTTCCACCTTCGCCTTGACCCGTCGCAGTTTCGGTATCATCAATCATCTCAGGCCAGGTAAGACCAGGCACAGTGTTGTGACCCCAGATATAATCGAGGGCCCTGACGCGTGCTTTAAGCTGGATGGAATCGCTGAGCTTCAACACAGGATTTAGGATTAACCTCTGATCGGAGTAGGACCTTTCAGAACCTCCTTTTACCAGATCAGGATTAGCCACCATGTAACTGCGTGCGCGAAAGTGACCACCGACGGAAAATTCGATCTCAGCAAGACATACGCTCGCCACAAGTAGCACGACTAGACCAGCCACGCCGAAAGTTAGTAACCTCTTTTTCATTCATTTCCCCCCTTTCATTAAAATTTTTGTTTCGTGGCCAAATTTTCGGGCCTAAATTATCGTTGCAAATAAAACTTTACACTTCACCTCCTTTCTGACTATTTTCTATTATAATAAATGACCTGCTTTTTTCGTCGGGGGGAGAATTTATTCCTCCCTTTCGGGAGGACTCCAGATTTTTTCGTAGTTGGGTCCCTTTTACAAAGCCATAAAAACATTAAGGTTTATTGATTTTACCAAAGTAGTTTTTGTCTTGTCAAGTAAAAAATTCGAAAATTTTGTTTTTACAGCTTTGGCCCCTACCTTAGCGCTCTCCCTGCAAGGTAGAGGCAAATCTACCTGGAGTGTCAAACGAAAGTTTGACCCCTCGCCCCAACCTCTCTCCATAAGCGAGAGGAAAGTCCACGCGATTACACTTCCCTATTTTAACAACCAATGCGCTCTCGACGATATCTCTATTTCTTGGCGAGGACTGCAGTCTCTGTAGTTCTCCAGTGCTGGATAGCAGC
>JABAOF010028498.1_pt3 | contig 17776 bp, 16 predicted proteins | sample 7062171 | NCBI WGS metagenome assembly JABAOF01 (sample SAMN14538628, study PRJNA623070) | marine sediment metagenome | biome: marine biome [ENVO:00000428]; feature: marine pelagic biome [ENVO:01000023]; material: deep marine sediment [ENVO:00002113] | place: India: Gulf of Khambhat ...
GGCAGGACATCTCTGCCAACTGGCAGGACACCTTTGCCACATGGCAGAACATCTCTGCCACATGGCACAAAGGCTGTGCCATCTTCCTTCACAACAAACAATTCACCATTCATTTTCTCTTTCATCCTCTTCGTTTCTCCGTTTCTCCGTTTCTTCGCTTCTTCGCTTCCTCACTTCCTAACTTCCTCACTTCCTCACTTCTTCTTTTGCCAACTGCCAACTGCCAACTGCCTACTGATTACCGGCTATCCCTATATGCCAGGTTCTATGATTTGTGTTAATTGGTAATGCATTAAAATCCACGGTATGATGATATTGATAATCCTGGCTCCATGAGTGGACCCAAATCCAACCCGGCACTCTATCTTCATAGACTTCACCCACTCCCGGGTATACTTCGGTTATGGTGCTGTCAAAAAATTGCTCTTTAATAAGCTGTTGATTTTTGTCTTCGCGAAAGTCATAGGTGTATACTTTTTCAGGATACACCGGCGGATTGATGATGAAAACAACCCGCAAATGAATGGGGAGAAATCGATCTAAAATACCTTTGATCAATTCCCGCTTTTTGGCGATTAACTGTTGATCCTCTGTATCCGGGGTAAGATAAATGCCGATGGTATCCCTGGCATACCAATCTTCATTCTCCTTTCCGGTATCGTAAACATAGGGCAAGATATCTTCAAACATCCCGTGCCCGCCAATTCTTTCCCTGTTTTTTATATCGATGCTGGTAGAACCGGAATAACGGCTGTCACTTGTAGTTGTTCCAATGTATACTTTGCTGGGATAATCAATGCTTTCATTGGTGCGGAACAATAAGCGGGGATTTCCCTGGACATCTTGAAGAATCGCGGGCGCTTTTTTAGTGAAATGACCTGAGGTGACCGGCTCGCCGTTTGTCCAGTTACCCTGGACTTTATCAAAGGTCTTTTTCCATATGTTCCAACCGCCGGCACGATCAGAGCTGAAATAAAGGTCGATATAATTGGAATCCCGCAAAATGGCTGCCGGTTCTCTTCTTTGAAAATCCGGTTCTCCGTTGTTGTCATCCAGGAGTTCCTCCTCTGTCCAATCAGTATCGGTGTGGGTATTAAAGTCTAAGTTAGTCGTCGTGCGGTAAAAGATGTTCCACAGTCCATTGCTTTTTTTCCGGGTCCAGAATGCCCATATTTTTCCATTGCTTTCCGGGTCGAACAATACCGCGGGTTCGCGGTCAGCGGAAAGACCGTGAGTTAATTGCCTGGAAGTTCCCCAGGTGTAAGTTGCTGCATTAAACCAGTTGTACCAGATTTTCCACCTGCCTGAGCACCGGGAACTCCAAAAGAGCCAGATATTATTGTTATTATCTTTGAAGACCGCGGGTTCGATGTTTTGTGTAGGTGGGGTCTCCGGAGGTTGGGGCACCGGTATGGCGGTGGGATCTCCGCTGGACAGGATAGTGAGCTTGATTTGTGAAACGGATTTACCGTCTATTTGGTAAAAAGCACTCCAGAATACCCAGAAATTGCCGGTTTCATCTTGCAGGGCTGCGGGGTATTTGTTGATTTCCCGGTCAACGGTCAGGCGCTGCGAAGGCAGCCATTCCCCCCGGTCACATATTTTATAATAGATGTGCCAAAGGTCTTTGTTTACGCCTTTTTTTAATGGAGTACCCTGGACAAATCTGTTGGTACGGGCATGGTAGAAAAGCCACAGCCTGCCGTCTTCTGCGTTAGCGGCGGCCATTTTCCCCTGGTAGTCCGTATCCAGGGTTACGGGTTTTGCCGGCTGCCAGACACCATTGCACTGGGTTGTTTCCTGTATATAGAGTTGTTCGGGGTTATTGGAGAGAAAGACGTTGTGGAGGAATTCTTTGATCTGGCAGTTCCAGTTGATGAGGCGATTGATAAAGGCGCGGAGATTGGCGGCGATTCCCAGGGTTTTGTAGAGTTCCGGGGCCTGACTGATCTCATTGCGCTGAGAATTAAAATCCAGGCTGTAATTGGTTTGCCAACCGATCCATTGGGCCAGTAAAGGAAGCAGAGCCCCGTCACATTCATCTAAGTCAAAGAATTTGCCGGCCCCGGCGGCAAAACTTCTTAAAAAATCCAGCTGCTGACCGAAAATCTCTAAAAATCGCTCTAGCTCACCTTCGCTGTCAAAGCGGTGGTAAATGGCCGGCACTAATTTATACAGCGCTTCTGCATAGGCATAATCGGAAGTGGCCATGGCTGCCGTGCGTGAAGTACGGTCGGCATAATGCTTATCGTTGTCATAATAAGCAAATAGAGTATAATAGTAAACTCTTCCACCGTGTAATCCTTTATCACTAAAGCTTTCTTTCCCATGTTCCTCTGTGTGGACCAGGGTACCATCGCAAATAAAATTGCCGGGAGGGGATATTTTGGGGAATCGCTTCTCTCTTCGTACGATTTTTACGCCCTTGAAGTCACCTGTCGAGGGGTTTTTCCAGGAGAGATCGATCTGTCCTCCGCAGGCATGGGGTTCGGCTTTTAAATTGCTTACAACCATTGTATTAGTATCCTCCGTTCATGACGGTCCTGATGAAATTGGGGTGGCCTTTGCAGGGAATCTCATATTTTTCCATCTCGATGATACCGGTGGCTGCAATGGCCCGGTCAATCAAGTACCCCGGATCGATTGATTCATAAATTTGGGCAGGGGTGCCGCGGCGAAATTCGGATATATTGACAAAATCTACACCGGCAATACTCTCGATTGCTTCATACACTTTGCTGAGGTAGACCGGCTGGGCAAAATCCAGGAGATCGAAATCCATGACATGCCGGTAAACGGCATCTTCCACCTGGCGGCGTACATCCTCTTGAAAGTAATAGGACTTTACATTCACTTCCGCGGTAATGAATACAGGCACGTATTCCGGGTCTTTGATGCGGATGAGAGAGGTCATGATGCGTTTATCTTCAAAATAGGCCAACAGGTCGGTTTTAAGGATATCAGTACATTCGCCGCCGCCGGAAGGGGCAATGTAGAGATCGATATAGTTCCAGTTGGCTGCTTGCGCCTTAGCTTTGGCAACACCGGGGAATTGTTTGGCCAGGGCTACCATATCTTCATTGGTTACACCGCGCTGAAGCGACTTAAAAACAGTGGGTGCAAATTTGACAGCATGTTGGCTGGATTCTCTTTCTGCCCCGCCAGTGGCTGGTTTTTCATTGTTCACTTCTGCGGCCAGGGCCTGGAGTTGGGGTGCTTTTGCAATTACCGTGATTCTACCTTCCGCCACATTTCCATGAACGCCGCCGCCGACACGGTACGTGACAATGATCGTGGCATTTTTTTCCGGGACCTGGCCGCACATGCCGTCACCGAAATAGATGCGGCCAATATCATTTTCATCGATTTGCAGGAAATAATGCTTGTCAATGGAACGGCTGTAGATGAGAGTTTCCCGGGACAGCCATTCATCTACCTGGCTGCCGTACTCCACACGCAGCCGCAGCGAATCACGGAGCAGCTTGGGCTGGGCCAGTTGATACACCTGGTTGAGGCTGCCGTCGGATTGGCCTAAAATTTCATCTTCTATCATCTGGCCTTGTTTAACCGAGATGCCGGTAAATTTTTTGAATCCTGTTCCTGCTGAATCGTTTACCAGGTTGCCCAGGTTAATTTCCAGGGAAGATTCACTCACGTATTCGAACGTAACACTGTTTTCGTTTTCAGTACTCATAGTGGCAAATTGGTCGCCTTTATTAATGGTAATAATATCATTTTTATCGTTACTTACTTTCAACGTTAGTTCCGCGGAAGNNGCGGAAGCAGCGGCAGCCGGTTCCAGTTCATAACCGATCAATCGTAAATGCTGGATCACACTGCGCCGTTCCTGTGCCGTAGCAAGAAAGCTTTCATTGGCGATACGGTCTTGATAGTAACTCAAAATATCGGCCATATAGGCAAAGATTTCGATTAAAACAATACCGAAATCCGCTTCGGAGCGGTCGGTCCAAAGGGGCAGTTTCTCAGGGATTAAAGAGATCATTGCCTCTTTGAAGCCCTGGGCATCCCTGGCCATATAGTCGATGACCTGCTGATCGTTTACTTTATTTATTTTTGCCATTGACCTATCTCCTGCTTTTGTTATATTAGTAGTTTATTTTCATTACCTGTCTTTCCTGCCTGTCTTTTCGTGTATAAACAATCACGATTGCCAGGTTTTCTTCATCATTGGTGACTTCCACGTCTTCTACCAGGATTTCATCACCCAGCCAATGTTCCAGTGACGCGGTGACGTCAAAGTCAGTGGCGGCGGCCAGGACCTGGTTATTGGGATCAAATACCAGGTCTTTCAACCCACAGCCGAATTCCGGCATATTCACCCGTTCGCCCGGTGAGGTGAATAAGACCTGGATAATTTTGGCGCGGATATTTTCGTCACCGCTAATCCCGGTCACACCACCTTTTTCATTTATTTTAAAGGGAAAGCCAAAACTTGTTTTATCCATTATTCAACCTTTACAGTGTTTGTTTGTGTGTATTGGATTCCACTGACGTCAATCGTGACACCCTTCACTTCAGATTCATTTTTAATGTGACTCACAACACCTTCGGCAACAGCGTAAGAGAGTTTTTCCCAGCCATCCTGGACTTTTTCCAGGGTTTCAGGATCTAAACCTACCAGGGATGAGGATAGTGCCTCATCTATTTTATCGAAAATTGCTTTACTCATTCCTTCGCTGGCCTCTATGTTTCCTGGATCCAATGCCATCGTTGAACCTCCTTATTTACTCGACTTTATGCTTTTGAGAAAGTGCCTGACTTAAATTAATAGTCATTAAGGGAACAGGAGTTCCTGTGGGAGCGCCAAGATTTCCTACATGGGTATGTGCATTAAACATACTCTCAATCGATTGCTTCAGAACAGTTTGCAGACTATCTCCCAAAACAAGTTTCTCGTTGTTGGCACCTTCACCAATATTAATTTCATCCGATTTTATGGTCACTCCATTAGAATCCATAGTAATCTTATTACCGTTTGCATCTAAAATAACAATAACCTCTTCATTATCCTTATCTTCCATTTCAATGCTGTTCCCTTTCTTAGTCCTGATAATCTTTCGGGTTGGCGTTTTCTGCGTGTCCGCAGGTTTCGGCACTTCGTTTTGCCCACCGGGCCTGGCCCAATACGTTCCTACCCATATGGGATATTCAAGGTCACCACCTTCAAATTCCACCCAAACACCGGCCTTAACTTCCGGGATAAAGAAAAAACCCTGGTCCGGCGCACCACCAAAAGGCAAACAGGGCATTGCCCAACCAGTAACTACATCTTTACCCAATACAGCCGGCACCTTTACTTTTAACCGCCCCAAATTCTCCGGGTCTTTGTTGTCCACTACAATCCCCCGGTACTTGCCGTAATACTTGTGATCAACCGTGTCAATCAACCGTGTCAAGGTTTTTTCAACTAATGCTTCTTCCATTTTTTTTGCCTCCGGGAGCGAAAACCTCTGAACCATCCGGGTTCACCGCGTTTCTCTTTACGTTAAACTCCTGGGTATAACCGTCGTCAGTAAAAATATGTTTTACCCTGGTGACATAATAAACGCCACTATAGGTTTTACCCACCCCCTTGATGGTAACCAATTCCCTGGCTTTAAGCACATCACGGTACAGGGCGCTTACAATTTCGCCCTCTCCCTCCACCATCCATTCGGCATCATCATAGAGCTTTTGACAAAGTGCTTGCATGGCTGGTTGTCCATTTGCCATGATGTGTTTCACAAACGCCCCGGCCGGCTTGACTGCTCCCTGGTAAAGACTCGCCGCCGAATTCTTACCAAATCGCTTCTGCTGCGTGGATGCCGCTGTAACACTGCGAACTTCCCTGGTGAGTAAGTCCACCTGGTTCATCTCCACATTGGTGGGCTGCAGCGCATTGACTTGCGCGCTAAAATAAGCAAGGTTCGATTCCTCACCAAACTGTACAGCCAATGTTTTCAAGGGTTTGCCCTGCAATTGGGGCGGCCGGAAATACCCGGTAGTATTGCGTACAAAACATTCAAAACCATTGCGCCGGGCCAGACGCCTCAAAAAGCAGATATCGGTTTCCCTTTGCATGATGGTAGATATCTTTTCATCATGAACAATTTTGGTATTTTTCACTTCTGCTGTTAACCCGTAACCGGTAAAAATCTGCCGGGCAATATCACTGTCTTTCTTGTTGGGCCAATCCTTGATTTTCTCCACGGTGTTCATTAATACACTGGCATCCATGCCCCTAACGTCTATATAACACTGGGACAACTCGTCGTCGAAATAAGGCCTGACCTGGGTGATGTACCCGGTAATCACCTCGATGACGTTGTTGGGAAAACCGGCTGAGATGGATACCTTGTTCCAGGGCTTCAGGCGAGGGTCGTCTATCCAGTCCCAGGTGCCGTCACTCTCCTGCCCGATGGCCAGCCGAATATTAAACACACCGGCCAGTTGCTCAGCCTCTTCCGCTTCAACACTGACAATATCAAGATAGATATCTTCATACTCCTGGCCGTCGATTTCGATCACAAGTATTTCGTTTTTCATTTATCTCACTTACCTCTAAATAACCTGGTCGGGCGGGACGGTTATTTCCTGCCCGGGACGCTCATTCTTTAAGATGTTCTCAATTGCAAACCCCTGGGAAACAACTGCCTTTTTTATTTCCTCATGAAGAAGTTCTTTTTGGTTGTAGGTAACAAAGATGGCAGCTTGAAAAACATCGGCTTGAACGTCTCGCAACCCTCGCAGCTTTTTTAATTCTTTTATCAACAGGGACCATTTATTATGGCCTTCGGGGGGCAGGAGAAAAAATATCTCCTGCACAATAGGATTAAGATCAAGTAAATCCGTGGGAAAAGAAAAATCAGGATTGGCATCGCAAATGAGCCACCATTTATGATCATCATCATAGTACTGGTAGGCCAACAGGTCCAGCCTGTCGGCCTGGTTCACCGTATGTAAGAAATCCCCGGGTGTATCGGTTATCCATCGCAGTGTTTTGGACCTGGTTCTTTTACCGTCTGCATCGGTGCTGCCGGTTTCAGGTAAATCTTGATAACGAGAACCTTTAAAAAACATTGTCCTTCCTCCATTATTTAGGGCTGGATTTAGTTTTAGATTTAGGGATGAATGTTTCGACATATGTTGGCATGGTTGCTTTATACTTCGTCGCTGTCTCCTCTTTCCTCTTTTTGGAAAAAAGATAATGTTTATTGGGCCCCTCGATCACGGTGAGGCTTACCGTGACGATTGCCCGTATGGGGTTAAGATTGGCATCGAATTCTTCTTCCCTTACTCTTATGCTGGTAAGGTTTACGGGAAGAACTTTATTCTTTCCCCAGGCGAAGAGGAGCATAGGCGGGTTACTTGAGCCGCTAAAAGTAAAACCGGCCTTAGGTTTCAACAGGTCTTCATCGCTTTTCTCTAATAGGCGTTCATTTTTTGGGTGCATCATCAGTTCTAACGTTGACAGTTGCGGGGCGATCCCGTAAGCCTGGGCGATGATATCGCCATCATTCAGTTCGTCCGTGGCATCGAGACGAATGTCAAAGGATATTGTCTCCGGGCTAATTTTAACACTTTGCTGATCCCTCAGTTTTAGCAGGTCTTTAAATCGTTGATGGTATTGACGCAAAGATAACGGCTCCTTTCTCCGCCCTCTCCCTTTTTGAACTTTTCCCGGTACAGCGAATGTATTTGAGCGATCCCTGGATATGGTTTCCGGGTTAAACTGGAAATCCACAATCAACGGTGGAGGTTTACTCTTACCCTTGCTTTTGGCTTTGCTCTCATACTCCACGAAAGCACCGTGCAAAATAATGGGTTGTCTAAAGGGTTTAAACGTTCCAGGCATGAATTTACCCTCCTTTACTGATGTATTGCCAATACTCTTCAAAGTCCGATTCCGTGGTTAACCTGCCGATCTTGTCCAACTCCCTTTTGGCAGCGATGATTACATGTTTCATGCTTACTTTACCGGGATTGGCAGCGGCTAAGAAGGCAGCGTTCAATACGATGTTCTTAATATTCCCACCGGTTATTTTTAAGCGCCGGGAAAGAAATTCAAAATCAATATCCTCACTCATGGGTGTTTGCCGGGGAAATGTTTGTTTCCAGATGCGGCGGCGTTGGGTATTATTAGGGAAGGGAAATTCCACGATAAAATGCAGCCGGCGCAAAAAAGCATCATCCATNNACTGATTCCTTCATACTCTTCCATCTTTTGTAATAGATAACCGATCTCGATATTGGCATACCTGTCGTGGGCATCTTTTACTTCCGATCGCTTGCCAAACAGGGCATCGGCTTCGTCGAAAAACAGGATGGCATTGCTGGACTCTGCTTCATGGAAAATTTTACTCAAGTTTTTTTCGGTTTCACCAATGTATTTACTGACCACCCGGGAGAGATCGATCTTGTAAAGGTCCAATTGCAGCTCATTGGCAATGATCTCGGCGGCCATGGTTTTCCCAGTGCCGCTGGGACCGGAAAATAACGCATTAAGGCCTTTTCCCAGGGAAAACTTTTGCTCGAACCCCCATTGGCCAAAAACCCGGTGCCGGTATTTTACCTGGTCGCATATTGCCTGGAGCTGACCCAGGGCCTCTCCAGGTAGAACAATATCGTTCCAGGTATATTTAGAGGTAATCTTTTGGGCCAGGCTCCCCAGCTTTTGGTTACATTGGGCCCGGCAGCCTTGATAAAGTTCTTTCATGGTAATTTCCGGCGAATCCGGCTGTTCCATGAGGGCCAGGTTTTGAGCAGCAGCCAATGCATCCGTTATTTGACCGGGAGTAAAACGAAAAGCTGCGGCCAATTCCCCAAAGCCTACCCCGCGGGAAAACCGGAATTTTCCATTGGCTTTTGCTTTCCAGGATTCCATCCTGTCGGCATAACCCGGGATAGGGAACTGGACTTCAAGGAATGTGTGATGGTGGAACAAACCTGCCGGCTGCCAGGTTCTGTCACCGTCCATAAAGGTCAACCAGGAGAATTCTTCAATGAAGCGGGTAACAATTTTAAGATGAAAAGAATCATTTTCTTTCTCTGCCAACAAGCGCTGAAAACCCTGTAAATAAATAGCTGCCGGCTGCAGAAGCGCTTCCCGAAACACCAGGCGTATGGTTTCCTCGAAGGGGAATCTCCCGGCCAAAAGCGCTTCCAGGTCACTCACCACTAACGGCACCTTGAGTTCCCGGCAGATTGCCTCAGCAAATGATTTCCTGCCGGAGCCATAAGCTCCATATAAATAAAAGATGAATTTAGTCATCCCCTTGTTCGATTTTTCAAGACCGGTACGGGTGAGCGAAAGTAAACGGGCTTTCAAATCCGGGGGTAAAGGTACTTCGCTTAGAGAGGTTTGAGGGTAAACCAGCCGGGAAAACGGTTCGATTCGCTGATCCAGGGTCTCGATCCCCAGCAGGAAATTGACTACCCGGTCATCCGGTTTTAGAAACCTCGACAGTGTTGAAGGATTGGGATTTTGCGGGTCTTCTACCACGTGAAGAATTCGATTCTCGAAGAGCGGTGCCCGGGGCAAAAAATTGGACCGGGCATTTTTCATTTGTTCCGGTGTGGAACAGAGCAAATTCAAAATTAGCTCCATACCTGGCTTTCTAAAAGTCATATCATCTTGCAGGTAAGCGTATAGTTTTTCATATTTTCTTTCCAGTTCAGGTGCCAGGCAAATAAGCAGGATGTCCTCTTCAAAGGGGCCGAGTGCAAAAAGACCGGATAACCGCGGCAGTGCCAGGTAAACTCCATTGGCAAGGCTGGCCTGTTTCTTTTTGGAGATGGTTTCCCGTAATTGGTTGATGGCGCCGGTCAAATATGTTAGCCGGGTATGGTCTCCTGCTTTTGTTTCCTGTTTTCCCGATCCGGAACTCTCTTCCAATAGAATATCATCTATTTCCCGGTCCGACAGGAACAATCCCTTGAAATGATCTCCCGGTTCCCGGGGCAGGGATTTCCGCAGTTTCACTACACCCAGTTGAAGCAGCAAATCGATTTTTACCATTTCATCTACCAGGTGCTGCCAGTTATCCTGGTAGATTTCTTTGTTTTTTGTCCGGTTCATTTTTTATTCTATAACCTCGAAGCTTCGCTGGTTCGCGAGATTTCCATCAACTTGCAAATCGATGATATGATGTCCTTTGGCAAGAGTATTGGGCACATAGGTTTTGATCAGGTTTTCATTCACGATATCCAATGAACCCACGGACACTCCGCCGATGCTCACCTGCACGGCCCCCTGGAAGCCGTGACCATGAATGTCAATGGGCAGCGCCTGTGGGTCTCCGGTGTCAACGGCACCTCTCAGGGGTTTAATACTTGTGATCCAGGGACTGACAAAAAATAAAGCGGGATTGCTTTCCCTACCTTCGACTAAGACTGTGATTCCCTGTTCCGGGCCCTGCTTGAGATCAGGGGGTATTGTAATTACGATTTTATTTTCAGCAGCACTTACAAAATCCATGATCAAGGCTCCGCCAACCTTAACCACTGTGCTTAAGCCTTTTAGCCATAAATTCTTACCGCTAATGTGCAGCTCTGTACCCACGGGCCCGGTTTCCGGGGTTAATTTTGCGATCACGGGCGGGGCCAGGGTGGTAACCTTAAGACCGATTTCTTGCACCGGTGCGGCAGCAGGCACGGCCGGTATTACCGGCTCTATTTGCACCAACGATACATGGTAAGCTACCGAAAGTCTATAATCTTTATCCCCCATGGACCATATTTTAGACATCTCTTCCATATCGATAGGATTGAGTGTTACCTTTATTTTTTCAAAGGAATCGCTGAGATTAACTGAAAAATCATCGCTGTTACCGGCGTCAGGGTTAGTATTATAATTGTATGTATCGTTAAGAACGGGATTCTCGTGCAGGATCAGCATGGCTTCCCCCAAAATCTTGTGAACTGCCGCTGTGTCGGTAGTTGAAGTATTTGGATCCGTAATCTTAGGTGCATAGGGAGTGAGTAAGTAAAAAAGTTCCAGGGAGAGGGGCGGCCGGACTATATTTGCCGGATGGGAAGGGGGACGCGGCCAGTCCATGTTCTTCGACTGTGGATTTTCTATGACCTTATAAAGAAATAAATTAACCCCGGTGTCAGGTCCAAAGTCGTCCCAGGGAGAGCATAGAGTAACTTTACTTGCTGTTGTCAGCCCTTGCATCAGTAAACTTCTTAAAGCCAGGGTTACCTGTCCTATCGCTTCATTGGTCATTTTACACTATCCTATATGGTGCCGTAAAGAATGGTTGTACCATCATACCTTACCTTATATAATTACGCTCCAACCCGCTCCAGCCCCCTAAATCGCGGCTCGCCGGTCTTTTGGGTAAGAATACCGGCTCCGGGGGTTCGGGCTGTTCCCTGCCGACATGCTCAGCCAGTTTCTTGTTGAGCAGGGCAATCTCTTTAGCCATCTTCTCCATTTGTTTTTCACTTTTATTTGGGGGTATGGTGCGAAGATGGGCGGTCAATGCCTGCCAATCGTTCGATTTTTTGGGTATTTCAATGGTTTTCACCATGGTTTCCGATTTATATCCCTTCGCTTGTTTAGACCCGTTCATCCCGGGTTTTCGCAGTTTGTCACCCTGCCCGCCTGTGGGTTTGCCGGGTACCTCGATGGTTTTCACGATCGTTTCCGGTTCATATACCTTTTCCTGTTCCATAATAACCGGGGAGACCGGTCTCTTTTCTTTTTTTGGCTTATTGGTCACGGTTTTTCGCGGTTTGTCATCCTGCCCACCAGTGTGCTTAATGGGCATTTCAATGGTTTTCACCATGGTCTCTTTTTCAATTACCTTCTCTTGTACCCTGACAACCTGGTGGACCGGTCTCTTTTCTTTTTTTGGCTTATTCATCACGGTTTTTTGGGGTTGAGGTTGAAACCGACTCTTTTCTGGGGATTGGATAACGATATTGGCATGCGGGTGCTTCTGATCTGTTGACTTTTTGGGTACTTCAACCGTTTTTACCATCGTTTCCGATTCATGTGTTATCTCCTGTTCCTTTCCTGTTTGCGGTCCGGCAATTTCAGCTTTTGGTGATTGAGGTCCAATCTTTCCGGGAAATTCCCGCCCCGGCAAGACGGGCTCCGGCAATTGCTGTAATTGCCGGCGCTTATCCGGCTCTTGAAATGGCAAATTTTTCTCTTTCAATTGAAAATCCGAACTTCCAATACTTGATTTATTTGCTTCGGGAACCCGTATTTCATGCTTATTATCAGCTTCAACCGCGGGACTACTTTCACTTTCCTGCCTTCCACTCTCATCTTCTTTTACTTGATTTCCTCCATTTGTTTCATCAGGGTTGTTTTTATTTAATTGAGCGGCATAATGAAGATAAACCTCTTGCTTTCCAGGGATTGGAAACACGTTATCTTCACTGGAAGGGGTTGACATAAGCAATTCCCTGTTTTCATCCTTTGTCGACTTCGGTAGATAGTCATTGGATTCGTTTTGTTGTTCTATCGCTGGTTCCTTTATCTCCATTGTTCCGCTTATTGTTTCGAAACTTTCAGCAGCAGGCGTATCCCCGGGAAATTCATCTTGATTGCCCCACAGCACCGGGGAGAAAACGAAACGATCTTGATTGGACGGCTGCAAACCAACCGGGGAAGAAAATGGCTTAAGGTTTGTTCCCACACCGTCACGCAGTACCCTTGTTAAATAACCGGTTTTCATCATTCCTCCCCGTTCCTTTCCAGGTGGTCACCCAGCAGTTCCAGGTATTTTCGCCGTTTTTTATTGGTCATTGCAAGGATTTCGGATTCGGACCATTTGTAATAAAATGCCAGGAAGTGGACTTCTTGATAAAGTTGATCCAGGTTGATTTTCAATTCATTGAGAAAAAATTGTGACATGTTGAAGTGTAATGTGAAAAGGGTTTCGCATTCCGGGCAGGTTGCTTCCATATCCGGGTCAACCTGGGGTGCAAGTTCTTCCATTTTGTTTTCAATGGTTTCCCGTGCCCGGGCCGGGAGTTTCTTAACCATTGATCTATCGATTTTTGTGAGCCTGCCAATCCTGCAAATACAGCGTGAAAATAGTTCGTTCACTGCCTCTGCCTCGTTTTCTACGGCCAGGGAAGCCAGCTCCTCCTGGTCGCCGCCGTTTGGCAGCCGGAACTCCACCTGGAAGTGGTTTTTCCCGCCGTCATCCTTAAATGCTGTGTTCTTTGGCAGCTTTGCTGCAAAAAACCGGGATGAAATCTTGCCTTGCTTAATGGGAATATCCCTGGTATCGAAATCGATGTCGATTCTTTCGCCGCACTCCGGGTTGGGGCAAACCAATGTGGCTTCAACCTTGTTTCCAAAGGTGATTTGCCGCAGTTTCAGGACCAGATAATCCCTGTCACCCACAACAAGGTTACGAACCACTTCCGGTGTGATCCCGGTCAGGTCACCGATTCCGTCGATACAGTGGGTCAATAGTATGGTAATCGCCGCTGCCAATGAACAATCATTTTCTGCAGTCCCCAATACCTCCATTACCCTGCCTGTGGGGGGGTGAAGTTTGATCTCACGATAACAGGCGCCATCATGAAAAAAACCTCCCGGTAAACAGAAAATCCGTTCCATGGAATTCTCCCTCAATTTTTTTGCCAGGCCCATGATTTTTAAGTCTCGGTGCGTTCAGGAACCGTATCGTCTCTTTGCCACCCCTCATTTTCTAACTTAATCGTCTGGATGGCCACCGCGTTCCCGGATGCGTCCAGCTCAGGGAGCGCCTGGTATTCCGAGACCCAGCAGCGGTAGACAAAGTATGCAAGTACCTTCTGTCCGGCTTCGTTGTGCACTTCAATGGTGACATCTTTTCTAAAATTCAAAAGGGACATGGAAGCGTCCCCCTCGAAGTTGTTCACCAGGTTGGCCCACTTTTCGAATGCCGTATCATGGGTGACCCCGGCTTCCAGGGTAATGGCTTCATATGTTGTTTTCCCGGGCAGTGCCCGGCTGGTGCTGGGGTCGCCTCCTTCGCGCCAATCTGTTTTTTCCGTGGTCTTTTTAAGGGCACTGCATTTACTAAGACCTGCCACGTAATTGCCGTCCCATTTAACTTTGAACTTAAAGTTTCGATAAGGATCAAAACGATGAGTATTAGCACTGAATTTTGCCATGGTTTTATCTCCGTTTTAAAATTTTTATTCAGCCGCCTGTCCGGCTTTTTGACTGATTTTAATGACAACGAATTCCGCTGGTTTCATCGGTGCAAATCCCACCAGGATATTGACAATTCCCAGGTTGATATCTTCCTGGATGGTAGTTTCGCCGTCACACTTCACAAAGTAAGCGTCTTTGGGAGTCTGTCCTTGAAAAGCCCCTTGCCTGAAAAGGTTTTGCATGAATGAACCGACATTGAGGCGGATTTGGGCCCAGAGGGGTTCGTCATTAGGTTCGAAAACCACCCATTTCAGGCCGCGGTACAGGCTTTCTTCTATGTATAGAGCCAGTCGGCGCACCGGGATGTATTTGTATTCGCTCTGGAAATCATCATCGCCATCCATGGTACGTGCACCCCAATTCACAATCCCGGTGGGAAAAACCCGTAATGTATTGATGGCCCGTGGATTGAGCACGCCATTCTCATCATCGGAAAATCGATGTTCCAGTCCCACAACGCCTCTAAGGTCTGCTTCTGTTCCTGCCGGGGCTTTCCACACGCCCCTGCTGCTGTCGATCCGTGCCATCAGACCGGCGATGGCCCCGCTGGCACCGATATCTTTCTTAAGCCCGTTCTCCTGGATGGTGACCCGGGGATAAAAGATGGCGCTGTGGTCTTTTACCAGCCCTACCCTCAACTTATTTACACCGGTGGAGAGACTCGCTGCCGTTTGTACGGTGTCCCATGAGACAGGCGCATCCATTAGCAGGAACGCCCGGCGTTTCTGACAAAACACGCTGGCGGGTCCCCATATGTTTTTTATATCATTCCCTTCATCATAAGGCAGGATCATCAAGTTGAACAGGTCTACCTCTTTATCCAATATTTTGAAGGCATCGCGGTAGTTGGTCAATGTGGGAGCATTTCCGTCAGAACCTTTAACGCCTCCAGCCTGGAAAGTGAATGTCCCCGAAACTCCTAAACTGTAATAACGGACGTTCGTAGTAAAATAGTTTTCATCACCAGGACCGATATCTGTACCACCTCCCGCCTTTAAACTTGTTTCAATATTACGCTGGGTGCTGTCACCACCATCTTCAGGGATGAGAGCCAGTCGAGAGCCCCATACGTCTGCAGACCACTTAAAGGTTGGATCGGAAGCTTTTTTTTCGTTGATTGCATCAGCAATGATACCCCATTTTTCCCGGACACCTTCGCAATTTCCGGTATCACTTGAAGGATACCCATCTTGATACATTTTTGGGCTGGAAATGATGGCGGGGTCAACGGTTTGGAGTTTGCCGTCCAGCGGTACAGGGACAGAGTCGATAGAAATGGTATCGAACGAATCTTGAAGAAGTTCTGCAAATTCCATCAGGTTGTCTAAATCAGCATCCAGGTTGAAAACGATTCCAGTGGGCGCTGGCCGGTATTTGGCATAACGAGAAACCTCAATGCCTCCCTGTGCGGTTCCCAACATCATCGGTACTGCCAGATCATTGCTTGAAGCCGGTTCAATTCTCACATCGCCATTAGCTGATTCGATCCTCAGCATATTGATGGTCGGATTCGGAGTTATCTTTTTTAAAGTTCCTGTAACCTGCGGGCTCCCTGGCAGCCCTGATAACTCGTTATTTATCACATTTTGAATAACTCCATGGAGATGGGCTATTGCTCCATTTGAACCGCTGTCCAGATCCCCGGCTGAATCAAAGTCAAGCCCCAACAGCTTTACCTCCACAGGAGGATTACCATCCACGCTGATACGGAAGCTATTTCGTAGGGGGGTGGCCTCGACGGTAAAGGTATCACCAGTAGTTATAGTCCCTGCCCCAAAAGCAACATACAAATCATCAGCAAAAGGTAAGGGAGTGTCAGCTGCATACGGAACCGGGATCTCCATATTATTTGAAATACCTGAGCCATCATCCCAGTTGATGGAAATTGCGTTGCCACCAGCGGGAATGGGAATCTCTCCCGTGTCATTAACAGTGAAGGTAAAGGTCTTTTGGGTGGTACCTGCATAAATACCAGAAGTTTTTATATCCACTATATTGTATGATCCACTCCAGTTAAGTCCCTCAAAGGCCTTGCTGACACCCTGAATCAACTCTCTCCACGTTGCCCAAAAGTCGGCGGGAGTATTGGATACACCCCTGCCGGATTGGGAATGGCCTGAGCCCACTGCACTGTGATCAAAAAAATCTGAACCGGTTTCATCTTTATCATCCAGTTCCACTAATTTCGAGTTCTGGTTGACAAATTCTTTTGCATAACGAGGACTTTCACGGTCCATACTTAATGCTGTCCATTCTTCCCTATCAGCTTTAACACGAGCTCCCGCACTATTTTTTGCCCAGCGAAAAATCTCCAGGTTAAAGGTTGATTCAGGATCCTGACGGTTATAAGTCACAACTAACCGAATCGTATCACCCACCACACCGGCTGATTTGGCTTTCACCCTTAACGCATTTGTATTTCCATCTTCAGCTTTCAAAGTGACTTCCGAATAGGTGGCCCCATCTGCGATTCGCATGACGTAACACTGACTGCCGCCATTTTGAAAAAACAAACGCACGGCACGCGCCAGATCACTGCCGGCGTATTGGGATGAAAAAACCCTCTCAAAATCACTGTAATTCAAACAAAGAACCGGCGTATCTAATGGCCCCATTTTGGCACGACCGATGAAAGCCGCAATGGATGTACTGACGCCTGTAATTGTTCTAACCCCACTGGGTACCTCTTCTACATATACCCCGGGATACGTTGGTGTTATTGGCATTTTAATACCTCCTTTTAGTCAAATAACTTAATGTCAAAAGTTTTAATCTAAAACTCTCAACACCCTTTATTTTAATCTCTCTCATATCACCGTATTGGAGACAGTCAAAAATATTACTTTCTGCATGCTCCCTTTTCCTCCCTATCTGCTGCATCTAAATAATTGATGCATTCTTTCTGATCTGCAAACGTTAAGTCCGACATGAAACAAACTGCTAAAACGATTGTAAATACAATCATGACTTTTAATCCTCTCATTCTCTCCTCCTTCCTGTTTTCGCGCTCGATCATTTAACGTTTTCTGGCCATTTTGTCAAACGATCTGCCTGTATTATAGTATAAAAATGATCTGGGAGTGGGTAAATATCATTCAATACCGGGTACAAAATCCATTCAAGATAAATGATGAGGCAGGACAAATCATTCAAATCCGGGTAATTTCCATTCACCTAAATTCACCGCCAACTTTTAAGAACTGGCGGAGCTTGTTACGTGACCGCGTGTTTCGGGGCAGCGAGGTGGGCATTCCATTCCATTAATTGTGAGTGAAGCGAACTAAGTTCTCATCCAATCTCTTTAAAATTAGAAGGCACCTGGTGAAATTTTTCTTTGAAACATTTGGCGAAGTAAGCCCGGCTGGTGAATCCCACCTCGAATGCCACTTCGGTGACGGAACCGAACCCGCTTTTGAGTAATTGAGCCGCCCGCTTGAGACGGTAGGAGCGGATAAAGTCGGTGGGGGATTGGCCGCTTAAAGCATGAATCTTCCGGTACAAAGAGGTCCCGCTTATATAAAGTTTCTTTTTCAATTCCTCCACATTGAATTCGGGTTCGGACAGGTTCTTTTCGATTACCTCTTGCAATTCCCGGATAAACTCTTT